>ULQI01002842.1_pt1 | contig 22067 bp, 18 predicted proteins | sample 1954261 | NCBI WGS metagenome assembly ULQI01 (sample SAMEA4835650, study PRJEB28245) | human gut metagenome | biome: gut microbiome; material: fecal sample | place: Denmark | collected 2008 | reverse complement strand
AAAAAGATACCAGCCATTTCCGAAAGTGTGGAAGTGGCTGTTTTTTTAATGCGATCGGTGAGCAGGCCGTGGAAGGGTCTTGACCAGTGCATCCAATATGGATATTTTTCATCGTTTTTCTTCCGACAGGAAGAGCTCTTCGTATCTTCGTACGATGTCTTTCCCAGTCTGCGTCTCACAAAGATGCTTTGCTTCTTTTTTGATCCACTGGAACATATTGGGGTAGGCAAGCATCAGGTCAATAAAATAGTTGTTTCCGGTCTGACGGTCCCCGAATAACGTTCCCGGGCCGCGAAGCTCCAGGTCTTTTTCGGCTATCAGGAATCCGTCCGTTGTCGAACGGAGAAATTCCAGTTTCTCATTTGGCGCTTCTGTCTGTAAGATGCAGTACGCCTGGTCCCGGCCGCGCCCAACGCGCCCGCGGAGCTGATGCAGGGTGGAAAAACCGAAACGGTCCGCACCAGTGATTGTGATCACTGTCGCATTTGGTACGTTCATGCCGACCTCGATGACGGTGGTCGCCATCAGGACATCGATTTGTCCCTCTGCAAACTTCTGCATCAGCTCTGTCTTTTCAGCTGCTTTCATTTTCCCGGTCAGTACAGCCATCGTGATGTGTTCCTGGTTAAAATAAGACCGGTAAATGCGTTCTTTCTCTTCAATGGAATATGCTTGGGCAGCCTTATCATTTTTATCAATGGCTGGGCACACGATGTACGCCTGATGGCCTTTTTGAATCTCCCCAATCATGTGTCTTGCCGCTTTTGCATCATCCTGTGTAATTGCGGTTTTCACCGGAAGCCGTTCTGCAGGTTTATCGGTAATAGTGATGATGCCGGAATCCTCCCCGTAGACAGTATCAGCTAGGGATTTCGGGATCGGCGTTGCGGACATGGTGATCTTGTGGCATCCTGGGACGCCCTTTTCCATAAAATTGCCCCGGTGTACGACGCCGAACTTATGCTCCTCGTCAATGACAACAAGGCCGAGGTTGTGATACTGTACCGGCTCAGCAAAGATGCTGTGCGTACCAACGATCAGGGAAATTTCGCCGCTTTCGATTCCGGCTAACATCTTCCGCTTTTCCGCTGCTTTTGTCTCACTGGTCAGGAAAGCGATCTTTAACCCGGCGTTTTTGGCAATTTCGGAAAGGTCGCGGTAGTGCTGCCACGCAAGAGTTGTGTATGGTACGGCGAGGGCTCCCTGGTAGCCACTTCCCGCAGCTTGAAGGAGCAGGGCAAACGCGACGCAGGTTTTACCGGTTCCGACATCTCCCTGAATGAGGCAGTTTACCCGCCGTCCTCCGGCCATCTGTGCCGAGACGGTATCAATCGCCTGCTTCTGTCCATTGGTCAGGGCATATGGGAGAGATGCCAGATAAGCCTGTTGTAATGTTAAATCGTTACACACCGCGCCGTGTTCCGAGTCGGAGCCGGCATGGTTGAGCTGAAGCTTGACCGCAAGGTACATTAAGTCGTCAAAGACGGCACGCTTTTTCGCCGTCTGCACGTCCCGCCAGGACTGCGGATGGTGCATCATGCGCGCGGACTGCAAAAAAGACGGAAGGCCTGCTTTTTGCAGCAGGTCCGGCGGCATGATATCAAAGGAGCTGATTTTTTGCAGCGCCAGATCCAGAGCGTTTCGGTAGTCCTCTGCAGTGAAGGATTTGATCTGCCCATGCTGGACGTAAAATGTGTGATAGCGCTCTATATTCCAGGAAAATACCGGTGGGTTTAAGATGGAAAATGTACGGTACGCTTCATTGTAGGTGATAAACCCTCCAACAATCACCCTCTTTCCGACCAGCATGGATGAAACCGTCAGACATTCCAGTAAGATCCGTCGGATTGCAAGGTCTAACCGGAGTCCTCTCAGATACCATTTGGCGCACCGTTTTTGAAGTTCACGCATGTCAGCACCGCAAAAAGCAGATCCGATCACTTCCCATACCTCTGGTCCGCAGGCTTCCCGTAAGGCAGCTTCGCCCATGGAGGAACATGCGTCCTTCCCGAAAACACGGAGCGATCCAAGTGCCTGCGCAGCTGGGGGCTCTTCCTGGTTTAAGGCTGCGATGGCTTTTGCGCATTTTGCGGAAACCTGCATATCTGCAGCGTTCTCGTAGAACATCAGCGCATCCGGTATGATGAGTTTCCTGGTCATCGGGTTGTCGTCCAGATCTTCCAATAGCCTGTATTTAAACGCGTCCAGTCCAAGGATGTTGGCCTGCAACACCTGCCCGGTACCATCTTTCTGTTTCGTCTGTTCATCTTCAACTCTCAGTTTCAGCATCATGGTGTGGTCGCGCTGCTCCGTCTGGCAGGACAGGCAGGTTCCTATAATCGCAAATGGGGCGCGGCGCTGCAGGATGGCACACGTCTGTTCGTCCTGGATATCCAATGCGTAAGTGTTGGTAAAGTCCCAGTAGTGGTTTGGCTGCTTTCTGAGCATCGCTTCCACGGAAGTGATCTTTCTTTTGTTTAAGGAACTGCATTGCCGTTCCGTCAATCCTAATTCGTTTAACTCCATCATTTTCTCCTTTTTGTACGTGCGGCCGCATAAGACAAGTTTTTTTCGCTGCTATTTCTACCAGTATGTCGCAAATTTTCCATGGCTTTTTTTGCGGATAACGATTTTTGGTCATTTTTCCCATTTTTTTAGCGTTTTCTTTTTTGTTTTTTTGCCATGTATGAGTGGTGGGTTCTGGCATGCACTACATTTTGGGCTGCCTTTTCCATTTACGTTCGCCATACTGTTAGCGAACGTTGAATTATAAGGAATATAAGGAGGAAGCAAAAATGATCGCTAAAACAAAAGACAAAAAGGAACAGGGCGATATGATGATCGCCGCAGCGAAGCAATTCCAACAGGAGCATAACGGAAAACTCCCGTCGGTCATGGATATGGCACATCAGTTAGATACATCACAATGGACCATATACCACAATTCATATTATATGGAATGGATCAAACAGGCTAAGATGCAGGTATCCGGTTTGCCGGATGCAAAGCAACAGCCAGCTCCCCAAAATGCGTCAAAACCGGTAAAAAAAGAGGTCCCGGAACCTAAAAATAACCTAATGATCCACGGGACGCTTTTATATCCGTGGACATTTCAGGGAGAACCGGTTGTTCGGAGCGCGGAGATGGAAAAATGCTTAAGCCGTCAGGTCAGGGACCTCGTAAAGGTCTGTGCCAAGCAGGACATATCCTATATGCGGACTGCATACTTACGGGAGCTGTGGGATGAAAATCCTGGTTGTAAGCGTACAGGTAATCCGGCCTTTCCGGTCAGCCTGTATATGGAAGCAGCATTCCATGCAGCATTGCAGGCGGAAAAACTGCAGCCACGACGGGAAAAGGAGCTGAAAGAATTTATTCAGAGTTATTTTCATGCCGGTTCAGCACAGGAGGAAGAAGCGGCCGTACAGGAACAGGGAACACAGACGGATGGGGCACAGGATCCTACCGCTATGTGCGTTCCGGCGCCTGCACTTGATTTGACGCCACTGATCGAATGCATTTCGCATGGAGTTCAGGCATTAGAAATATCTGACTTGAAGCGCGCGGAGAGCGTTGCGGGGCTATATATAGCGGTCCGGGAACAGAACAAGCTGCTCACACAGGCGGTCACGTTATTATCCAAGAATCTCACGATCCAGGGACAGGCTATCATGAACCTTCAGGATGCAATCTGCTCTATGGTGCAGGACGCCAATCCAGTCAATGCAGGAAGCGTTTCAACGGCGACAGCAAAGATCTTAAACTGTGGGGAACAGATCAAAGAAACAGACAAGAAGGCACTCCTTGAGAAAAAACTTCAGAGTGCGTCAAATCGTAAAGCGACAGTGGAGGCCGGTCTGGATCCGGATGTTTCTGAAAAACACGAAATCACGGAAGGATCACCAGATATTGACGCCGGGTCTTGCGTTCCCGACGAGGTATCAGATATGGGAGTTGAGCCTGATGTGGATGCACAGGAAACGCCCGTCTCCAAGAAAGCACCGTCCACCATTCCAGAGGAAGGACAGGCTTCAGACTTTATGAGTTTCCGCGTTTATAGTGACCAGATCCATGAACTTTTACTGGAATTTGGAATCACTAATAAAATGGACGCGGAAAGAAGAGCGATGTTGTCCAAGGCGTACACCCGCATGAGAAACCAGTACGGGATTGTCTGGGAACAGGTAGAAAAGGAGTACATCCAGGAGAACGGGGACCGTGCAAAATCCACGTTAAGGCTCGCTTATTTTCTGGAATTAACTGGTCCGCAGCACCGCGGGCTGTTAAGCGGCTGTCTGCATACCGTTTTGCAGGACGCAGCCCAGAAACATGAAGAGAATACGCCTTCCAAAGCGGAGCAATATTATGTTCAGGACCTCAGTCTGGTGGATGAAATGATCGAAAAGCTTGCGATCGAAAAATCCGTCACACCGCGTTCCCTGAAGGATGCGTATCACATGCTGTTGCAGAGTGATACCACCATGCACTGGAAGCGTCTGTCAACGGCATATCGGGAAAAATTCCGTATGGCATCAAAATATGCCATTGACCCGATTAAAGTCGCGGGATCTACGGATAAGGCGAAAAAAAGAGCGGTAGTCTTATTTAACATGTTTGTGGACAAACAGTTTATGGACATTACGGCATAACTTCACAGGGCGGCGCAAAAACGCCGCCCTTATTTTGCTTCAAAATCACAGCATGCCATCCCCATACTGAAAGCAAAACAAATACAAGGTATTGGGCATGGCCCAGAAAGGAGTACATATGAAAATCATTAAGAGAAATGGTGCAGAGGCCGAATTCGACCGTAATAAGATTGTCAACGCAATCACCAAGGCGAATCTTTCCGTTGCGGAACCAAGCCGCATGAAGGACATTTACATCGAGGCGATCGCTCTTGACGTGGAAGACGAGCTTAAGGAACGCCCGAGTACCTCCAATGTGGAGGAAATTCAGGACCTTGTGGTATATGCTCTGATGAAGCATGCACCGGTTGTAGCGATGAGCTACCAGAAGTACCGCGAAAAGCGCGAACTGGTCAGACACGCAAATACCACGGATGATAAGATCTTAAGCCTTATCAACTGTGAGAACGAAGAAGCAAAGCAGGAAAATTCCAATAAGAACCCGATCATCAACTCCACCCAGCGTGATTATATGGCGGGTGAAGTGAGCAGGGATTTAACGGATCGTATCCTGCTTCCGAAAGAGATCGTGGAAGCACACCGGGCCGGAATCATTCATTTTCACGATTCCGATTACTTTGCACAGAAGGAACATAACTGTGACCTGGTAAACCTGGAAGATATGCTCCAGAATGGCACTGTTATTTCCGGCACCATGATCGAGAAGCCGCATAGTTTTTATACGGCCTGCAATATCACCACGCAGATTATTGCGCAGGTAGCATCCAACCAGTACGGCGGACAGTCCTTCTCATTAGCACATCTGGTACCGTTCGTGGAAGTCTCGCGTTCACGCATCAGAAAGCAGATCGAGCAGGAAAATGAGGCAGCCAGTGTGGTTATGGACGAATCCCAGGTGAATACCGTGACGGATTTCCGCTTAAAAGACGAGATCACCCGCGGTATCCAGACGATCCAGTACCAGTTGATCACCCTGATGACCTGTAATGGGCAGGCGCCATTCGTGACCATGTTCATGTATTTGGACGAGGTACCGGATGGAAGAGCAAGGGACGATATGGCCATGCTGATCGAAGAGGTCTTAAAGCAGCGTTACCAGGGCGTGAAAAACGAGAAGGGAGTCTGGGTTACTCCGGCATTCCCGAAGCTGATCTATGTTCTGGACGAGGATAATATTACGGAAGGGTCCAAATACTGGTATCTGACCGAGCAGGCGGCGCGTTGCACCGCAAAACGGATGGTTCCGGACTACATTTCCGCAAAGATCATGCGGGAATTAAAGAAGGGATGCGTATATACCTGTATGGGATGCCGTTCCTTCCTGACTGCGGAAGACGATGTCCGCAACGCGGACGGAAGCAGAAAGTTTTATGGACGCTTCAATCAGGGCGTAGTAACCATCAATTTGGTAGACGTTGCGTTAAGTTCCGGAAAAGACATGGAGAAATTCTGGAAGATCTTTGAGGAACGCCTGGAATTATGTCACAAGGCATTACGCTGCCGCCACGAACGGTTACTCGGAACGTCATCTGATGTCGCCCCGATCCTCTGGCAGAACGGTGCTCTTGCGAGACTGAAAAAAGGAGAGAAAATTGATAAGCTGCTGTATGGCGGATATTCAACAATCTCACTCGGTTACGCCGGTCTTTACGAGATGTGCCTTTACATGACCGGAAAGAGCCATACCGACGAGGAGGCAAAGCCATTTGCACTGGCTGTCATGCAGAAATTAAATGATAAGTGTGCTGAGTGGCGTGCGGCGGAAAATATCGGTTATTCCGTATATGGAACGCCGCTGGAATCCACAACGTACAAATTTGCAAAATGCTTACAGAAGCGTTTTGGCACCATCGAAGGTGTGACGGACCACAACTACATCACAAACAGCTATCATGTCAATGTGCGCGAGAAGATCGATGCCTTTACGAAGTTAAGCTTTGAGTCAGAGTTCCAGAAGCTTTCTCCGGGCGGCGCGATCAGTTACGTGGAGGTGCCGAACATGCAGCAGAATATCCCAGCAGTTCTTGCGATCATGAAGCATATCTACAATAACATCATGTATGCAGAATTGAACACCAAGAGCGATTACTGTGAATGCTGCGGCTATGACGGCGAGATCAGAATCGTGACGGATGACAGTGGAAAACTGGTCTGGGAATGCCCGAACTGCGGTAACCGCGACCAGTCCAAGATGTCCGTTGCGCGTCGTACCTGTGGATATATCGGAACACAGTTCTGGAATCAAGGACGGACGCAGGAGATACGTGACCGTGTGGAGCATACATCGGTGTGACATCTGTTATAGAACACATAGAATAAAGCGCAAACGTACAATGATTCAGTTCTTATGACAATTATACAGTTCTCATATACCATCAAAGAGATGTGCAATGATACAATGATTCGGTTGATATAACAATCATACAGTTAATATACGTCATAATTGTACAAAATAGATGATGATAGGAGAAGTTGTCTTTGAGCACTGGGTCTTAATCAATTAGCGAAGGATAGACCGGGCAAATTCCGGTCTTCCTAAATCATACAAAGCATACAAAGGAGAAAAATATGAACTACGCACAGATCTTTCGGTGTGATATCGCAAATGGTCCCGGATGCCGTACGAGCCTGTTCGTATCCGGCTGTACGCATCACTGTCCGGGATGCTTCAACGAGATTGCATGGGATTTTAACTACGGAAAGCCTTTTACGAAGGCTATCGAGGACCAGCTGATCCTTGAAAGCCAACCGCCTTACATCGACGGGTTTACATTTCTTGGTGGCGAACCGATGGAAGCGGTGAACCAGGCGGCGTTATTGCCGTTCATGGAGCGGATTAGAAAGGAACTTCCGAAAAAAACTATCTGGATTTATTCCGGATACACGTATGAAGAACTGACAGATCCCGGCAATTCCAGATGCCACGGTGATGACACGGACCATATCCTTGCGCTTGCAGATGTCCTTGTGGATGGGAGATTTGTTGAGGCAAAAAAGGATATTACCCTCCGGTTTCGCGGATCTGCTAACCAACGCGTGATCGATTTGCAGGAAACAAGAAAAAGCGGACGAATCATCTTAAGTCCGTATGGGGAAAATTAACAAAATTAACAGGATGTTATAAGGGCTGCCAGGTATGGTAGTCCTTATTTTTTTATACCTATCGCACGCGTGCACGGAAGAGTATGCGGCATGTAGCATACTGAAGAAAACGGAGCGTGCACGCGCATAATTACCTCGCACGTGCATGTACCATGCTATGCACGCGGTTTTTCTGCTATGCTTTTGACATCGGCAGAAAAAACAAGAAGAAAGGAGAATGATCATGACAGACAAAACAGAGAAAACTACCGATTACAGAAAAAAATTTTCTGACGCATTGAAGGTATGTCTTGCCGAATCCGGAATCGCGACGGCAGCAAACCTCCATAAAGAAATGGATGCACGTGGGTATCCGGTAAATGATAGTACCGTACGGCGTTATGTTTCCGGGAATGTGTTTCCACCAGAGACGGCATTCGGCGTAATTCAGTCTATCCTGGAGCCAAACATCACAAAGGAAAGCATGGACAGGCTGGAACGGACTTATCTGGCAGTGGCGGACGAACGGGGGTATGCGGTAGAAAAGGACGCGACAGAGCAGGATGCGGAAACAAATCTGAATGAAGGAACGGAAAATCCGTGGCGCGTAGCTCCGAAAACTCGTGAGGGTTACAATGAACCGTGGTTTGACCGGACGACATTATATGAGGAACTGGAGCGGATCCCGAGAGCCCTGTTTGGGTATCGGGAAAAGTCGCAGATGTTCCCTAAACCGGAATATCTCGATTACCTGCAGGCAAAAACCCTGTACGGGGAGCGGGAGGCGCTGGATTATGTACCGTACGTCCAGAATGAGAGTGCTGGGAACAAGCTTGCCTTCCTGCAGGCATATAAGCATTTTATGAAAGAGCAGGAGCCTTATGGCATGGGCGAGGATTACTGGTTGAATGCGCTGTCCACGTGGTTTTACGATTCCCATGTGGAGCCGGACCGTTCCTGGCACATTTACTGCGTGAAACAGATCGTCAATCGTGCCATTGCCCGCTTATGGAATCAAGAGGATCTGGAGCACGCTGGTGACTATGTCACGGAGTTATATAAGTTGTTCAAGGAACATGAAAAAGAGCATTACGAAAATGTGCTGGTAGAATATTACCGGTATAACAGCAATAAGTGGCAACCGGGCGGCGGACATCCTTTTTTGGGGTCTCTGGAGCTTGGGAATGCGATAGTGTATTTCAAAAAGAATCAGATCGCCAGCCCGTATTTCATTCGACTGCCGATGTTTGACGTAGATCCTGTCGAAACAGGTTTGGACAGCGGTATGCTAATGTATAGGCTGGTTGCGAATGATTTTCCATCAATGCCAGAATGCAGCATTCGTGCCTTTATGACATGGGTTGAGAGCTTATCAAAGAAATACGGTGACACAGCAATGGCACAGACAAATGATACAAAACAGGAAGGGAGGGGGGAATCGGCACTCTTGTGGGTTCCTCAAAAAGACACAATCATGCAGAAAAATATTCCGTTAAATCATGTAGAAACGCAGACTTATCCAATCGGCGAAGCCGATAAGGATGAACAGAAAAACATCATCTTGTCGCAGCATAACTGCGTGGGATTCGGTCAAATGGGAAATAATAACGTTTTGGTTATTGGTGGTATCGGAAAGTCACGCGAAATCATTCAGCCGAATTTGCTTCAGGCTTTTGGTTCTTACGTAATTCTGGATCGTGGTGGAGAGTATTTTAATCGTAACGCATCCTTTTTCCGTAAGAAGGGCTACCAGGTGCGCGTCCTGAACCTGTCTGATGCAGGACATTCCGATCAGTATAATCCGCTTCATTATGTAAGGGACGAAGAGGATGCGAGTCTGCTCGTCCAGTGTATTTTTAACTGCACCTCCGCAAATCGGGACCAAACAGCAGACTCATTCTGGGAAAAGACTGAAAGGGCAATCCTGGAAGCCTTGATCCTTTATATGGTCCAGTGCTGTCCGAAAGAAGAGCGGAATTTTGCTGCCGTGCTCAAATTACTGAATGACGCGAAAACGGGCGAGCAGGGTCTTGACGCACTGGATAAACTGTTTGGCGAAGCGAAAAATACAGCGAAAGAAGACAGCTTCACGGTGCGGTATCACGTCTTCAAACAGGCAGGCAAAAAAACTGCAATGTCCATACTGACCGCGGCAGCTGTGCGTCTGGCCGTTTTTGCCCGTAAAGATATTCAGACTCTGACAAAGGACGACCAGATGGAGATCGAAATGATGAGCGAGGAGGATACGGTCACTTTTCTCATTCCGTCCGCGAATGATGACGATGCCATGCTTATCAATATGATCTATACTCAGATGATGGACAGGTTGTATAAATACGCTGCTGAAACAAACTGCTTTCCGCTGCCGCGACAGGTAAGATTCGTCATGGATGATTTTGCGAGTTTTGGAGCGTTGCCGAGATTTCAGATAAAATTGGCCACCATGCGTAAGTACGGTTTGTCCGGCATGCTTTGCGTTCATTCACTGGCGCAGATAAAAACATTGTATCCGGAAGATTGGGAAACCATCATGGGAAGCTGTATGGCATTCGTATATCTCGGGGCAGACGAGGCAGAAGTACATCAGGAAGTCGTGAGGATGGTCGGCAAAATGACAATTGCAAGTAAAAATATCATTCAGTCCATTGCGGATGACATCGCTGGGTCGAATCCATGCCCCCTTAAAAACGCAAACCGCAATTTTCTGAGTGTGGATGAAGTGCGCCGGATGGAACCGGGCAAGGCAGTTTGCATGGTAATGGGACATCAGCCATTATACGATGACTGTTACGATATCAGTACGCATCCAAATTATACGCTTTTAGAAAGTGAGAAGGATCCGGCGAAGCCGTAGAATTAGAACATATTAAATTAGAACATATTATGGTGGACGGACAGATTTTACTTCTGTCCGTCTTTTTTTTGACCAAAAAGTGTTATCCGCAAAAATGTGTTTTGGAAAATTATGCCATACTGATACTGAAAATAATTTTTGAAAGGAGTTTTCAAGATGAGAGCAAACGCAAACCATGCAAAACAGGCGGTAACTGCCAAAGGAAATCTGAAAGGAATGGAAGAGAAAGAAGCAGAGGGAATGGCAGTACCGGCCACGGATGTAGAAAAGACCGGACAGGAGACAAAGAAACCTGTAAAAGCAGCCAAGAAGGAGGAAAAGATATTCGTTGAATTTGGCGGACGCCAGATTTTGGTCAATGATGTGGCTGAGTCCGCAAAGGCGCATTATAAGGCGCTGTTCGAAAAGGAGAACGGAGTCTTAAAAACGCTGGAGTTGTACATTAAGCCGGAGGAGAATGTCGCTTATTACGTGGCAAATGGCACCGGCCGTGATGAATTTAAAGTTGGTCTGTAGGAGGGGATAAGAAAATGCGTAAACATGCAAGTTTGATTTTAGCAGCTATGGCATTATCCCTGGGTGCGGCACCGGCCGTATTCTGCGGGGAACCGATGGCTGTTTATGCGGCGGTAAGACTGGATGCACCGGATAATACCGGCTGGGATGATGACAACGAATGCATCGCCATCTGGGATGAAGTAGAAGGTGCGAAGCAGTATGAGGTGTATCTTTACAAAGAGTCTGAGGACTCTGATTCCAGAAGCAAGATAGCGGAAGTCAAGGTAAAAAAGAATAAATACAACTTCAAAAAGAAGATGACATCGGAAGGCGATTATTCATTCCGCGTCAGAGCCCTGGCGAAAAAGTCATCCGGCGATTCCGCGTGGTCGGATTATTCGGAAAGTACATGGATTTCCAGTTCCCGCGCAACTTTTAATGATCCCAAAGGAAATAAGGATACTTCAGCAACTGGTCCTGGTGTGACAAAAAAAGAAGAGGGTGGAGCAACGTCTGATACGGATTCAGGTACCGGACTGTCTGTTTCCTCCTTTGTATACGGCTGGCAGAACGATGCAAATGGCTGGTGGTGGAAGAATGACGACGGTATAAGTTACCCGGTTAACTGCTGGCGCTGGCTGGATGGCAACCGTGACGGGGTAGCTGAATGCTATTACTTTGGCGGCGATGGATACATGCTTTCCGATACGGTTACTCCGGACGGATATCATGTCAACCGGGATGGCGCCTGGGTAGAACCGGACGGCTCGGTTCACACCATGCAGTCCAAATAAGACAAGTATTTCCTAAGGAGCGCGTGAGAACGCGTTCCTTTTTTGCGGATTTTTGCCAAAAAGTGTTATCCGCAAAAGAATATCCCCGATATCCGCGCCATACTGAGAATGAGACAGGACTGGAAGCCGGCCGGCACCCATTAGAAAAGTGGTGACCGGATTCCCGTACCATGTGCCCACAAAAAGAGTGCCAATCACGAAAAGGAGAATGATGATGGTTAAGAAAGAGATTGCGGAGATCAAGAAAACACTGCGCCCGGAAAGCAATTCCTTTACCATGCTTTGCGGCTGTTACGTTCACGGGGAAGACCGGGAGCGCACAACATTTAAAACGGCCTTTCAGTCTTTGCAGGAAGAGGATTTTTTCAAATACCTGGATGTGTTTAAAAAGACATTGACCGGTTCCATTGGGAAGACCTTATTTAATGTCCCCTTATCCAGGGAGCAGCAGGAGCTGCAGGAATTATTGTATGAACTTGTAACAGGCGGCTGCAAGGATGATGATAAACTGAATGAATTTTATGACCGGATCACCGGCGCTATCGAAACACAGGAAAACTTTGTGATCTTCCTGGCCCACAACCGTTACGACGTACCCGGGAAAACCAGCGACGATCTTGAGATGGACGATGCCTCCGAGGAAGTTTTTTCGTACATTCTTTGTGCGGTCTGCCCGGTCAGCCTTACAGAACCGGGCCTTGGATACTCGGAGGAATGCGGCACCTTTGAAAGCATGGTGCGTAACTGGACTGCACATAAACCGGATTACGGCTTTTTATTCCCGGCTTTTAATGACCGTTCGGCAGACATCCATGAGATGCTGTTTTATAACCGCAGCGTCAAGAGCCTCGGCGACCAGGCAGTTCTTAACTTCACCGGAAGCGGGCTTCCGATGGCGGCAGAAGAGCAGAAAGACGCAGTCTGCAAAATCGCTGAAAACCTGTTCCAGGGGGAACTTGATTACAGCATGGCAATGGCCGTAAAAGAACAAATTGACCAGACGATCGAGGAGCGCGCGGACATGGAGCGCGCGGAAGAGGCGGAGCTTGATCATGGAAAATTAAAGGATCTTTTGGAACGTGCAACCGGACAGCCGATTTCCGATGCGGAATTCAACCATGCTGTGCAGGGCGTCCTGGATGAAGGGGAGAAGTTATGTTACGAGAATCTCTCTGACACAAGGACGCTGGAATTAAAGACTCCGACTGTGACCGTCAAGGTGAAAACGAATGAAACCGGCACCCCGGAAGTCAGAAAGATCGATGGCCGCAACTGCATCGTGATCCCGGTGGAAGGGGAACTGACCGTCAATGGCATGAAGGTCGAGACCACGAAAATCGAATAATCGCAGAAAATGCCCGGGATAACGGAAATCCCGGGCGTTTTTCTGTCCGCATCATGGTGGACGGCCTGTGTCCAAGGGCGGAGTTTATGAAGAATGACACCTGGGATAGGCATGAGCCGGCTCCATACTGAAAGAAATGACCAAAGGAGGGAATCATTGTGTCGGAAACTGTTAATCATACCGTAGACATTACAGACCAGTGCGTCCGGCAGTTGATCTTTTATCTGCATGCGACCAGCCTTTTGGACGGAATCCGCCCGGATGACCTTGCAAAGACGCATGAAACGTTAAAACTTCTGGCAAAGGAAGCCGGGATCGATTTGAAAGACCCGGATAACGGAAAGGTCCGGGAACACGTTAAGGATGCCACCAAGCTCATCATGGAGCGGACCGGTCTGATCGAAAAACAGGAGGACGGGACATACCGGATTCCGAATGAGCAGCTTTATAAGGATACCATTTATACCATCGGTCTCCGTCTTGACCGGGAACGCGCCCTGCACGCCATGTTGGATGTCAGCACGAAGATCCAGGAAAAGGCGTTAAAAGCAGCCCTCGGCATTGTTAGAAGCGATCGGGATATTGCAAAGTCTGTATCGGAGACCCTGCGGGAGCATGACGGCATCATGCGCCTTGCGGAAGCGGTCGTACAAAACGCGAAAGAAAGCCGCCTGAGCCGGGCCGCCGATTTTCTGGCGGATGAAAATGTCCGGGGTTTTGCGGAGGAGATCTGCCGGTATACAAAGGAGGCGGCGAGCCAGGCATCCGCAGTCCATTCTACGGCAAAAAAAGTTCTGGAAACAGCGAAGAAGGTATCTGATGAAACTTACCTTGCGACCACGCAGGTCCGGGCACACCCGGAGCTTTATGGGAACACGGTGGAAGAAACCGCCAAAGAAGTGGACTCTGTCTGGAACCGGAATGAATCTGCCATGGCACGTCTGATAGACGGGGCTAGAAGCTTAGCCAGACTGGACCACGACATTCCGCTCTTGTCCGGATTTCTGGATGTCCATAAAGAACTTTTCCCGGAAATGCCGAAACTTCGCTATGAGGATATCAGTAATGAAGCGAAAGAGAAGATTGGTGACCGGCGCAACTGTTGGCAGATCAGCCTGGTGAATGGGGCGACCAGCGTGTTTGGCAGTATTGTTACCGTAACACGCGGGAAGCTGGTAAAAGCCCTGGAAAAACACCGTCCGGCAACTTCCCGCCGGGAGAAAGAAGTCCGGTTTTTAAGGCGTTTTTACCAGAACGCGGTTGTAAACCTTCTCACCAAGGGAGATGCGTGGTTAAGGACTCGGTATGAGGCTTCTTTAAGCGGGGTCTACAAGATGGACGACATCTGTATGCAGGTTTATGATCTCCGGCTAAAGAACCTGGAGCGAGAACGTGACCCGAAAGAAAACGGACTGGACTTTGCAAAGGCATTTTCGGAATCGAACCTGTGGCGCTGCGGTATCAGTGAAAATATCCCGGGATGGTTTCGTTACATGCAGACCGGACCGGAAGACCGGGCGTGGACACTGGCCTCGTTAAAGGCCGGGATCCGCGTTTCCGAGGAAGGTGTAAAATGGGATAGCACCCTGGCGAAGGCCGGGGCGGAAAAGATCTATCGCACCTACATGCACGGAGATCCGGGTCATCCGCGTTGGAAAAAGGATATAGCACGTCTGGAAGAATCCCTGATCCATGAACATGAAGCGGCGAAGGAACAGATGGAGCATCTAAGAGCGGCTCATGGGAGAACGAAACTTAGCGAGTACACGTCTCTTAATCCGGATCTCGCAAATGAGCGGGAACGTGACGAAAAGGAAAAATATTTTAAAACGGATGAAGCCGGGTATCTGGCGGCGGATATGAATGAGGTTCAAAAAAACCATAAATACCTCTGCATTCGGAATGGACAGGGCGTTTCCCTGATGGAATTTCCGGATCCGGAGGAGAAAGAAATGGACAGCCGGAAAAGGCAGCAGATCGAAACGACTGCGTCGGTCGGTATCCTTGGGAAAGGCGGCTACTGCTCTGCCATCCGGACTGCCTACGACACCGACCACACCAGGAATGCTGAAAAATCAAAGCGGGCCACCCTGCGGTCCACAAAACAGGCTGCTACCGGGATGCTTGTCGATGAAGTGCTGGAGGCGTACGCGCGTACGGGTGAAAGAAACGCGTTCCGCGCGGAAAACCGGGAGATCTGCCAGAAGATGATCAGTCTTGGATATACGGCATCGGTCTGCCTGGACGGCATCCGGTTTACAGATCCGGACGGGATACGCGGTCATCATTTTGAAATCCAGCTCGGACGCGACAATTTTCCGATGGAAGCCGCCGTGTACGCAGGCCGTTTAAAAGACGGGATACTGGACGCAGTTGTGGAACGTCACGATCTGCGGGAGAGCATCGAAGCCGCAAAGGAACTCGAAAAGCTTTCCCTGAAAGACCCAATTTACCAGTTTGCGAAGCGGACCGGCGCCATTCAGAGTTCTCGCTCGGATGCCCTCCTGGCCGCAGTGCATAACGTAAAGGAGATTGGCACGGATGAGGTGCTGGATCTTCAATCGAGGGAGCGGAAAACAGAATATGCGGACCGCCTGCTTGGACAGTTTGATCCGGAAGCCATTCGGATGGAACAGAAAACATGCATGGAGGCGGTCCGGGACTTAAAAGAGCTGGTCAGGCGGGATCCGGAGCTTGCCTGGTGTAAGACTGTCCTGCCGGACTGTGAGCGGACGGAAGATGGAATCACCGGACATGCGGCAGATGGCACGGTAGTCAGGATGTCGTCGGATGGTCAGGTTATAGCAGAGTGGAATACCGCAGCGTCCGTGAAAGCGATGGGACAGGTGTTGGAGGCACTGCAACGGATGCAAGGGACGTCCGGCCCCGGGCATGCTTTTTCAGAGCTGGATAAAAGCCCTGAGAGGGAAGAAATCGATGCTTCCGGATATGAGCGGTAGACTACACCCGGCAGTTGATCGGTTGAAAATCCATCCGCCGCATTCTCGTGACTTCAGTCGTGAGTTAGGCGGATGGGCGCTTTGCGTCTTGAGGAGAAGCAAATGTTCAGTGAAGGACGAAACAAAAAAGATATGCGCAACAAAGTCCTTGCGGACCGCGTCCGGTATTTTAAGGAAGATGAGAGAGGAGTGGCGATTATGTGTCGTGAAATGGAAATTATGAGAAATCAGGCACATGAGGAAGGTGTTGAAATAGGCATCAAAAAAGGTAAAATGCTGCAGTTGATTAAGCAAGTTTGCGCCAAGATGCAGAAGTTTTCTTCAGCAGAGGAAATTGCAAATGATCTTGTCGAACAGGACGTGCCTTTGATTCAGAAAATTATGGATGCAGCTTCGAACTTTGCTCCGGATTACAACGTTGATGCTATTTATAAGGCATTAAACTTGTAGAACTGTCGAAACTCTCCTTGTGAAGAAACATTACAGCAAAAGATATTTCCCCAAGAGCTTCCCTGAGAGGAGGCTCTTTTTTGATGCCAGCACCAACTTTTGCGGCACATACCCTGCTGGCTGTCAAAAATTTTACAGCCAAGTGGGGGGGCGATATTGGAAAAATTCATTTTGGAAAATTGGAGAAAATTTGAGGTAAGATTTGACGGTCTATTTTGGATTTCGGAAAAAATTTAGGAAATGTACAAAATAGCGGCAAAACTGTATGGATAAAGGGTTTACGGAGATTTTCTATTTTGGATATAAAAAAGCAGTTTACTCCAAGAGAAAACTTACTTTTTAGAATCGCTCTATTTTGGAAATTTCAAAAATAGTGTACTGAAGTGGGTTACAAAAATGGAATGAAATGGGGTACAAGATTAGAATGCCATGCGTTTACTACCGGTGATTATTCGTCTATACGCCATGCTGATAATAAAGTTTGAAAGAACCCCTGTTTTAAGAGGGCAATCAGTAACCGCTGATGCAAAATCACCACAAAAGGAGTCGTTATATGAGGAGAAAATATATTGAGGATTTTTCGGAGCCGGAAAGAATGTTGGTCATGGATACGAATTTCCTTCAAAAAATTCGACATGCAGGAGTTACAGCAAAAATTCGGATATCCACTTAGCACTTTTACGAATCAGCATCATATGAAGATGTGATAACCAATGTGCTATCCTTTGGCGGAGACGCAGATACGATCGGTGCGGTGGCCGGAGGGATTGCCGGAGCATATTACGGGGTCCCGGAATCTGCGCAAACAACAGTCGTGAAACTGAATACGGATGCGGCATTCTGGGAAGCGTACGAGATTCTGGAGCGACGTAGAGAAGGAGTATTAGATAAACTACCCGTCACTTAACGCAGCGTACCACGTCTGGATCACATTCCATTTTGACGAGACTCTGTAGAACCGATAAGTGACCAGTTTACAGGCTGTGTCCTTTTTCTTACACTTTGCCATCTGTACCCCTTTTTCAGAAATTGTCACACCGTCAATATGAAGCACGTTTTTTGCGGATAACACTTTTTGGTCCAAAATAGCAGAAAATCATTAAAAAATAAAGCTGGCGTAATTTGTTTTACGGTTAAAATTACGAGTATTCTTGTGCCATACTGTAAGTGACGCAAATGAAAGGTATGGAGTTTATGCAATTGCCATACCTTTTTAAATTTTTACGATAAAGGAGAAAAGAAATCATGGCAAAGAAGTTTTATGAAGCACTCGGCGTTAGCGCAATTTGGTCAGTATTATGCTTTTGCACCCTGGCCGCTCACAATAACGGGTTATCTGGTTTGACCGCGTTTTGCATGATTGGGGCGTTCGTATTCGGTTACGCAGTCCCAGTTAAGGTTTTCGCCTGGAGCGAAGATGCCCTGGGAGAGCCAATCGCCACCCCGCTTTCTGTTGTTCTGATGGTGATCTGCGTTGGCGCTACCTCATGGATTTTTACAGGATTGGTTGTTCCGTACTTTATCCTGCGAGTTGCATGTATGGTGACTGTTTATGGGCTTGTCTATGCGACAACCAAAGGTTGTTAGTCGAGTGTTATCAGTTTTGCTAAAACTCCCGTACGCGATTACGCGCACAGGAGTTTTTTGCACTCTGGCAAATTTTCTGCAATCTGAAAGGTTCCGGCATGAGGCCTTTTTCTTTTGCTATTTTTGCAATTTTCTGAAGCGATATATCCGCATACTGAAGATGTATCTCAAAGCAAAGGAATCAGAGAAAGGAGAAAGAACATGAAATCTTGCAACAAAGCAACAATGGGATCGACCGGAGGAGGGATAAACTCACGAGTACCACACTCGCAGCTGCCGTATCCGAAAAACCTGATTAGCGATATCATCGGGAAATACTGCGATATGGAGCTTTCAGCGGAACAGGTTGATAAACTGGAGACTGTGGTCAGTGGGCTCCCATTCGGCGAACAGAATGCGATCCGGTACCGTTACAAATACCGCTTTACTCCGCGTCAGGCTGGAAAGAAAATCGGTATGAGCGAAAGCAGGGTGTCAGGATATCAGAAAAAAGCATTGCTTATCTTAAGAAAGCCGGAAAATCTGGTTTTATATTGTCCGGACGAAGAAAGCGTACAGAACGCTTCAAAGATAATTGGAAATACAGAACCAGTACAGGATGCCGCATTGACCGGCAAACCAATCCGGGAATGTGGGCTTTCGGTTAGGCTTACGAACTGTCTATTGCGACAGTCCATCTTCACCCTGGGAGAGTTATTAGCCTGCACATGGCAGCACCTTCGAACATTCCACGGATTTGGCAATGTGTCTGAAGGGGAGCTGCGGGAGTATTTAACGGCGCAGGGTTTGTACCTATTAGATTTGTAATACGCAGAAATTATCACATAGGAGGAAAATAAGATGGGATGTTCGATGAAGATATTAACAGGAATTGGAACGTATGAACCGGAAGACTTTAAGGGTGAAAATAACCGCAAGGACGCAGTCGCCGACCTGAAAGAAGCGCTTGAGAGTGAACTCCTCAGTGAATATTCCGGAGAAATTGAATATTTTAAGGAATATTTCCCGGACTTGGAGGCGGACAGCCAGGAACTCATTTTAGGGTGTGAGCGTCCGGATGAACTGCGGGCGGCGGTCAAGGCGTGGAATGCGGATATCCGTGAGAACTGCGTGCGAGAACTTGAAAATATTGAGGCCGAGATGCGCAGGCATGGTTATGATTCTTTGTCCCAGATGATCCGCAATTATCGGAAAATGGATCAGTTTGGAGAAATGGTTGATCTGAGGTATCCGGCTTCTGTGTATAATTTGCGCAAAGCTCTGGACGCATTCGACAATCATTTTTCTTATGGCGATGGACGGAAATTGGTGCATGTGGATCATACACTTTACGATGGGCGGTATTGTAATGCACATTGCGTATTGATTCCGGAGGAACTGGAGAAGGATGTTTTGGAACATCCGGAATCATACCTGCTGATTGAATTAGTGTATGATTAATGAGAATGTCATAACAGTGACACGTTTAAAGAGCTGGCTTTGCCGGCTCTTTTTTTGCTGCCAACGATCCCTGACTTGCGTCAGGGATTGGAAACAAAAATAGCACTGAATTTTTACATGGTGTCTCCATACTGATATCGTAACAAATCATATAAAGATATGGAGGTAAAAGAGAATGAAAGTAAGAGAATTGTTGGAAAATGGTATCGCCGGGGAGGAAGTTAAGCAGTATTCCGCTGTTAACATCGGGTACACCGATCGAAACGGACTGGAGCAGGAGACGCAGTTAAATGTTGCCCATCGCCTGGACACCGAAGAAGGGAAAGCGGAACTGGAGGAATTATTCGCGTCTCTCTGCGAAGAGTTCGAGACTACGCCGGACAGCGTGACATATGTGACACTCGTGGCTACGGATGATTCAGCGGAAGCGCTGATAGAACGTGGCTACTAATGCACGCGAGACCGAAGAAATGGGGCTGGCATCCATTAAGAATGCCAGCCAGGTCTATATGATCAGGGAATCTTATGGCCGTCTTTCCGCTGATTTAAGGGATACCATGGAAAAATGGGGTGGGCATTCTTTGAGCAGATGAAAAGACGGTGAAAATCAAGAACGAAGAAGAAAAAATCATGATGACATATCAGAATTTTAAGGAAACGGTGATTGCCACATTAGTATCTTATATGCCGGAAGAATATCAAGAAATGCAGATCGTCTGCCGCAAAAAGCGGTACGTCAATCAGGAGCAGGAGGTGCTGGCATGCAGTATTCCGAATGCACGCGTCAACACGGTTAATATTTGTCTGGCGGATGCATATGACGATTATCTGGAAAACGGGCATATAGTTGCAATGCTGCGTGGTATGGCGAAGATCCTGGTGGAAAAATTCCTGATGTCGCGGAAACTTGAACTGGACGAAACCGTGTTTCGCAATGCAGATCGGAAGATCGTGTTTCATCTCATTAACACGGAACAGAACCGGGAGTTGTTGGCGGATGTACCGCACCGGGAGTTTTTGGATCTGTCCATTGTTTATGAACTGGTTGTGCAAATGGATGAGACGGGAATTGCATTTAGCATGATCAAAAATGACATGGCCAGAAAATTATCCATGACGGAAGAGCAGTTGTTCCAGCATGCGTATGAGAATACGAAGAAGCTGCTGCGCCCTGTTGTTTACGACATGTTATCCATGCCCATCGAATTCGCAGCAGACGAATGTGAGGATGATGAGCGTGAGCCTGTTCCAAAGACGCAGACATTATGGTATATCGGAAATGCGAGGGCAATATATGGCACAGCGTCCATTCTTTATCCAGACCTGATGGCCGAACTTGCGGATGCCGTTGATAGTGACTTATACCTGTATCCAAGCAGCGTCCATGAATTTTTAGCGCAGTCCGTCCGTGCATCCGGCCCGGAAGATAACCGGCCGGACCATCTTGCGGACATGGTTGCGGATATTAACATGTCAGCAGTATCTTTGCGGGACCGTTTATCAAACCAGGTATATCGTTATTGCCGTGCCACCGGGGAAATCACTCTTCTCACGAATACGGCAAACACACGGCTTGACAAACTGGCTTGTCCGCCAAAGCATGTTGACCCGTTGACCGGATGCTGGGAATCATAAAGGGGATGATAAATATATGGCAGAAAAAAAGTTCACGCTGCGAAACCTGGATACGGGACGCAGCCATGAAGTAACAGGAAACGAGAATACAACAGCCGCGATGGTGTGGGCTTCTGAAAAGTGCTGGTTTCAGGCCGGTGCGAGAGTAGAGATTACGGGGCCAGATGGCAGAAAGGAGCAATTTGTTCATGGATAAAAATAGAAAAGCAGACTGGGTGAAAACCGATGACGATTCCGTACAGTACCGCAGGGAAGCAGTGGAACTGGAACAGGGCCAGGAAAAGGTCGTTGAACTGTACCAGCTGCAGATCGTCTGCGATATCACGAAAGTATCCGATCCGGACCCGAAGATCTATGCGATCGCCCATGATTTTGTGTATCTTTCTGAAGTAGATACAGAGTCCGTTCTGGAGTCGTACGGATATAAGGACATGGAGGAACTGAAACAGACATATGGTGACGATGCGGACATGATCCTTGCGGAATGCCAGTTTGAGCTGGATTCCGGATGTCTGGAAAATCTGATGCACCGGACGCCGCTTATGACCTGGGAACAGGGCCGGAAAGCGATCGAGGCCATAACGGGTGGTATCCGCAGATAGGAAAGGCGGAAATAGAATGATGGATAAGAATACGAAGATAGGCTTGTTAAAGAAAGGCGGCAAAAAGGCATTGGCAGAATACAACCGGCTAAACCGGGTGACCGGACCTGATATGAACCTTGGGACCAGGGTTCATACCGATGAGCGGTACAAAAAGCCGAAGCACAAAAAC
>ULQI01051061.1_pt1 | contig 22235 bp, 16 predicted proteins | sample 1954261 | NCBI WGS metagenome assembly ULQI01 (sample SAMEA4835650, study PRJEB28245) | human gut metagenome | biome: gut microbiome; material: fecal sample | place: Denmark | collected 2008 | reverse complement strand
TCCGAAATGATGGAACTGCTTTTCTGGCTGGATGAATTTAATCCATCTGCATTGCATCTGTTTCTTCCTCGGAAATTTCCTGGTGAAAAATGCAATGAAGTAGCAGACACTTCCGTTTACTATCACGACAATGATAGCTGGCCGGCTCATGCTCCTGTCTGTATGTGGTTTGATTATGGGGTTCTGAATGATTTTCTGAAAGAATGGGTAGTTCGAATGGATGAACTAAAATCCGGTGTGATTACCAGAGATGAGTATTTTGAGTGGAAAATCAACTGGCCACAGACTTGTGATGGGTGTGGGAAATATGAACCTAAGAAAAAATGGCGAATATAGCAAATACAATGCTCCCCAAAACTGGACAATATTCCAATAATGGGGAGCTACTATTCTTTTTTTAATCTAATGCTCTTCTACTATATGTATTTTTCATCACTCAACTACTTTATAGCCCGCATTTGTAATTACACAAATTTCTTCGCTTTTTCTTTCAATATATTTTTCTTTCAAACAAGCATTAAGCGCCTCTTCCCAAACAGCATATTCACGTCTATCTGGATACTCCTTAGCAACTACTTCGCTGCCAATTTGAATATATGTACCTGATTCCAAATCTGAAGTTATCAGAATCTGCCCTCCCGGTGCATCTGCCACTTTTTTAAGGAGTTGCTTCATTTCCTCTGTAATTAAGGCAGGTGTAGCACTGATATTCTCATTTTTGGTTGATACATCGCCATTTATTTCACTGATGAACTTGTCCCTTGCTTCTTCCCAAATAATATCTTCATTATCTGAAATATCAAATTCTGATTCTAATTCCCGTCTCAACTGATTTAGGCGATCTTTTACTTCTGAACGATCACCATCTAACTTAATAGCAATGCAGTCACTTCCAATTACACCTTTCATTCCAGAAAAATCAAAACCAGGAAGAAGAAGTGAAGTTGCATTGGCTCTTAGTACCCATGCTGCGCCCATTTCATTTAAGCTGACTGGGCTTTCGTAATATTCTGGCGAATGTACGAAAATAATATGCAAGTCATAATTAAGGAACCGTTCCCTTAAAAAGTCAAAAATATTGGCTCCATTTGGTATTCCATATCCTGGTAGGGAGCTGCAAAAAATATCTCTGCGAGGACTTAAATTGATTGAACGAAGTAAATCCGCAATTTTTGCAACTTGATCCTTATTCTTAGAAGAATGACTTATAAATATAAGCGGTTTCTTTTTCATACCAGAAGCACCTCCTTGTGAATGTGACAATCCTGACTCTTTCTCCTCGTCCGGATAATATTTATCAATATTTTTTCTAATAGCCTGAAGTTTTCCGACAAGCTCAATAAAATACTTTTTCTCCGTAAAACCATCCAGACGCTTGCCACAGAAATTGATAGTTTCCCACACAAAAGTGTCATGAGTTCGATCATAAATTCCCTGTAATTCCAATTTTATCTCTTGAAGCCAATTTTGGAATTCAGGCACATCACTGATCCGTTCAAAGGATGTTCCCATACCGCCACCAAACGGATGAAACATTTTTTCTATTTCTTTTCGTGAATCTATAAGTTTAATTAAGTCTTTCTTCAATCATTCTACCCCCAATGCCTTAAACACCGCATCTTCCGCACTCTGGTACGGAATCAGCTGAAATGCACTCATCAGATCAGCCGGAACACTTGCGAAATCAACAAACGAGGTACTCGGAATCAGCACCTTCTTTGCGCCGCTATCCAGACACACCTGAAGTGTATTGGCAAGTTCATCCACCTTTATCATTGTACCACTAATTGTTATATCTCCCAACACTGCCAAGTTGCTGACAACAGGCTTTCCAAGGGCAATCGAACAAAGTGCAATTAATGTTGGAAGTGCCAATTTGTCTGTCATACCAATTCCCTGTAAATCCTGATAGTTGATGATATAGTCTTTGGTTGAAGTACTAATAGCGCCACTGATCCGATTGCCGTTGGCTTTCAGATAATTAAATGCCGTGTTCACCGCTTCCTTGCATTTAGAATCGCTGCCTAAGCCAGTCCGTTCAATTTTGCCATTGCCCGGAAGCATCTGACTTTCCAAACGGAATACACCAATCATGCCGCTTTTTCCTCTGGATACGGTATAAATCTGCCCCGGGTTACACATTCCATCCGGTATCAGCTTACCGCCACCCTGTTCTGGTACAGAAACATAATGTTCTGACATATCTTCTAAATCTATATAGGAGAAGTTCACATCATAAAACTCCATACCACCCAGCTTCTTCAATTGCTCCTTGACACGGCGACGCATTTCCAATGCAATCTGAATAATTTCTTCCAGTTCTTCTTTAGTAAACTCACCATTTGGGTACATCAACTTCAGATAACCGTCTATCATACGACGAACCGCAATTGTATCACGCTGATTCAGATTTCTCCCCAAGCGGAAGTAGTGGTCAAGTGCATCTCCATACTGCTCCTTACGAAGCTCTCGGATGAATTCTGCCAAATAGTCACTGATAAAACCGTAATCATCGGTAAAATGCTCCGGTCTGAACTTCGGTATCTCCCATCCAGGAAGATAACAGTGCATACGATCAAGAAATGCTGTATCTGTTCCCATTTCCTGCGGGAAAGGTGCAAACAGACTGGAGGTTTTCAACAGCACATCCACACTCTGATTGATATTTCCCACAAATACCATGGACGCAGTAGCAGCTTTTTCTTCTTTACCACGGGCAAAAGATCCGGATGCCATATAATCCTTCATGATCTGAATGCCATCTTTATCTTTAAACTTGATACCTGCCACTTCATCAAAGGCTACACAATCCCATAAGCCGACCAGTCCGACCGTTTTGCGTCCCATATTGTAAAACAGATTTGCAACTGTCGTCTGCCCACCGGATATTAAGATACTATTCGGAGAAATCTCTTTGTAGAGATGAGATTTACCGGTACTTCTCGGTCCAAGCTCGCAAAGATTAAAGTTATTCTCAACTAATGGAATCATACGGGTCAAGAGCAACCATTTCTCACGGTATGTAAATTCATCTGGCTCCATGCCGATAGAACGAAGAAGAATATCCAACCATTCATTTTTCGTAAAAGCTGTTCGCCCCTGCTTTAGTTCATCAATATCAATGTGCGGCATCTGGATCGGTGTCAGCTTACGGATACTAATTGGTGAAATATCTTTCTGCTTTTTCTGTTTGGAACGAAGCGGATTTCCATCAATGTCCTCAATGCCAAAATTATTGTCGCCTTCAACCTCATAATCCAGCTGAACAATACACCAGATACCGCCACAGAGCAGGCGATCAAATTTTTCTGGATATTCATCGGCAATCGGTACATTACCAACGCCCAAATTAGAAAACTCTGCAAAAAAGCAATCCTTTTTCATATCCAGTCGAACAGTCACCATATCAATGATTGTGTGACTTCCTTTTTTACGCAGCTGAGACAAAATTTTCTGTGATTCATCCGGGCGTACAAAGTTGTCAGCAAGAATACGCTTCACATTCTGTACGCCTTTCTCTATAACCGTCTCATCATCTGAACTGCAATACTGTCCCAACAAGAACTCAAGAACATACACTGGGACATTCGCCCCTTCTTTAATTTTCTTTGTCAGGTCTTTCCGAACAATCTTACCGTCAAAGTTCTGACGGAGCTTGTTCTTTATTTCTTCACGGGTACTTTCACCCTCTGCAAATTGCTCCATCTTTCTCTCCTCCTGCGGCATTAATTAAAAAAATCAAACTCGTCCACCGCAAAGGCGATGTCAATCTGGAATGGCTCCCGCTGTGGCAGCTGTAATCCCTGTTCATCTGCAATTACCAGATAATAAGTAGCTGTATTGCTGTATTTCAGAGATTTCAAATTAAACTGACAACGGAAAGTTCTTTCTGCACCGTTATCGCTGGTCTTATCTGCAATAATCTTCTGAATATCACTAATCTGTTTGCCGTCCTCATCTGTAAAATAAACTTGATAGGTTGCTGCTTCACGATTTGTACTGACCGCATCTTTTTGATAGAAGTTCAACGAAAAAATCATATTGCTGATTTTACGGTTTGCGGACAGTAAATTGACCGTTACCGGCTTGGTATCATATTTCTGCTTATTTCGCCTATATTCCATAGAATCATTGCGGAGATAATGATACTCAATCACCGGAACAACCATTTCCTGCAAACTGATACCACCATGCACAAAATTCATACCGCCGCCATTCATTTTGATACGAATACTTTCTCTCGGTGCAAATCCATTGAATTCCGTATTTCCGCCCAAGAATTTTACAGGCATCAAGTAATCTGGTTGCACACCCTTCTGCATAATTGCATATCTTCTGCCATACTCCACACATCGCTTGATACTTTCTTTTTTTGTAATGTCAGTGTTTGTTACATCCACATCAAAAAATCCTCTTTTATCTACTTTGTCCTCTTCCTTCAAAGGACTGTATGTATAAAGAAATCCATGATCTGCCGTAATTAAAATATTCGTTCCGCCAAATTCATTTACAATGATACGCACAAGATTCTTCAATTCTGAAATTGCCTTGTCACACGCAGCAAAAACAGCAATATCCGAAGTGTGGCTGGCTTCATCAATGGTATCGTGGTAAATATAAACCACATCCATACCTTTTACCAAAGCACATCTTTCCGCTCGTTTCATAGCAATGATGTCATTATACTTTAAGGCCACGCTTGCCGAATCTTCTGTTTTCAGAACCTTATCCCTATAAGTACTTGCCGTAGACTGTCCATCTGCCAAAACCGTCAAAATATCGTTCCGAACCTCTACTGTCAGTTCTTTGTGCGGCAACAAAGCTGCCATACCAAACTTTGTAGTAGAAGGGAATATACTCTGCATACTGCTGATAGAAACCTTACTTTGCGTTTCTCGCTGAAGCTGATCTGCCATCGTAGCCGCCACTTCATAACGCATGGCATCTGAGATAATTACAAATACTTTCGTATCCGAGGTCTGGATACGGGAACGGTAAAAATCCTCCTGTTGCGGTACTTCCAGAACTTTACCGTAAGTTGCCAGTTCATCCGCACATACATCCGACCAGTTGTTGCCCAACTCACCTAAGAACCAATGATTATAGAGTCCTTCCACTTTATCGACAACGTGCTTGAATAGATCATCTAGCAGAATATTGGAAGCCTCCAAACTCTTTTGAAAACTAAGATGGAACAAACGGTAATAAGTGTCCATCTGATAGTAACTCTCTGTATATTCTTTCCAGATACTTTTCGCTTCTGCAGTATGGAATCCGGCAGAATGTTCCTTAAAGAAACTTTGCATATTCGCTACTTGTAAGATACCGTCATAAAAATTCTCAAATGGCTCATACCATACACAAGTTCTCCGTTTTTCAACGGTATTCGTAATGGTATCCACATCAATGATATGGTCACTGATCTCTGTCATTAGCTTTGTCAGAATCACTTCATTAATACACGGAAAGCACTCTGTTCCTACCAAATCCTCTACTGCCAGCTTTTCAAAACGCTGATGCAGACAGGCTTCATCCTCAACATAACGTGCCACATCATATAATTGCGGAATGTTGTCACTATGAAGCCATTCAGAAATAAAATCATAGCAATATGCCTGATGTGGCATGGAAATAAAACCGTCCAGCCCGGCAAGATATTCCTGCCGCATGGTACGGGTCGCCGCAGTTAAAAGCAGATGAATTGCCAACCGCCCAAGGTCTGGCTCTTCCTCCACAAATCCGCATCCCTGACGAACCATTGCCCAAAATGCTGCGTCCGCATGATATTTTACAAAATCCTGATAAACCGTGTTATTATTCAAATCAAGTCCTGCCTGGAACACACTACGGAGAATCATATTAGGCTGTGCATCTTTCAATCCACAGATTGCCGCCATGACAGCCATGTGTAACTGTGCCGGTGTTTCCGGAACTTTATTCTGTGTACTAACTTTCAAACGACGGTCTTTCGAATTGAAGTAAGCACGATAATTTTTAACCTGTTTCCTCATTGCCGGATTTGATATAAGTCCCATCTCATCCATCCAGATAGAAATCAGATCTGCCCGAAACTCTTCACTGTAAAGCTCTACATCCAGAAGCCAGTTATCATCCGGGCGATTATAGACACACGGACTGTAAACCAGATAATTTGTGGTCAAGTCATCTACTGAAAGCAGTTTTTTTACAGAAAACGCATTATTTCCTGTCAGCGCAATCACCTTTGCATTTTCCAAAACCACTTCATCCAGTTTATCCTCAAATTCCTTATCTTCATCATACCAGAAAATGATACGACGCTGATAAAACTCAGGCAGAGGTGCAGCAAATCTGCGATTTAAATCTTGTATTATTTTATCTGTATCCATGCTGTCCTCCTACCTTATAATTTTCCAATTTGCTTTTCGTTTTGTTCCGCCCTGTACCAATCTACCTTTTTCCTGTAAAGAAGCGAACATTCGAGAAACCGTTCTTTTCGATATACCCATTTTTTCCGCATAATATGCCTGTGTTGCAGACGGATTCTTCTCTATAATCTGCAACAATTTTTCTATCTGCGTCTGTTCCTTATTAAATGGCACTTCAGCGCCATTAGTGCCATCATCAGCGCCACAATTAACGCCATTAGCGCCATTTTTAGTGTCATTGGCGTTAATTATGGCGTTATTGGTATCAACTTGACCTCGATAAATATTGATACGCAAATCCACTTCGCCACCAATAAACTCCGGCTCCCGCAATCCGGCAGCTTTTACTTTGTCTATAATTCTCGGAATGCCGCTTCCCCAATGCTCGATCAGATTCATGTAAGCAAACGCATGAGCAAGAGCTTCATTTCTGATTTTAGAATAGCCTTCTTTCATACGCTCCATCGTTTGTCCCATTGGCAACTTTCCAGGAGAAGTAATTTCCAATCGGTTGTCATATACCGCAACCTGTATTGTACCATGATCCAGATAACTACGGTGTACCATCGCATTGATAATCAACTCACGAATGGCATCCGGTGGAATCTCATAAACATCCTGGCGATAAATTCCCACAATTGTAGCACCCAGATGAATATTTCTCAAGACAAACTGAAATGCTTCGTCTATCTGTTCCCAAAGCGGACCGGTATATTCTCTACGATCAACAAATACCGCTTTCGTTGTACCTTTGAACACGCCACATTGCGTTGCAACATGAAGTCCTCCGTTGCCTGTCAAAATTGCAAATGCGTTGGATGGATAATCTTTTTCATCACGCTCAATCAAAATACCCCAGGAGCGCAACTGCTGTCTGCCTACATCTTTAATCGATGCTTTCTGTTCCTCTGTACGGGCATTTTTGACAGCCTGCTCTTTCATAGCTTTGCAAAGAGCAGCAATATCTTCATCTGTAACATTTAACCCAGTACATAAAGCCTGATCGTAGTAACGGTTACTGCCCTCAAACAACAATTCTTTTATCATATACTCGTCGGCAAGGCGGGTAGTTCCGGCAACACGGACATATACACCGCCATCTCTGCCAAGAGTTTTGATATAATATGGGCGCTGTCTGCCCTCAGAAACTTCTACCACAATAACAGTCTTGCCATCAACCGTCTGTAAAGTGATATCCGGGATAATTGCCGGTTCACAGCTGTCTGATACAGCATTGGCAATGGCATCCATTTTTTTGAACACATCTTCCTTGTCAAAGCCAACAACCTCTCTGGTCTTATCAGCAATTCCGAAAATGATCTTCCCTCCGGTTCCATTTGCAAAGGCAACCACAGACTTCATATATTTGATGCTTTTCTCCGGCAAGTTCTCTTTGAACTCCACATTCTTCGATTCTCCTGCAAGAATTTCTTCTATGGTCATTGTAACACCTCGCTCTCTTTGGTAGCATTCGCCACCCGATTATTTTAAGTCACTTTCTGTTTCCGAAGAATCCGCTTTTTCTACTATTGCTGATAACGCTGATTTAGCAGAAATGATTGCTGTAATATCACTAATATCACCAATATCCAATTCGATATGATCTATATTTTCATCACCTGGCGTAAATACAAATCTTACTTCCTGCTGATAGCTATACGAATCACGTTTCCAAAAAGCAATATTCCACATTCCTGCAAGCAATGAAATTAACATATTCCCGCCATCAATAGTTGGATCATAGTATTGAACTGGCTTGAAATAAACTTTATAACCTGCTTGTTCAGCCGCAACTTTTACCCTACGAATAAATTCGTCATGGTCTAAAACGATCAATGCCGTATCGCCAAATGAAAGCATTTTTTCTTTTTGTTTATCTGTAAATCTAAATTTTTCTTTCTTTGGATTTACACCAAACATACAGAAAACGAAATCGTTTGATTCAGATGTTTTTAACAAATCATCATTAACTGCAACTGTTTCTCCAGTATCAGGGAAATAGATAGTAGCTTCGTTAATATGAATCATGGCTTCATACTTGTCGCCAACTTCACAATCACCGGTTTCTTCTTCTCTTTTACGATAATATCCAAGAGTTTTCGCATAAATTTTCCCCGCTTGCAAACTTTTAATCTTGTCTGCATCTTGAAATTTTATTAGTGGCATTCCTTTTGCTTGAAAATGAAATTTTTCTCCCATCGAATCTCTCCCTTCGTTGTTAATTGATATATTTTCACGTCTACATAAGTAATTTAACTTTTCAATTCATCATAAAATCCCTTATAATCAGGATATTTTTCTTGCATATGTATATAATCTCTTATTTCCTCAATGCTTAAAATATTTTCCGGTGGAACATCTCCCACTGTCATTCCTGTAAATTTAAATTCATAATCAAAGCCAAAAATATCTTTCATTATGTTGTATTTGACTATTTCAGCAATTAAACTATTGCGATCTGTCTCATAAATATCATCTAATTTAACCTTAAATGTTATTACACATGGAGTTCCCATAATCCATAGACGCTTATAAGGTTCTTCTTTATACAGATCCCTATCCATCGCTTTCAAAGACCATCGCAAAATTTCGCCCCCTAAATTGACAGCAAAATAATTTAATTGATCATTCTTATATACTTGACTTTTATCAATAAAAAAATGTACCGATTTTGTTTTGGATTGTTTGTTACAATTCCACAAATAATATACATGTGAAAAAACTTCTTCTATTTTATCTTCATCTAAGCCTATATCGACAAGGAGTTTTCGTAATCGTCTCTCTCCAGCATTATTTTTCCCTCCAGCAGTCACAAGACCATGTTTCCAATATTCATTCTCGTCTAAAATACGCGCACAATGACATACTACAATTTCTATATCCATATTTTCTTTAACAAAATCAGTAACCAACTTCGATTCACCGACTCTAATCCCCTGCAACTGATGTTCAATTTGCCACCCCTCTTCAATGTTATTCGTATTTACTTTTCTTAGAATCATCTTTTCAAATTCAGTTCCCCAATTTTTCAATTCTTTTGGAAAAGTATTCGGATTATCAAAATCAATCATTTAATAGTACCTCATCATGAATAAATACCAAACTTAAATATTTACATCTTTTCCAAACATTTAATTTCACTTATCGACGATTTGCCAAAATCTTCTCAACATATTCCTGTTCCAGTTCTTCTGCCAGATACGCATCGCTCATGCAGTGCATATCGGAAACCCCATCACGGATCAACTGGTAAACCTCGGAATGATAAAAGAATTTTAACGCTACATCTAGTGAAAGACCTTGCTGTTTGGCAAAGCACTCAATAACACGGGTGTATTTTTTTGAAGTAAAATCGGATTTGCTGTCATAGTGAATCACTCCCTTCAAAATGCAACAGAGACAATGCTTTCTCTGTACGGAAACATATTTGCAGGTTCGTTTTTTCATAACGCAGGCGGTTGATGGCTTTCATCTTATCAATTTGGTGGGAATGAACCAAATCTGGCTTTGCAATCTCTAAAAAGGAACCATGATAAAGAATCACACTTCCACCCCTTTCTTTCATCACATCAAGGAGGTCATCAACAATATATTCCCGGCTCTGGGTATGCAGGATTTCATATTCCAGCACGATATAGCCGTTCAGAATATTACTCTTTTCGGTAAATGCCTGATAGACACGCTCTGCATCCACGCCCAACTTTGTCGCTACATTTTCAATGCAAAACACGGCAAACTCCAACTCTCTGGAATTTTTGACTTTTTCATCCGCCATCATATGTCAACCTTTCCTATATTTTTAATAATGCATAAACTTTTTTTGAAAAATTCAACTTTTGTTCTATTTCCTTATCTGCACAATAAAACGAATCGCACTCGTTGTTTTTATATTCATTATACAATCCAGAAATCATAAAAATCATTTTGTCAACAAAATCATTTTCCTTACATACAAATTTATAGTTTACTTTTTTAGGATATTGTCTAATATGTTTTGCATAATCCCTTATCGAATCAAAATAATCTTTTCCAATTTTAGTTTCGACATCTGGATAACCTGATGTATCAACTATCCACTTCATACTAACTGTTGACATTTTTTCTTTTATACATAAAACAAGTACCTCAAACGCTAATATAGCACTATCTATTTTTTCTCGCTCTGCCATTAGTCTATGTATACTTTCTGCTTTTTCAAAAATTTTTTCCTGTGCACGAATTTCTATTCCAAAAGTAACTTCCTTTAAAAATTTTTCCAACTCATCCCTTTCTTGATCTTGGATGATAAACATATTCATAAAACTCTCATATTTCTTAACAAAATTATTAGCCGATCCATTATCCAGTTTAAAACTTAATGAGATTATTTTTTTCAAATATCGATCAACATCCATTTCATCCCCATAGATTTGATGCAATGAATTCGACATTTGTTTTTTCTCCATTGCAATTATAACCACTACATTTTCCAACTCATTGAATACATGATGAATACGTTCCAACACTTTAATCGCATACAATGGCAAGCATCTATCTAATTCATCAACCATGATAACTACTGTTTGCTCTTCTGATATCTTCTTAATTTGCTCTTGTACCTCTTTAAATATATTCTGGAAACCAAAATATTTATCATATATTTTTCCATCATCTTCAGATGTTTCAACAACACCATCCAAATCTACTCCCGTCTTTGATTTTATTGCTTCGACAGCAATTTTTGTTATTGTATTTTTAACAATTGCTAACATTTTCTTCTTAGTCTCATTTGATAATAAGCTCACATACTGTTCAATCTGATCTTTCAATACAGAAATAATAGCAATTATAGGTTCTTCATAGTAATCGTACCGCCAACAATCATATCTAACAACAAAAAAACGATCTGTGTTTGTTGTTTCTGATTGTTCCACTTGAAGACATTCTTGAATCTTTTCCAGCACAAAACTCTTACCACTTCCCCATTCTCCTTCAATAGCAAAACAACAATTTTTACGTTTTTCTGAAAGGATCTTTGTCAAATCAACTATCTGTTTGACAAATGGTTCTCTATTTAAAACATCCTCTTTTGATTGCACTTTCTCATCCTCTTTCCTACTTTATTTTAGCCAGAACATTCTGGAAAATTGCATAATTCTTCTTCACACCATCGTCCAGATCAATCGAAATCATCTGGTCGGCAAGATGATGAATCTTTTCCTCGTAGGTTCTGATTTCAGTATCCTGTGCCTGCAAAGTGGTTAGCTTTTTATTCAGCTTCACACGCTCGCCAGTGGAAGCATTGGCAATACGTTGCTCCAGATCAGCAATAGCAGTGCGATAACGAGCCTGCTGCTCATGTACATAGTCGGTACGAATACGAGCAATGGTGTCCGGCTGATAGCGGTGCATATAAATCAGAGCCTTAAAGCCATTCTTTTTGCCACTGTCAAACAGCCAGTAAATCGGGCGTTTCTGATAAATTTTGCAATGATCAGAATAGAAGTCATTCAGGAAATAATTCCGAATTACATCTTTCGGCCGTCCTTTGCCTCCCAGAGCATCGGCAATAAATTTCAGGTTTTTGTCTAAGGTATCTGCACCGTAAACAGTTTTCACAAATTCCACAAACAGACCGACAATATCATCCTCAAAGTATTCATCGTCGCATACCGGAATGATGTTATCTGCATCAGGATAAAACTCATTTCCCGGGAAATGTGATTTTCCCTGCTTATGAAGATAATTCTGTATTTTTTCTACAAGACTTCCAAAGTCCCCACACGAACCACCTGCATACAAAAGCCCCTCATTATATAATGAATAACGACCAAACATACAACCAACTGCATAGGAAATGAAAGAGCGAATATCTCTGCCAAGGTCAGCCTTGCGAACTGTAACATCCTTATCATCAACTTCCGGTGTCAGCTCATCCTGCAAACCATAAATGTTGATGAATATACGATTCAGTTCTTCTTCATTGGCTTTCAGCTGGTTAAACCGGTTGTTGCATTCAGTCTGCCACTGGTCAAAAGCTTCGGCAATGGTAGAAATTTTACGAATCAGTGGCTGGCGCTTGAAGTCACATGACGTCTCAAAAGAATCCCAATCAACTTTTGAAATTTCACAGCTTCTTAATGCATAATCAGAAGCGGTTTCAACAAATCCACAATATGGAAGCCTTAATGTGTCATTAACATTTTGGTTCAAAGTCGGATTGATTATTTTTGAAATAAATTTTGCAACTTTTGTATTTAAAAATGCCAATACGGACATATCACAAGTAAAGGAATTTGTAAATACTGTCGGAGATGCAGAACTAAACATATATTGTTCTGGTTTTATTCTATAACTATTATCACCAGATGTAATCGCTCCCCATGTTAATCCTTCTTTAAACCAAAATATATCTTTGCACAATCCACCGTGACTTCCATAAAATTCGCGAGCCTTTTCAGACCAATCTACAACATCTAAATAATCTCCATACCATTTCCGATACTCGCCCCCATTAGCATACGGAACCCACCTATTCCCATTTTTGCAAGGCTCCCACCAATTTCTAACATACAAATTATTATCGTGTGTTTTGATTCTTCCTCCAGACTTTAATAATGATGACAGGTTCTGAAAATTAAATATTTCAAAATTTTTAAACCAATATGCCACTGGACTTCCCGGAATTTTAGAAAAATTGTTCGTACTTTGCTCATAATAGAATCCACAATCATGATTCGCAATTGCTGCCAACATTTTCTGTCGCTGTACTTCCATTCCACCGCGAAAATCTACAAGCCGTAAATAACAACCATTTTTCTTAACAGTAGATGTATTATGAAATACAAAAGTACATACTGGAACAGTTGCTTCTTCAAATGCAGAATACTCAAACTGAATCAATGTTTCAATCGTTGCTTGTTCATACAGATAATTACGCATTTTCTCATAACTCTGAATGAACATCCAAACATACGGTGTAAAAAATCCGCAATATCCAGATTTTTTAGTCATCTCAGAACCATGAATTACAAACGATGAAAAGAAATCACTTTTATAATCTGCATATTTTTTTTTAATGAAATCATTTAATTTCGGGTTCATATTGGATGCCCCCATATACGGCGGGTTCGTCACAACTACATCATACTTCTGCGCCAACGCCTCCGCCACCTGCACCAACAATAACAATTTATTCCATGCTTTTTCATCATACAAATGTATATCATTCTTGATTTCTGCAAATCTACTATACAGTGCAGTCCAGTCTTGTGGTGTTACGGTTACAATCGAACCATATTCCTTTGTATCATATAATTCGCTGATAATACTATACATAGCAATTTTGAGTTTTTCATCCCCATTACAGAAATACTCAAGCATATATTCATCGTAATTTTTATGTTTTTTTCCATTTTTATCTGTATGTCCGCTCTCTACAACAGCATACACATGCGGTTGCAAAACTTTAATATTTCCATTATCATCTTTTCGATTAAAGAAACGTCTGTCATACTGACGGGCTTTCATCATTACCACAAAGTAAGCCAGTTGCGCCGCACGATCATCAATATCCAGCCCGTAAAGATTGTTCTCTACAATGCTTGCTACTGCTTCACGAGTGGTATAGCCATAGGATTCATAAATCTTCATCAACACATCAAACATATACGCAAGAATATGACCGGAACCGGAGCATGGGTCAATGACTTTCAGCTGATCCGGTGTCAGTGCGGCGTATTCCTTGCGAATCTCGGCAAGCTGTGCCTGCACTTCCGGCTCCTGCTCGGCTTCTTCCAGATAGTAGTGCCATTTGGTATCTTCCGTGTCACGGTTTCCGGCAGCATAAGCAGACTGTTCTTCCTTTGTCGGCAGAAGCTGCGCTTTCACATTCGGGTGTCCCTCCAGCCAAAAACGACCAAGACTATTTTCTACCATGTAACGGACAATCCAGTCTGGTGTAAAAAGCTGCGTTGCTGCAGGAATATTTTCTTTTGTAATTTTCACATTCTTTTTCAGTGCTGCGAAAACATCGTCTTTTTTCTCGCTGTTATAATACTGATACAGCCAGCCGATGATCTGGACGGCATCCTTCCAATCATCCTCCGGTATCAGCTCGATCATCTGCTGAATAACACTGCCTTTTCTCAGCAAGTTGTTAGGAAACAAAAGCTCTGTGTAATCACCTATTTTTTGGAACATTCCTGGCAGAATCTTATTTAAGGCATTACACTGTATAATAAGAAGATATTTATACAGTTTTTCTTCGTCTTCTGCTTCTTTGTATTCATAGACCTTTTCCATATCCAATCCATCCAAATCCAGATGAATGGCCTCCGATATAATCTGCGGATCAAAGTTATTTTCCTCATCTGTGAACACTCGCACATGAGAAGGAAGATAACCGTTGACCTCCATGAATCGCAAAGCAGAAAAGCGGTTGAACCAAGTGTAGGCAACCTCCTCCATGACTTGTTTATATCCTTTATCGTTAATCTCAGCAATCAAAGCCTGTCTCTGTTTCTTCTCGGTGGCACTGAAAATTTTACCGTTTGCACTGTCTGCTGCCCACTCCTCACTCCCTACTGTCCACTGCTCACTTTCCTCTGTGATGCTATATTCCACACCTTTCTGCGAAACACGGGCAATCAGTTCTTTTCTTGCCCAAGTAGCAAATTTTTTAATCGCATTTTTATCCATACTCGTCTCCTTAATTCAGCTTGATCTCGTCACAATTCTTCAGCAACTGTTTCAGCTGAGAACGAATCTTCTCTACATAATCATCAATGTCCGCATCTGTCTGTAAGGTCTTTGCCTGGAATACAACCTGGCGGTTATAGGCACGAACCACTTTTTTCTTTACAGGAGCAGTTTCTTTTCCTTGCTGTGTCGGCTGTACCTGTGGCTTCGGTGCTGGCGGAGCCAGAACGGATTCAATATTACCGACTGTATCATCCTTGTACTGACACATCGGCAAGAACATAGCATCCAGAAGGGCAAGGCTCTTTAATTCTGCAATTTTCTCCTTGCACTGGCTGAAATAGCGATCCGACTTTTCAATCAGATGAGATGCTTTGGAATCGCCGTTTGCAGCAGTGTGGGTTGCTTCCATACACTGACGGACCGTTTCCAGAACCTCGGCACGTTTTTCTTCCAGCATCTTGTCATGGGCGGTACGAACCGTATCCATCAACGAATTCAGTTCACGAATCCGGTTATAGTTAAACTTGCTTCCGGTCTGAACCATCGTAATCAAACGAATGGTATTCAGTGCCTTATGTGCTTCCTCATTTTCTGCAATTCGGTCAAGATCGTCGTGCAGAGATTTTTCAAACTGCACTGCCTGGTCGAATACTGTTACCTGGGTCTTGAAGAAGTTTTCAATGCCGTTGCTCATGGCTTCTTTATTATCGAAAAGAGCATCCTCTTTTTTCAGCACACACTCAATCAGGGCAATATTGTCTTTCTTCTGAGAAAGTACATCATCCATCAGATGAATGGCTTCCTGCACCAATGCACGATCCGGGTATTTATGTCCATCATAACGGGCATCCAGAGAAGCATAGTAATCACGCTGTTCACTGAATTTCTCAGTCACAAAGCGAATCAGACCATCTTCATCATCCGGTACATCCATAACATCGAAATAATCCCGGAGCATTGATTTCACATCACGCATCATCGTTGCGGAAATGGTTTTACGCTTACTGATAGAAGTCTTACCGATCTCACTCTTTTTGCGGAGCATATCCGGTAGTTTCGGGTCATCCGGCTGAATGGTATTGCCTGCGTACTTGATGGTTACTTTCTGGGAATAAATCAGCTGTGCCGCAACCGCAGCAATGTCGATTTCTTTCCAGCCATACGGAATCGCACTGTATTTGCTTTGCACATCTGCCATAGAAGTCGGCAGCTTTTTCGCATCCTGCATTTCCAGATATTCTTCCATAGCAGAAGCAGCATCACGGTTCGGTTCCATGCCCGGAAGTGCTGTTACCGCACTTGTCAGAATCGCAATAATATCTGCATCACTGCCTGCATTATCTGTAATCAGGTCGAGCTTGCTATATACATGAGCAACCAGATATTCAAGAGACTGGTCAATCTTGCTCTTGGCATTTCCGGCTTTGATTTCCAGATGTTCACCATCTACATAGAACTGCGCCCCTTCGATAGCATTTTGTAATTCGGTCATGGCACTCAGCTCATATTTTCCGGCTTCATCCTGCTGGTCACTGATAATTTTCTGCACACTCTTAGGAAGCTGGCTTACATTTCTCTGCTTTACATACTTACGAATCTTCATGGCAGATTCCAGAGATTCATAGTAAGGTGTGTCAGCCAGAACCACGATTGCTTCGTTACCTTTGGATTCTGCCATCAGACGATAATCTGTTTTTTCAATAGCATCGGTAGCAACGGTCAGGAAACGCAGACGCATACCACCTGTTGCCACTCCAACGGTAATGCCGTCTACCATCTGATCGAAAGCAAAATCATATTTTCCATAACGGAACTTCTTGGTCGTGAAAATGTCGCCGTAAATCATCTGAGCAATACGCTCCACGATAGAAGCGGTATCCACATTGGTATCCCGGATTTCTCGCTGAATGTCCTGTTCCTCATCGGTCAGGAAATTATAAGTATCGCCAGTTCTGCCAATATAGTTCTGGCTCATCAGACGGTCAAGGCATCCACGGACAGCTTCACGCATGATAATCTTATCTACACGAATATCGTCTGCCATAAGGACAACGATATTGTCCAAATTAGAAGGAATATCATCAATATATCGAATCAAGTACAGAAGTTTCAGCACATCCACATCCTGCTGTTCGATGCCATCGCCGTTGTCGGCTGCTTTCTGACAACGCTCAATTACACGACGGATTGAACCATCCAGAAAAGTATGTACGGTATCATAAAAACGGAAGAATGGAACAAGTGCGTATTCATCCTTCTCCTGAATTTTCTGTGCAGCTTCCTGGAAACCGGACAGCATGGAACGCTCACCACCAGACAGGTGCTTACCGGAATTTCCATGTTTCCGGATTTCAGCAAATACCTTCTGCATGATGATAAACTGATACGGCACGAACGGGAAGTTCTCGGTAAATTCCCTTGGGCCGGAATAACCTTTAATATCCAGAATGGAACCGCTAAAGCTGAACAGGTTACGAAGAACAGAATCATTCTGCTCATAAACATCTTCCAGATTTTTAGCTGCTTCTGGTTTCTTTTTCAGAATACGTTTCTGGATGACTTCATCCACAGAGGAAGATGATAAACTCAGTCTTGTCTTAAAACGAGCCTGAATACGGGAGAACTCATCGGCACGAACTTTGATGATTTCATCAATCGCTTCCTGTCCGGTGCAGATCACCCAAATCTTTCCTTCACACTCACTTCCGATTTTTTCTGTCAAAGACTGGAGGTTCAAAAGCATATCGGTGTCTGTGCCGACATACTGACCAACTTCGTCGATCATAAACAGCAGACGGAAGTTCGCTGGTTTAGTATCCACATAGGCTTTCATATCTTCCACAAGCTGAGCAATAGATATTTCTGTTGCAGTTTTATCATTGAACCATGCCTTGGCATCGTCCTCACTCATATCCAGAACTTCCATTAAAGTCGGAATAATAAACTTTCCATTGAATGCAAAGGCACGGCGCATTTCCATCCAGGACTTGCCTTTCTTTTCTTCAAAAACTCTGCGGAACTCCTCCGTTTTTCCCTGCTGGTCGATATAACGCTCCATCATGGCAACTTTCAGATTTTCTCCGTAAAATCCCAGATGGTTATAGAACATCTTCGCAAAAACACGAAGTACAGCTGTCTTATCTTTATTGCTGAATCCCTCAATATCAATATTAAACAGAATTGTCTCCGTTGTTCCCTTTGTAGCACGGTCAATCAGCATAAAGGTTGCCGGATCGTCCTCAAACTTTTTACGAAAACGTTCTACACTCCGAATACCTTTTACCTCTTTATTTTCCAGAAGGTAGGAAAGCATTTTCAGAAAGTGAGATTTACCACTTCCAAAGAAACCAGAAATCCAAACCCCCATATCAGCCGTAGGCTGGTCAAAGGCATCTCCATAATAGTTGAAGAAAGTGATGAAGTGTTTCTTCAATTCTCTGGTAATGACATATTCATTTAACTCCTGCTCGATTACATCATCAGCAGCCTGATCTACTTTAATTACACCATTGATTTTGCGGTTGATGTCATCCGCAAACATATCTCGAATCATCATGGCTTTATCCCCCTTAATCTATGACATTGAATGCCCGGTAATAATCATTTGGTGTCAAACGGTTGAACAGTTTTACATGACGACCATCAAACTCCCCCGGATACATCACCAAAATCGGAACATCCGAAAAATACGGTTGCAAGGCTTCCAGTAACGTATGGATTCTCATAAATGGGAACACCTCTCCCACACCTGTCAGCATCAGTACATCCCCCGGTTCGTGTGGCTCATACTGGATTTTATCAATGAACTCTCCATTACCTATTGCGGAGTTAAGCTGCTCCAGAAGATAAGCACTTCCGTCAGCTTCTTCCATATCGGGAATCGCATCTGTGATGTCCATATCATCGCAGATAGAGAGAAATGTTTTATATAAATTACAAACGATCAAATGGCAATCTAAGAACTGATCAGTTTCCAGCTGATTCACAAAATGACGGACAACCATTTCATTCTCCGGTTCATAACAGAAGATTCTGATATTCACCTCATTGCTGAGTCCTTTGCCTTCCAGGAACTCCGGTTCCTGAATCAATGCCCGAACTTTGTCCAGGCGTTCTTTTATGTCACTCATTGGCTACCTCCTAAGAAAAGCAATTAAACGCTGGCAGTATCGCCATATCGCCATTGCTTCTGATGGCATTCTCCAAAACAGGATGCAGCCATACTGGATTCAAATGATCTGCCTTGAGGTTGTCGAGATATTCTGTTTCAACAAGCACTCTGGCAATAATCTGTTTTAACTTTGTTATTGTAGTATCGCTCCAGGAAGCCACGGTATCATTCTGCTCCTGCAAGCGCATAAAAAATGTATTCAAATCTATCTTACCAAAAGACGTGTCCCTTAATCTGTACTTCTCGCCAATGACGGTCAGCATAAATTCCCAGACCAGTCGGCTTTGCTTCATTAACGCATACAGACAAATCTGTTTTGCTACATCTGTTGGTTGTGACGCAATCGCAGAAACCAGAGAATCATCTTCCAGAGCATGAAGCCGTTTGATGCAGGCTTTCGCCATGCGTGTAATAGATTTTTCCGTTGGATACTGGAAAAGATTCTGCTCTACAATTTCTTTAACAATTGCATCATCGGAATTTCCTTCTACCATTAGCTTTGCGGTAGAACGCATTTCGTAGAAAAGGAACGGCTCTCTGGTCAAAGACGCAATATAAGGATAAGAATGATCCATGTTCCCGTACCTCCTTACTGCTCCTCTTTTTTATCAGGAACAAATTCCATGATATCTCCCACATCACAATTCAAAGCAGAACATATCTTTGACAGAATCTCTGTACTTACATTTTCATCTTTTGATAATCGAGACATCGTTGTTGTACTAACTCCTGTCATTGCACGCAAATCTTTCTTCATCATTTCTTTATCAATTAACAATTTCCACAATTTCTTGTAACTAACTGCCATTTTTTCACCTCAATCTTATTTGCTTGAAATATCTGTTCACATGGTATTTATCATCATATCACAAAAATGCGTTTCAAACAATCTGGTCTATCAAAAATCATAATTCAATTCTGAAATATCGCATTTAAAATCACAAGAAACACATCTTAACAAGACAAGCTGAAAGTACAAATGCCACTATATATCCGATTTCACAGAAAAATTTTATCTCGTTTATTTTCTCTGATTGCAATTTTATTCTTTTTTTCAGTTTTTGCACTTCCTTCTCAGCTATCTTTCTATTCTGTTCCGCCTGATACTTTAATGACTGTAATTGTTTTTCTGCTTCTTTTTGTTTTCTATATGCCTCATCAACAGCTTGCACAGATGATTTATTAACCTGTATCTGCAATTTAGCGTTCTGGTCCCGAACGTCTTTTATTTCTTCTTCGAGCTGCTCTTGCTCGCTCCTGCTCTTCAATCCGTTTCTGTTCCTCAAATCGTCGTTGCTCTTCTGAAGCGATTGATTCAGCTTCTGCGTTCCGGACAGTTCGGTTGTCAAATGATGAATTTCGTCGTTTAACTTCCGAATTTCGTCTTGCATTTCGTGATTCTCGAAGAATAGCTTCTGTTTTTCCATTTTCAGCTTGTGTGTCCTTTCCTGAAATTTCTGGATAAACTCGTTCATCTTCTGATTTCTCGCCTGTAACTCGTCTCTCTCTTCCGTCACTAACTCCAGTGACGCCGCCTGCTCCTTCGCAAGTTGCTTCCACTTGTCGGTAATATCCGGCAAGCTCTTCATCTGCTCCGTTTGTTCGTTCTGCTTCGGCTCGCACCCTTTCGTAATTTCTATCAAATTCATTTTCTAAGTCCTCCTTACTGATATCCAGATGAAATGTTTTTGACAGATTGCTGTCTCGCACTTTCTTTCCATCCTGATTCTGAAATGTGATGTGCTTCCGTTTCTCTGTCCAGTTTACATTCCATCCAAACTGTTTCATTTTTTCTATAAACTTTTCTTTACTGATACAATTTTCCAGTGCTTTTAACACTGCCATTGCACAATCTGCTACAAAACTGTCCTTTACCTGCTGTCGAAACAGATTATATTTATCTTTGCTCCATGCAATGACTTCCCCTTTTTCAATCTGACTTTCATCAAAGTGCTTTCCTTTTTCGGCTACTGTCAGTCCACGTTCTCGGCACATCTGATTGGTAAGCTGTTTCATACGTTCCAGATCCTTTTTGGTGTTATGCAGTTTTCTTCCATCTTCATAACTCACAGAATTTGTAACCAGATGACAGTGGATATGATCTTTATCCTTATGCACAGCCACTAAGGTCTGGAATCCACTGAACCAATTTTCTGCAAACTCTTTTCCAAATTCTAATGCCTGCTCCGGAGTAATCTGCTCGTCCTTATGCCAGGAAATAATGTTGTGAGCGTACATTCTCCCAGAATCTTTATCCCACATCTTCTTTTCTTCTAAAAAGGTTCTATACACCAGATCATATTTAATCTCATCACGGCAGTACGGACCTGTTACATAAGTAAGCAGTTCACTTGTCTTGTCCTGTCGCAAAACATATTCGATGCAGTTTCTCATTGCTCCATGTGTATTTGTCCGCTTATTAATCGTCTTATTAATAGCCATATCTTTCCACTCTCCTTCCGGTACTTAAGAATATTTTTATTGAGGAAATACAGCGTACTGTCATTTGGAACTTCTCCATCTGTATGCAGCTTTCTTGCAATCTGATTGATATTTGTAGTAGCTCCCCAGAGCTGACTGAGAATATCTGCAAACATCTGGTTCAATCTTTTCAGTTCTTCCACTTCCTCTGCAGAAACTATCTTCAAGTCTGCGATTGCTTTTATTACAACTTCCTGCTGTGTTCTTCCGGATTCCTTTACTTTGCTTTGAAGCAACTCATATTCTGCTTTATTCATCCGTATAGTTACTGTATGATTTCGTTTTCTCATAGGCCTTTATTTCCTTTCTCTGCTTGATTTCTGCTCTATATTTACAACCACAGCGTTATGTCTAAATTAACAGGGGATTCCATAAGGGGATGTGTAACGTTCCCCTTTGGTAGATGCAAGACAACGTCTTAGCCAATCCGTGGCAATCTGAGAAGAAGTATCCAGTGGATATTTCTAACACAGAATTACCACCATTGGCGTGCC
>ULQI01019246.1_pt1 | contig 22391 bp, 15 predicted proteins | sample 1954261 | NCBI WGS metagenome assembly ULQI01 (sample SAMEA4835650, study PRJEB28245) | human gut metagenome | biome: gut microbiome; material: fecal sample | place: Denmark | collected 2008 | reverse complement strand
TCTGAGCTCTGCAAACTTGTTGGCATATGCCTCTGATGCTGAGCCCTCCCACTCTGTGAGCAGGGTTTCAAGTAATCTGTCCATCTTGTCGATTACGCTCTGTACATTATCTGCTTCTGTCCTGTACTCTCCTGCCCTTTCTCTCATTGTGTCAGGTGTCATTCTGATCTGTCCTGATGCCATTTTCATGTCCTCCTTAAAATAATTTTTATATATAACTGCATAAGCAATCATACCGTATTTAATCTGCAGCCTGTGAGCTTTCCGCTTTTTTGCTGCCCGGGAAAACTATCATCTGCTCCAGTTCCTCTTTGGGAACCGCCTGGTATTTTTTAAGGTAATCCACTGTATTGACTGTGGTTCCCTCTGTTCCCGGAGTGTCATATACAACTGTCTTGTTCTCTGTGAATTTATTGTCCGGAATTATATAATACTTTATCAGATTCAGATTATCTCTTACGCAGAATGTCATGTATGTTTTTCCATCCAGCTTTATCCTCTCAAATGTTCCAAATGATACTATATCTAGACTGTCCTCTTTCTCTGTCTGATTCCATACCTCACTTCCAGCATCCCTGCTATAAAGAGTTCCCTTTGAATACAAATACAGTGTCTCCATCTGGGTATTATTGCCCGAATCATCTGTAGTGATTTCGCGCTGTACATAACCTTCTTCTTCCACATATTTTTCATCTCCAAACTCATTATCATATCTTTTCCAGTTTCCACCATATGCGCCTATATCATATGTTGAATAATCAACTTTATTATGTATTATGTCACCAAGTCTGGTCTCCCCTCTGCGATTAGAGCTATTTCCATAATCGATAAGTTCTTTCCCATCATACGATATAATATTTACGTTTAAATCCTCTGTTATTTCCAAAGGAGTCTTTGACGGACCAAAATGCATCCTATATATCATTATCTTTCCTTCCTCTTTAATCCTCTGATCTATCATCTCTGATATCGTGATTTCACCTTGCGGCTCTGTGGTCACACGCTCTGCTGCCGTGCAATCTGTTTCTGTTGCCTGAGCTGCTGATGTGTCATTTTCCTTTTTATCCTTTTTTTCACATGCTGTCACCATACATAACATACATGCTGCTATCATAAGAACTGATATTGCTTTCTTCATAATAAATTTTCCTTTCCGTCTGCGTTGCATTCATGCCTATTTATTGTTATCTCAATTTTCTATAACGTAATCAATATAGTTTGATACTCTGTTACACAAAGCCCTATAACTTTCGTCATCCTCTCTCTGATTTTTATTATCTGCTCCCCTGGCATAGTCTTTTAAGTCCTTAATACTTACCTGCTGTTTCGGCTCTGCCTGTGCATTATATGCATCCACCATCTTCGTCACTTTCTCCACATCCGTCGTGATATTCTCACAGATATAGGTGTCACCTACCCTGGTTATCTCCATATCCATGCCGAAATAATTGGCATCTTCTATCATGTCCTGACATGTAAAGTCTGTTTCTGTCAGTCTGTCTTTTGCTTCATCAATTTCTGCATTATTTTGTACATTTTCATTATTTTCATCATATGCTGCATTTAAGTCATTCAAATAATTTATTGCTGCGTTAGCCTTGTTAATCTTATCTCCTACGGTTTCATTTATTATTACCGCTGAAAGGCCTATAGCTTCATCAATAATCTTACCTTTTAAAGTATTACTTGTTACATCAAAAAATACTCTGCATTCAGTCTTTTCCTCTTCCTTTTGATTTTCAAGATTCTGCTTTGTATTCTCAATCATGCCGTGTGGAAGTACATGGCTTACAATCTGATTATCTACCATTCCATACGCATCTATCTGATTGACCTTCTCATTTTCTTTTCCTACTTTTTCATTAATAGTTCCATTTGTTACCTTGACGTTATAATATTTGTCCAATATCTCCCTGTCATTGCTGTCTGTAATATTGCATATGCTTACATCAAACGGCAGCTCTTTCAGGCATACGGATACGGTCACATTTTTCTCTTTATCGGAATGTATTGTAAATCCATCGTTTTTTCCATTATATGCAACTCCTATTGTCGGGTAGCTATCAACCATTGCTTTAAACAGGGATGACACTCTGTACTGCTCTTTCATCTCTTCAAGCGCTTCATCACTAATCTCGTCGTTTCTGTATGCACATTTTTCGCTGTAATAGTCAATTATATCCATACTTGTCTTATATATATCCACCGCCCTCTTAAATGTATTCGTGACACTCACACTGTAATACTTAGGGTCTTCCAGATCTGCATTATCTATCCACTCATCATCCTTGGCGTTTCCATAACCTGCGCGCAGCATGTTCTCTATATTTGCTATGGTTTCTTCCTCATCATCTGTGGACAGCTTTGGAAATACTGATACAAGTGCCTGCAGCTCTGCATCTGGTACAAATTCCTTCCGCATCTCATAGTTTATTTCGTCCCAGTTCATAACTGTCTTTCCATTAGAATCCACTGAATAGAATCGCTCTTTATAATACTCTGTTATCTTCGAGTCCACTTTTGCCTGTATATTACCAGCTTTTGTTTTCAATGTCTGGCAATCCATCGTATATATATTCTCAACGGATCTTACATTAATCAGAGCTGCCAGTTCTTTAATTGCAGTGCTGAATCTTTCCAAATCCATATATTCGTCCCGAAACCTGGCTGCATATAGATCATCCACTCCATTTACATTATCAAACATCCTTCTTACACTATTGCTTGCCTCTTCATTTTGTCTCTGATATTCTGTTGCCGCGTTTCTTAGCTGTGATTCATAATCATATTGAAATATACCTTTGGTTTCCACTACACCGTAGGTTTTGTTTATTTCCTCCCACTGTTCTTCTCCTCCCATATAGCTTTGTATGTCATCGTATGCTTCCTGCGTAAAATCCTTAAATTTCATTATGTGTCACCCCTCCTTCTAATACGCTTCATATGTTCCTATACCATATATATCTCCATCTGCCTCATCTACATCTCTCACAAATTCATTAAGTTTTTTCGACATTTCCCTGAAGGATTCTCCCAGTATACTCTGATATGTATGAACAGCATCCTCGTACACTTCCAGCTTATCGTGCAATTCACCGCTTATAACCGCATTTGTGTTTATAATATCAAGTATCATCTGATATTCGTTCATCTGTCTATCTGCAATCTTTGCAAGTTCTGAGTATAAACGCACAAGTTCTGTAAATTCCTCCTGCTCAAACATTAAATTGTACTGTCCCATTACTTACTCTCCATTCTTCTTTTTTTTATTCTCAGCTGCTCTATATTGTCCTCATATGTACACAGCTGCTGGTTTATTTCATATATCCTGTCATTTCTGCTCATGATTGCATTCTCTACATCTCTCAGCATTGAATCTATAGCATTCATCGCATTGGCTACATACGATTTTCCGTCGTTTAATGAATTAATACTCTTAAGCCTGCCCTTCAGATTTGTTATATTACGACTGCTATATCTGTCCATGCCGGCTATATTATCAACTCTGCATTTAAACCGGTTTTGCGCCTGCCATTTATATTCCTTTATTTTCAATGCTTCCTGATCCAGAGCATCTATTTCATTAAACAGCCTGTTTTTCTCAAGCTGCAGATTTTCTACATTTGCCCGGTACCTTGATATTCTGCGACTTAATTCTTTTAGTTCCATAATAGTATTATTCTCCTCACCTTTTATATTTAAAGCTATTCATTAAATATAAATTCCTCATTAGCTAACATCAGACAGTCTCCCGGTAATATCTCTGTTTCCTGCCCCGCCTTTATTATCCTTCCATTGATAAATGTGCCATTGGTAGAATTTTGGTCCATTACATAATAACGTCCGTTTCGCATGGTTATCACTGCATGCACCCTGCTGATATTCGTATTGTCTGCTACCGCATAATCTGACTTTTCCGGATTCTTTCCCAGCACAAACGATGGTTTGCCAAGCTCTATCTTTTCACCTGTTACCTGCCTTGTAAGACTTGCAAAATGATAGTTCACCGGTTGCATCTGCTGTATCTGCTGTACGGATATGCCATCATCTGACAACACTGTAGTTCCATCCATGCTGCCCTGCATTACCTGCTGCATTATCTGTTGCTGCATTGTCTGTTGCTGCATTGTCTGCTGCATTGTCACTGCTTTGTTTTTCAGCACGTTCACAACTGCACGCTCTTCGCGTGAGATATATTTTTCTATTGCATTGCCGTTGAAGCCATTGAAGCTTCTGACATAATACATAAATCTGGATATATAATTCGTATCCTCATTGATAACAGGTGTCATTGTATAAATTATGTTTTCTATAAACCCGACAATATCTGCACTTTCCTGTCCTCCTACTATCGGAAAATATATAAAGTACATCTCTTTTGTCATCTCGTTTATGTATACGTCATCCATATTAAAACGAACACTGTTTACGTTCAGTCCGTTATTGTATACATCCTCAACCATTATTACTATCTGCTCAATCATGAAAAAGAAATCATATTTGCTTATGGCTTTTTTCAATCTATCGGTAAGATTTATATTTGCAGGGCACGTATATATGACACTGTCTTTTTTTGTTTTTGTCACATGCATGATTCCACATGGTTTTATTCTGGCTAGCTGGCTTAGTTCGGTTTCATTTATTCTTTCCTTTCGTCCTGCCTTCATCATGGCAGTAACGGTCGATTTTTTTATGCTTACTTTTAATTTAGACATTCGCTATTTTCCATTCCTTATGAGATACATTCTGTCGTATGTAAAAATTCTATTTTCTTTGTTACTTCGAACCTGATATTGGTTTTTTGCAGCTTTTCGGTTATATCTTCCAATACTGTGGTTTCATCCTGCAATACTTCTGTCGGTGCATCCAGCACAGTAGTTTCATCTATATTTTGTGTATATCCCGGCTTTTTCTTATTCTCCCCTGCCAGGTTATATGACGGTGCTATCGGACCGGACGATGTTATGTCAATATGTCCCGCTGTCTGCTTTTGTACAATTGCTGCAATTCCTTTCCGGGCAGATTTTCCGGTAAGTGCACCTATGACCTTAGGTATTTCAAGCACTATAAGTATGACTATTGAAGCTATAAGCATTATGGCAAATGCGGTGAAGGATACGTAAAATATCATCCTGTACTGATTATAAGTCATCTTTGTTTTCCTCCTTCACGCTCTGTGCCTTCTCAATTGTTTTGTCTATATTATCCTGCAATCCTGTTATTTGCTCGCGCATTATGGATTTATCCAGCTTTTCTGTTTTGTCCTTTATCGTATGTAATAAATCCATAACTTTATCCTTATCTGTCACTGCTATAAATGATGTGATATTTGTGTCAACTATATCATCTATCTCATTCCATACCTGAATCTTTGCGTCTACGCTGTCAAAATCCTCTGATTTTGCATATAGCTCATTTATTTGCTTCCATAGCTTTTTGTATTCTTCATATGTTTTTTCTGTCTGTTGTATCTTTGCTCCATCATACTGGCTAATCAATGTCAGACAATCTGATATCTCACAGTATATTCCTGCCTCCGGATGATTCTCCTTCGCTTCCTTGAACCACTGCGCCGCACTGGAGTATCTGTCTTTTTCCACATTGATTTCGTAGTAGAATAAAAAGCTTTCACCAATCTTATAGCATACATCCTCATATCCCTTTGGATTTTTTCCTTTCAGCTTTGCCATGACATCATATGTATGCACCCGGCCATTGTGGTCCTTGCAATCTATACCTACCATCAGCCTGTTCAATATCTGCGCCTCATCCCTGTCCAGCACAAAATCGTCTGTCAGTTTGTCATTCAGCTTAAGATATGCCTCCGTCCTTGTCGGGTCGGTGACTATAGCCGTGTAATATCCATTGTCATAATTGTCATAGGTATCCGCTTCTTTTAATATGCTATTATAGTTTTCATTTTTTTTGTGTTCTGCCGCACAATAGCTTAATACTGTGCTTGTTCCAAGCAGCATCGTCAAAACTGATGTGGTGATAAATACCGCAAGCTTTCTCTTTAGATTCTTCCTATACATGTCATCAATCTCTGTATAGTGCTCAAGGTCATACATCAGCTCAGCTGCGCTCTGATATCTGTTGTTTGGATCCGGCTGTGTACACTTTGTAATAATACGTTCAAGACCACCTGACAATGTTGGGTCAATTTCTCTGATCGGCCTTATTTCGTAAGGTGGCTCACAGGGATTCATTCCCGTAACAAGATGATACATTGTGGCTCCCAGACAATATATATCTGTTCTCGCGTCTGTCTGCCCCATTCCACCAAACTGTTCCGGTGCAGCATATCCCATCGTGCCAAGACATGTTGTATCCTCTATGTTATTTTCCTTATATTCCCTTGCTGTTCCAAAATCTATAAGCACCACATTTCCATCAGGCTTTAGCATTATGTTTGCCGGCTTCATATCACGATATATGATTGGCGGGTTCTGTGAGTGCAGATATCCAAGAACATCGCATAGCTGTTTGGCCCACTTTATCACATTTTTCTGCGACTGGGCTCCGTACTCCTGCAATGCTGTCTTGAGAGAATTTCCCTCTATATAATCCATTACGATAAGGAATCTGTCATCCTCATCTATGACATCGACAATATCAGGAAGACTGGGATGGCTCAGTTTTTTGAGCATATTGGTCTCCGCAACAAGACTTTGCTTTACCACCTCAAAATCCTTTACTCCATCCTTTCTGACCTCTTTTATTGCCCACTGTTTGTTTGCCCTTTCATTCATAGCCAGGTACACAACGCTCATTCCGCCGTGTCCAACTTCGTTTAGTATCTTGTATTTTCCGTCAATTAAAGAGCCTATTTCAAGCATCTGTTCCTCCTACTGTGCCTTTATGAGCGCTGCTGTTATATTATCGCGCTCTCCTCTTTGCATGCTTAGTCTGATGAGCTGCTCCAGTCTGTCGTGCATATTCTGCCCATCTACAGTTGCTGCCGTTTTCAGCATCTCATAGATTTCCTGTTCTGATACCTCATGCCTGAAGCCATCTGAACAAAGCAGAAGTGACATTCCATTTTTCATTGCCCCGGTCCTGTACTCCGGCTTTACTTCTGCTGATGCCCCGACACACTGCAGCAGTACATTCCTTCGCGGGTCTTTCATAGCCTGCTCCTGTGTCATATTTCCATTCATAATTTCCCGCTGTACATATGTCTGGTCTGTCGTAAGCCTTTCTATATGGTCTGAAAGGCTATATATTCTGGAATCGCCCACGTTTATAATGTAGTAGGCTTTTTGCGTGACAAGCAGCGCTACCACTGTTGTTCCCATGTTTACTGCATGTGCTTTGCCATATGCTTTTATTTTTTCGTTCTGCTGCTGTATTACTTCATCCCACTGTCTTTCCAGAATCAGACTGTCAATATCCGGGTTCGACGATTTGCAAAGCTCAGGCAGCTGCTCGTCACTCCATCTGTCAAATGCTCTGACTACAGTGGCACTGGCCAGCTCACCCTTCGATAAGCCGCCCATGCCGTCACATAATACTGCAAATGCCATGTCTCCTTTGCATGTTGAGAAGCACTTTACCAGCAGACTATCCTGATTAGTTTCTTTTACAATTCCTCTGTCCGTGTCAGCTGCTATTTCAAATCTCATACTCACTCCTCCCAGAATTCAAAATCTTCGTTGCCAAGTCTGCCTTGAAGGGCATGCGCTTTCGCGCATGCCACAGACATTGTTGTTTTTCCCACACCACCACATAGTGATGTAAATACATAGGTAATTATCTTATTGCTCATCATTGTCTTTCTTTTCTTTCATCTTTTTTCTCATATAATAAACGATTATCAATATCGCAATTATAAGTACAAATAATAATATTGCTCCAATTATATATACTGCCTTATCATTGTTTGTTTCTACTGATTTGACATCTGACGAATTTGATTCCATAGGTACATTATCTTCGGCAATCTCTGTATCTGCTTCTGTATCCTTACCATATATTTTTTTCACTTCATTGGTCTTTCCACCTTCGTCAACAGAACAGTCTGCACACTCTACCATAAGCCTTGAATCACCGTCTTTTGCAGAGAGCACCTCCTTAGGTACTTCAAACTCTATCTTTCCGTCATGCTTGTCCAGATAGTCAAGCATATCGTCTCCCGACATTTCCTTGATAACCTTTTTTTCTTTGTCATCCTTGCCCACTACAGTAATCTTTACGCGTCCAAGCTTTCCGCCATCATCCTTCGGCATCAATACTGCATTCTTTGAGCCAATATAGTTTTCATTGTTTTTATCTACACCTGTCAATGTATATGTAGGTGCTGTCTTGTCCACAATAAATTCAATATTTACACTCTTCACATCACTATAGGCAACTGAATCTGCTTTGTCCTTTGTCTCCACAACGATATTGTACTGACCCTCTTTTTCAAATACCGCATTTGATATCACATATTCGTACTTATGCCAGCCATCGCTTTCACTTACATTATTCACACTGAAGTCTGTTCCCTGCTTAAGTGCTTTTCCATTTACTTTGACAGTACAGCTGGTAACTTCATCCGGATTTATCTCTCTGACTACCACATCATGGTATACCTTCTGCACATAGTAATCCTTTACAAGCTTCATCGTATTGTCATCCAGCGAGAAGATTGAACCGCCTTTGTTTATGGAGAAATCCAACAATTTTCCTCCCTGCCCTGCAGTCTCTGTCACCTGCTTTCCGCCTGCATCTATAATATTGACTGTTTCATAAGAATTTCCGGCCTTATCCTGTGCATGGCATGTCAGTGAATACACTCCATCCTCATTGAGATTTCTAAACTCTACACGTTGTCCGTTTGTAATTGATATCACATTTCCGGTAATCGTTTTTCTTACGAATCTGCTATTTTCATATACCTCAACTGTAAGCACCGGTGAAAAGTATTCAAGATTAGTATCTGTGCACTCTATTACAAATGACATATTTCCTGAATTATTGTTTACTGAGCCCGGGGTTACTCCGTTGATTGTTACAACAGGCTTTGTCGTATCTATGCAGAACTCCTGCTTTGCAAGGTCTTTTGCCTTATTGCCGGCTTTGTCTGTATATGCAAGTGACCATGTATATGTGGCATCCGCATCAAAGCTTAATGTTGCCGTATGTATATCACCATTATCTGACCAGCTTCCAAATGCCGGTGCTGCTACTGATTTTCCTGCATCCTGCGCAGTCATGCTCAGTGCTATTCTGCTTGTATCAAAATTGTGCTCTGTGATTGTCACAGTTGCTGTTCTCTTGTTATTATAATAGTTTCCGTTTGATGCACTGTTGTTATCATATACTACCGAAATAACAGGTGCTGTCGTATCAATTGTAAATTTTGTCGGTGCAAGCGAATTTGCATAATCCACTCCTGCTGCGGCATTTCCCGCAATGTCTTTTACTCCGATTCCAAATGTGTAATCGTCATCATGTCCGTAATATATTGTGGCAACATGTACTGTATCATCACCGTTACCGCTTCCACCTTCTGTGCTCCAGTTTGAAAGAGCAGGTGCCTTACCTGCTGCGGCTTTTATTTCCGCTGCTACCTTTGATGCATCAAAGTTACGCTCTGTTACTTTTACGGTTGCTGTTCGCGGTGCTTTGAAGTATGCTGTGTCTCCAAATGATGTATCTGCACTGTTATTGTCATAGCTTACCTGCACTGTTGGTGCTGTTGTATCTATTTTTATGTATTTTGTTACTGTGTATGCCGTTCCTGCATTGTCTGTTGCGGTAACATCTATACGCACTTCATTACTGTTGTTTGAAGCCGCGCTTATGTCAAATTGCTCTGTTACATGATTTTCCAGATCTTTTAAGCCCGCTGCTGTCTTATCATAGCTATATAATGTTCCATCCTGTGTCGTCTGTCCCATATTTGTTACCGTATAGTTTACGCTCTTTATTCCTGATGCAACTCCTGTGGCATTCTCATCTGATACCTCTATACTTACCGGCACATCTGCACTGTACACTCCTGATGCTGTCTCAGGTGTGGTGACTGATATTGCCGGTGCGCATGTATCAACTACCAATCCATTTGTGCTGATATATGAAACATTACCGCTTAAATCTGTAACCCTGACATATACCACGCAGTTTTTGTTCTCGCATTCTATCGGTTCACTGAAGGTGCCATCCTCATTAAGGCTGTCAAGTGTCTTCCAGTCAGCCTCCTGAATACTGTCTACGTCAATTATTGCATCCTCTGCTGAAACGAAATACTCTGCTGACTTGATGCCGCCATGCTCATCTCCAAGCTGTCCGGCAATATTGACCTTCTTGGCAGCAAATCTTGAAATCTCATATTTGTCTTTTGGCAGCAATAAATCCCACACGGTATCCATGCCTGTTGAAAGTCCGTCAAACCTGATATTTCCTGTCGGCGACTGTACGTCAATTACAAACTCTGCTGATTTGTCTCCTTCTATCTCAAATCCATTATCTGAATTACCACACAAATCTTTTGCACTGACACTCAGCTCATACTTGTGTCCTGCATTGAATACAAGCTGCTTACTGTAAACAGCTTCTGCTCCCTCGCCTGTCTTTACCCAGTATGACTTTTCAGACCACGCATCTGACTGTGTCTGTTCATTTCCATCAACCTTTACATTGATTTTTGTTTCATCGGGGTCAAAGAAAAGCTCATTCTCTTTTACCGAAATGGTTGCAATCCTGTTTTCCCTGTAATACTCAGTGCCTTTTACACTGCTGATGCACTGTGGATCCGGCTGCTCAGATGTACCATATGTCACTGTTATTACAGGCGCTGCCTTGTGAATATAAAATGGCTGGCTGCCGCTTGCTGTCAAATCCGCTACAGTCACGTTTCCTGCCTCATCAACAGCTTTAACATATACATCTACCTTTTTATCCAGATAAGCCTCAGCCGATACATTTATGATTCCTGATTCATCAAGCTCATTCCATGCACCTTCATCATCCGATACTGACTGATCATCTGTCACTATCTGGTATTTTGCTGATACAACACCTGAAATGCTGTCAGCTACACTTGTTTTTATACGGACATCGTCATTGAAATATTTTCTGTTTTTGCCCGCTTCAGGCTCTATACTGACATCAGGTGACTGACTGTCCATGCTGAACTTGAAGCTGTCACCTTTAACCTCTGTCTTAAGACCGGCATAATCAGTTGCCTTTACTGAAAGCATCAGTTCCGTTCCGTTAAACTGCTCTGCTGCCGGAATGGTTATCCTTCCTTCCCCGCTCTCGTCAAGCTCAACAGTCTGTCCTGATACAATTTTCCTTTTCCCATCAAATACAGTGTATTCAACACTCTTAATTCCTGATAAGCTGTCATCAGCCTTAACGATATAGCTTATATCATCCTTATGCCAGCCTTTTTCATCGGCTGCTGTCATGGTATCCTGGGACACTGTAAGCTCCGGTGGCAGGGTATCAACAACCAGCTTCGATGTGGAGAAAAATGCTGTCTCGCCATTACAATTGTCCTGAGCCTTTACATATACGTTATATGAAGTATCCTTCAGATCAGATGTATTAATCTTGTACTTATATCGGGCATCATATGTATCCTCAATAAGCTCTAACGGCTTCCATGCTGAATCATCAAGCGCTTTTACCTGCTCATCATTTAAAATACTGCCACTTTCATCTGATTTATTCACATAGTAGAATGCCTGCTTTATTCCGCTGATATCCTCCAGCTGTCCATATACATTTGATGCCTGCTGACTGGCCATATTCTGCTCGTCTATTAAATCAGCATCATATCCAATAGTACCTGAAGGCGCTTTTCTATCCACATAAAACGGCTGCTCTATTGAGCTTGTATCATTACACTCATGCTCCGCCTGATCCTTCGCATACATTCCGATTATCTGATATTTGTGTTCCTCATCCGCTTTTGTACCAAATGTGATGCAGCTGCTATAATCAGCCCCTGTCACGATCCACTCACTATACTCTATTCCTGCATCAATCAGCTTCTGGGCATTATCGACATCAAATACATCGAATTCTTCCCGGTCATCAACCTTTACCCAAAGCTGTGTGGAACCATCATCCAAAGAGACATCGTGGATATTCATGTCTACTTTTCTGACATTTCCATAATAATCCACAGCATCCTTTGTGAAAGCAGGTTTATCATCCTCCTTTGGATTCAATGTTATCTTTGGAGGCTGTGTATCATATTTGTAGTCGAGCCGCAGACTTCCAATATCTGTGATAGCTCCGCTTTCCTTGTCCTTACGTGCTATTACAAGAGTCTGTCTGTTATCACCCTGCTGTGGCATAAGCTGATATTTATCAGCTTCAATCCATTCATCACCTTTTCTAACCACATATACCGCCTGATTGTCACTTGCCAGCGATAATATAGGTGCTTCTACATAAAACTGTGTACCCTGCAGCATTGTCCCTGTCAGGCTGTTATTCATACTGCTGTAATCATATTCTTTGATGGTAACAGTATATTCTGCCTCTGCTGACTTATATTTGTCATCTTCTGCTTTTGTCACCTTTATCCTTACAGTTCCGGTATCCTTTGCTGTCCATATACCGTTTGATGCAAAGTCTGTATCCTTTTCAATCAGATTTTTGCCTTCTACAACAGTGTATTTTAAATTGTCAACGGCTGCATCCGCCCTGTCGGATTTTACCACCGGAACAACTTTGTTCCCCACATAAATATCATCCGCCGGTGTATACTCTACCGTCAGCTGCTGTGGCTGTTTTTCCTCGGTGGCATTATTATCCGAATCCTGTTCATCTGGAATTTTACTGTCAGATATATCATCCGAAGCTGCGTCGTTAGATATATCATACTCTGAAGAGGGTGTATCAGCACTTACCTGTGTTGCCGGAAGCGATGTCGCACCCATTACAGAAGCTAGCATGATTGCTAGTAACCTGTTAAGTTTTTTATTAAACACTCTCATATCTCCTTTTCTATAGTATTTTTTGTAACTATTCCGTTACGATTTTATTTATATTCCCACTCTTCATTCCATTATACAAAACAATGGTCACACAACGGTCACACGGAGACAACTTTGTGAAAACTGCATAATAAAAGCGCCGAAAATTACATATTTTTTAGACAATTTTCGGCGCTTTTTTGGATTATTTTTTTGTAACTATTATTTACTATACTTGTTGTATATCTTTTCAAACGCAGGCATGGAGCGCTTTATCATTTCCCTGTCCACACAGTATGATATTCTTACCCAGCCCGGACAGCCGAAGCCGTCTGCTGCTACTATGAGCACATCCTCCTCCTTTGCCTTCTCGCAGAATGCATTGCTGTCATCCTCGAGTGCCTTTACAAACATATAAAAGGCTCCGTCCGGCTTGAAGCAGTGATAGCCTATCCTTGTGAGTCCCTCGTACAGAAGGTCTCTGTTTTCTTTGTAGGCATTGATATCACCGGTTGCCCCCTGGCATTTTACTATCATCTTCTGGAACAGGCTTGGTGCACACACGTAACCGAGTGCTCTTCCCGCACCACAGACTGCTGCATACAGCTCTGCCTTATCGTACACCTCATCAGGCACGAGGACGTATCCTATTCTCTCTCCCGGCAGTGAAAGTGACTTGCTGTATGAGTAGCATACCAGTGTGTTGTCGTAATATTTGGTCACAAACGGTACCTTGATTCCGTCGTAGACTATCTCCCTGTACGGCTCATCTGCGATGATGAATATCGGTCTTCCTATCTCCTTAGACTTTTTCTCAAGGAGGTCTGAGAGCTTTTTGATGGTCTTCTCAGAATATACTGTGCCGGATGGGTTGTTTGGTGAATTGATTATGACACCTCTGGTGTGCTCACTGATTCTCTCCTCAAGCGCATCGAAATCTATCTGAAAATGCTCTGTGTCTGCAGGCACCTCTACAAGTCTTGCGCCTGCTGCATTCACAAATACCTTGTACTCCGGGAAATATGGCGCTATGGTAATAAACTCATCATATGCATCGCTTGTCAACGCACGAAAGCAGATTGACAGCGATGCCGCTGCTCCCATTGTCATGTAAAGGTTGTCCGCATTAAAATGTGTGCCATGTGTGTTGTTCAAAAATTCAGCTATTGCCGCTCTCGTTTCCACGTCTCCCTGTGCTGAGGTGTAGCCGTGCAGCGCAACAGAATCATAATCTGTCACAAGCTCCTTTATTGTGTCGTTTACTATCTGCGGAGCCGGTATGCTTGGGTTTCCTATTGAGAAATCATATACATTTTCCTTACCTACAATTGCTGCTCTTTTTTTACCATACTCGAAAAGCTCCCTGATTGCTGAGCGCACGTTTCCGAGCTGGTACATGCTTTCGTTTACTACCATTTTCTTGTCTCCTTATCTCTGATGTTCTTGCATGTTTACTATTATAATATCTCTGCTTATGACATACAAATGTCTTTATAAACATCTCTTTATACACATATTGTTACCATTAATGATCGTTTATCGTGATATGAATGCCTCCATCCCGGCACGCTTCGTCATATCAATATGCTCCTTAAGCTCGCGGGCTGACATTCGCAGTGCCCCCAGGCTCATGACCGTCTGCTGCTCCAGTCCGTCAGAGGTTGCCACTGTTACCTTGTACCTGTCACGTATGCCAAACACAGTCTTTTCGATAAATGCATCGGCTGTCTCGTCCTGCTTTGTATACACAACCTCTATATTGTGGAAGGTCTCTCTCTTTCCGGCATTGCCCTTCACCTTGTACGCATCAAACACCAGCAGCAGATGACAGCCCTTATAGCCCTGGTAATCCGATAAAACATCCTTCAGCGCATCTCTCGCCGAATCAATGTTTATGCGTGAAAGCTCCTTTAAATCCTCCCATGCAAATATTATATTATATCCGTCAACTATCAGGTACTCTTCCCCCGGGGATTTCTTCGGATAAATCGGATTGCCGTGCTTATCATGCTTTACGGTGCGCGGTTTACCACTTAGACCTTCATACTCATTTTTCTTTTTGCCTGACCATTTGCGCCTCTGATCCTCTGCGATATCGTTTTTGCCCATGCCAAACTCCCTGGCATAAACATCTGCAAGCTGCGCATCAAGCTCCACTGATGACATACCTGAAACAGCTTTCTCAAAGCTCGTCCTGCGGCGGTTTCCGGCAAGCGCCTGCGCATCCTCCGCTGAAAATGCATTCTGCGTGCGGGCACTCGCTGCAAGTGCCTCCTCAGACTCATCTCCGTGGTAGACATACGGCAGGTGCATATGCTCCGGGACCTCATCCCACGGCACAACGTAGCCTGAGCCGTGCGCACAAAATACCGAGCCTGTCGGATTGCGGAAATCCTCCTCGCTGTCATAGTGCGTCTGCGCAATCACCTCCGCAGGATTGTGACACTCATCATAACCCCACAGCTCCAGTGTCAGGTGCCCGAGCCCCTTTGTATACGCATGCACCAGACTCACATAATCCTGCATTGTCGCAACCGGTGCCTTTCCTGTAATTGTTGCCATCTCCCTCGCAGCGGTTGTGGCAAACTGCGGGCTCTCGGCTCTTGCAAATCTCTGCTCCAGATCTGTCATTGCACGGCCGACATACTCCATCGGCACCTGTAGGATAAAGCTGTAGTATGGCTCCAGCAGCACGCTCTCTGTGGATTTAAGTCCCTGGCGGATTGCTCTGTATGTAGCCTGGCGGAAATCGCCTCCCTCCGTGTGCTTTACATGTGCTCTTCCTGTAAGAATAGTGACCTTCACATCGGTAAGCGCTGAGCCTGTGAGCACACCCCTGTGCTCCTTTTCCTCAACGTGTGTGGCTATGAGGCGCTGCCAGTTTTTGTCAAGCACATCCTCACTGCAGGTGGATGTAACTGTGATTCCGCTGCCACGCTCCGCCGGCGACAAAAGCAGATGCACCTCTGCATAGTGGCGCAACGGCTCAAAATGTCCTACTCCCTCGACAGCCCTCGCTATCGTTTCCTTATATACAATGCTGCCCGGTCCGAACGTGACAACAACACCAAACCTGTCCTTTATGAGACGCACAAGCACCTCCATCTGCACCTGTCCCATGAGCTGCACATGGATTTCCTTAAACTCCTCCACCCACACTATGTAAAGCTGTGGGTCTTCCTCCTCAAGCTGCTTTAGCTTTTCCATAAATGCCGCCGGATTTACATCATCCGGCAGAATCATCCTATAGTTTAGTACCGGTTCAAGGATTGGCATATTGGACTGCTGCTCAAACCCGAGCCCCTGCCCCGGAAATGTCGAGCTAAGACCTGTGACAGCAACTATCTCCCCCGCCTCTGCCACATCAGCTATCTCATATTTTTCGCCGGAATACTTTCTTATCTGATCAATTTTCTCAATCAAAAGGCCTTTCGCCTCGTCACTGCCATGCGCTTTGTACTCTATTTTGTCCCTGACCCTAAGACAGCCTCCGGTAACCTTTAAAAATGTCAGCCTGCTGCCTCTGTCATCCCTGCCTATCTTGTATACGCGGGCAGAAAATTCGTCAGGGTAATTTCTTTCACACATAAACCTCGAAAGTCCCTGAATCAGCGTATCCACTCTGTCAAGCTTAAGTGCCGAGCCGTAAAAGCAGGGGAACACCTCCCTTTGAGCCACCGCCTGCGCAATATGTGCATCCGCAAGCTCTCCCGATTCCATAAATTCATCTAAAAGAGGCTCGCTGCACATGGCAAGCTCCTCAAATAAATCCTGTGAAGAAAAATCCACGCAGCCATCACTCAGCTCGCTCTTTAGCTCTGCCTGCACTTTCTCCGCATCCGTGCCCTGCATATCCATCTTGTTTACAAAAATAAATGTCGGCACGTTATAGTGCTTTAAAAGTCTCCACAGTGTGCGCGTGTGCCCCTGCACTCCATCAGTTGCGCTGATTACAAGTATTGCATAGTCGAGCACCTGAAGGGTACGCTCCATCTCTGCCGAAAAATCCACATGCCCCGGTGTATCAAGCATGACTACATGCCATGTACGAGCTGTATCTGCCGTACGTGCTACATCTGCTGTACGTGCTGTATCTGCCGCATTTGTGCCACGCGAAATATCAAGCCTTGCCTGCTTTGAAAAAATGGTTATTCCACGCTCACGCTCCTGCGCATCGTTGTCCAAATATGCGTCCTGATGGTCCACGCGCCCGAGTGAACGAATCTTCCCGGTGCTGTAAAGCATGGCCTCAGACAGGGTTGTCTTTCCCGCATCTACATGTGCGAGAATGCCTATTGTAATGTGATTGTTTGTCATTTTCTGCTCCATTTATGCCTCAATCCAAGAACAGAGACACCTGTGGATGTCTCTGTGTCAGCCTTTATATCATAATCCGTTGATTTCCTAAATTATAGCATTTTGTGGTTGGTCTGTCATCTTTTTTCTTGATTGACAAATAATTATTTCGTACTTATAATGTAATTATGGAGAATATAATTATAGAAGTGTTTTGATTTTTAGGAGGATCAATCATGAGAGATGAATACGACTTTTCCAACGCAAAACGCAATCCTTACGCAAAAAAACTAAAAAAACAAATTACAATTAATATTGATGAAAATACAATAGATTATTTTAAAGTGCAAGCTGAAAATTCGGGAATTCCTTACCAGACACTTATTAATTTATATCTATCAGATTGTGTCACACAAAAAAGAGAACTCCAGCTTTCATGGAAATAATGCGAGGATAATATGAACAAAAAAGAAGTATTGGAACTAAAACGAAGATTAAAAAAAGACCAGGCAACCTTCAGTCGTCTGGTCGGCTGCTACGTGGACTGCAACCATGAAAAGGTCTGCAAATTCGGTGGCAAATTTCTCACTCTGGAGGAGGATGAATACTACAAATATCTGGAGATTTCAAACAAGGTGCTTTCAGGCACTCTCGGAAACAACCTGCTCAATCTGCAGTTTCCGCTTGAGGAGGAAGAAGTCGGAGGCCGCCAGCAGATTCTCATGGCGCTTCGCGACAGCGAGCTTAATGATGAGACTCTGCTCGATACATACTATGACCTGGTCATCGACACCTACGATGAGGCCGGGAACTACTTGATTCTTTTGTATCTCGACAGCTACGATGTCATGACACGCACAAAGGACAACATCAACGTTGATGAGTCCGAGGAGGTGTACAAATACATGCTCTGCGCCATCTGCCCTGTCACACTTTCAAAGCCGGGCCTTGGCTATCTGGAAAAGGAGCAGCGTATCGGAGCCCGCATAAGGGACTGGGTGGTCGGTGCACCTGAGACAGGCTTTTTATTCCCTGCTTTCAATGATAGGAGCACTGACATACACTCCACTCTTTTCTATACGAAAAATACCAAGGAGCCGCACTCTGAGTTTATGACAAACGGTCTCGGCTGCGGTGTGGAGCGCACAGCTACTGAGCAGAAGATGGCTTTTCATTCAATCGTCAGAAACGTGCTAGGTGCCGAGGACGAGAGCACGGATGACAAACTGCTTGATATCCAGCAGAATCTGTCCGAGATGGCTGATGACTACGCTGAGACCCACGATGATGACGACGATCCGTTCATTCTCGACAGCGAGGCTATGAACAAGGTGCTTAGTGACTGCCATGTCTCTGAGGAAAAGATTTCACGCATTGAAAAATCCGTCAATGAGGCCTTCGGTGACAAGCCGCCTATCGCAGCCAATGTCATTGATTCAAAGGCTCTTGCAGCTAATGAAATCCGTGTGGAAAAACTTGCTCTTGAGAGCCAGGTCGGCGATTTAACTCTCGAGCTCAATGAGAAAAATGCGCAGCTTGAGGAGAAGGATTCTGTTATTCAGGAGAAAAATAATCAGATTGAGGAGCGCACCTCACAGCTTCTTGAGAAGCAGGAAGAGATTGATAATTACACTGCCCAAATTAAGACCTATGATGTGGTGCTTCATGTAAAGCCGGAGAAGGCTTCACAGATTCATGCGCAGGTCATCAATGGGGAGAAGTGTCTCGTCATTCCTATGAGGGAGAATGAGAATGCGACCATAAATGGGGTGAATACAAATCTGTAGGGACGCCATCGCTTATGTGGCTTCGCATATTTAGGCTGTGAAGACCGGCATAGCATGCAGTATATTCCTCAGAAAAATATAAAATCAGCCACGGCATCATTTGCAGATAGTTTATTGATAGTTTGCTATGAATTGTCGTATCCACATTTTATGGAACGCCGTGGCAGTTTATATTTTTCTTCGGAACACACCGCATACTCTCCGGTAAATTTAGGGTACTTATGCGAAGCAATCTACTATGAGTTTATAAGCCATGTCCGTGGATGCAGAAATGCTCTCCCGAAGCTAACGCTTCCGAGAGGGCGTTTTTGCGCCCGGACAGGCTTTAACCATCAAGTTGCTTATCTTATTTTATTATATAAAAGGGCGTGTGAAAAACACTTCGTTTTCACACGCCCTTCATAATGTTATCACCTATGAAATAATATCCTTTTATAAAGGCACTCTCGTAATACTTACCGGTTTACCAGCTCAGCACCTCATGGCCATCCTCTGTGACGAGCACCATGATTTCCCACTGGGCTGATGGAAGTCCATCGTCGGTGTATACTTCCCAGTTGTTCTTGTCATCTACGTAGATATCGGCCTTGCCCATGTTGACCATTGGCTCGATGGTAAATATCATGCCGGGTGCCATGACCATGTCGGTGCCGCGCTTGGTGTTGTAGCCTACCCACGGATCCTCGTGAAATTCAAGTCCCACTCCGTGTCCACCGATTTCACGCACTACTGTGTAACCGTTTGCAAATGCATGGTCGTGCACAGCCTGTCCCATATCTCCGAGGAAGCCCCACGGCTTTACCTCTTTGAGTCCAAGCTCCACACACTCCTTTGTGACTTCAACGAGCTTTTTCTTTTCAGGGCTTACATTTCCGATACAGTACATTCTTGATGAATCCGAAAAATATCCGTTTAAAATTGTAGAACAGTCTACATTTATGATGTCACCATCCTTTAAGATGACGTCCTTTGAAGGAAATCCGTGACAAACCTGCTCATTTACTGATGTACATACGCTGTAAGGATAACCCTCATAGTTGAGTGGTGCAGGGATACCACCCATGCTGGTGGTCATATCATAGACTATTTTATCAATCTCTGCTGTGTTCATACCCTCGTGGATATGTTCTCCTATGTAGTCGAGCACTGCGACATTTATCTTGGCGCTCTCCTTGATTCCCGCTATCTGGTCAGGTGTCTTGATGATTGAATGGCTCGGTATCTTATGATGTGCCTCAGCAAGCTTTTCAAGCTTCATATCAAATGCCGCATGACAGGTCTTATATTTCTTTCCGCTGCCACACCAGCAAGGGTCATTTCTTCCAATTTTTGTTGACATAAAATCTTCTTTCTAGTGATCAAGAGTAACGTTTCCCATATCGACTCTTTTCCACACTTTTTCTTTTATTTTATAGTTATTTTTCTCCAGCAGCTTATTATATCTGCCTCCCGAGAAATCATAATCCGTTATATCGGCATTGTCAAGCCCTGCATATATTTCCTGATATTTCCGGGCTATTGCAGACTTTTCCATGGACGAATAAATATCCTTTTTTTCGACTCCAAGCTTCTTTGCACCATCTATATCAGACAAATCATACCAGAAGTCCTTCTCGGAATTTTTCAAAGCTACTTTCTCGTCGTCAGTAAGTGTAATGCTCTCTTTTTTGGCCATCTCATAAAAAATCTCATCGTGAATGGCCATGGACATAGCTGCTTTACGCGCTGCAACACGGACAAATTCACCGTTTGTGTGGATATTCCAATACTTGTTTGGATTATCGGAATCATACACAAGAGCCTGCTTCTCGACATTCATCTCCTCATATGCCACATAAAATGCCATATCGCGCAATGTCAGCTCTTTCCCATTCACGATGACAGCCACGTCATCCAGATGCTCATTGTATACAATATTCTGCTTCATATCATGATAATTATATGCATACACACCGGCTATGACAGCCAGCACTGCAAGTATAATTGTTGTGATGTGTTTTCTTATTTTGCGCAAAGCTTTGCAACCACCTGATTTATGACCTTTCCGTCAGCCTTGCCCTTGAAATGCGGCATGACTGCCTTCATTATCTGTCCTTTGTTTCCTGTTGCGATTACATCTGAGAACTGCTCTGTGAGCTCCTTTTCTACCTCTTCTGCCGACATCATTGCAGGAGCGTACTCCTCAAAGATTGCATATCTGGTATTGTACTCATCAAGCAGATCTGTTCTTGTGGCAGGGCATGTGTCAATCTGCTCCTTCACAGACTTCATTTCCTTAAGGATGACCTTGTTGACAAGCTCCTCCGGTATATTGTCTCTGCAGCCCTCATCTATTGCCGCCTTTTTGGCTGCCGATACAAGAGAGGATATAGCATCCTTTCTTACCTTGTCTCTTGCTTTCATTGCTGCAATCATGTCTTTTTGTAATTGTTCCATCTGCATGGCTTGTTCCTCCTGCTTTTCTTACTTTATTTACAGGCTTGCTAGTTCGTTTTGTGCGAATTGGTGCCGTCTATCTCTATAATACACCTTATGGTTGGAAATTGCTATTATTTATTACAATGAGTTTGTTGCCGGTTACTAACATTGGTTCGTGGCGTAAGACACGGACATGCCTCCAGATGCAAGGGGCTCTCAATGCGCTAACGCTATGCTGTCAAGAGGCTGTACGAATTATGCCTGTATGGTTTTCTATGCTCGACGAAACCGGCTTTTATGCGCCGTCCATGGCGCATAACACCTTGCCCTGCCGTCCATGGCAGGACATTTCTGTGTTCCATGTGCATAATTCTACAGACTCTAAACAGCTCCGCTAGTCGCTTATTGAGAGCCCCTTGCATCTGGAGGCATGTCCGCGTCTTACGCCCCTTACTTTATTGGTAACCATTCAGCTCTTTGTGATAAAAAAAAGAGCCGGTAAGTATAATAAATATACTTATCGGCTCCTAACCATCCTATACAAGACGCCGTATAGCAAGTATTGTATGACACTGTACGCTTCTGTTTGCTGTGATTCCTGCCTTTGTGGACTGTGCCTCCACTATAACACCACCACCTGCATATATAGCTACATGTCCCGGATATACCACTACGTCTCCCGGCTGTATATTATCGAAGGATACGGCCTGTCCCACAGACTTAAATGCCTGTGAATATCTCGGTGTGCTGATACCAAAATGTGCATATACCTCATGTACAAAGCCTGAACAGTCTACACCGTTTGTAAGACTGTTTCCACCCCATACATATGGATTGCCCACAAACTGCATAGCGTATGATACTACAGAGCTTCCTGAAACTCCTGTTGAAGCACCCGGGTTCTTTCCACCGCCTGCTGCATAGTCACTGGCAATACTTCCGCCCTTACCGGCTCCACCACCATCATAGC
>ULQI01040738.1_pt1 | contig 22397 bp, 20 predicted proteins | sample 1954261 | NCBI WGS metagenome assembly ULQI01 (sample SAMEA4835650, study PRJEB28245) | human gut metagenome | biome: gut microbiome; material: fecal sample | place: Denmark | collected 2008 | reverse complement strand
GCCCGGGCGATCGCCAGCAGCTCCTCATTAAAGGTCGTGTTCAGCAGGTCAGCACTGCGCACCAGGATACCATCCGGCGCATCGGCGTCCACCGCTACTTGAAACAGGTTCTTCGGCAGCTTTGCCAGCCCTACCGGGCTGATAGCATTGAGCGTTTTAATGGTATACATCGTTGCGGACCCCTTTCCCATATTTTATGCGTTTTCTTTGCGGAACTTCTCCATAAAATCCACCAGCTGTTCCACGCCCTGGACCGGCATAGCATTGTAGATGGATGCCCGCATACCGCCTACCGAGCGGTGTCCCTTCAGGTTTACAAGACCTGCCTGCGCAGCCTCTGTGCAGAATTTCTTATCCAGCTCCGGGTTCGGGCTGGTAAAGGTAACATTCATGGTGCTGCGGTAGCGGGGCTGGACCGGATTTGCAAAAAAGCTCTGTCCATCCAGGTAATCATACAAGAGCTTTGCCTTTGCCTCGTTGATCTGCCGCATCTTTGCCAGACCGCCGATCTGATCCTCCAGGTAGTGCAGCACCAGACCCGTCATATAGATGCACCAGCAAGGGGGCGTATTGTACATACTATCCTTCCCGATAAGGGTCGTGTAGTTCATCATCGTAGGCACCGTGTCGGCTGCATGGCCCAGCAGATCCTCCCGAATGATGGCAATGGCCATACCGGCAGGCGCTACATTTTTCTGTACGCCAAAATAGATGCAGCCATACTGGCTGACCTCCACCGGCTTCGAGAGGATCATGGAGCTCATATCTGCCACCAAGGGCACCCCCTCCACTTGGGGCAGCTCCACATACTGGGTGCCAAAGATGGTGTTGTTCTGGCAGATGTGGATATAGCTTGCATCTGCATCGTAGGGCAGAGCCGCCACATCCGGGATATAGGTAAAGTTTTTGTCCTTGCTGGAGGCGATCACCCGGGCTTGCCCAAACTTGGCCGCCTCCTTGGCTGCCAGGTTGGAAAAGTTGCCGGTGACGATATAATCCGCCTTGCCGGTGGTCATAAAGTTCAGCGGCACCATAGCAAACTGCTGGGTCGCACCGCCCTGGAAAAAGCCCACCTTGTAGTTATCCGGGATCTGCATCACCCGGCGCAGCGTATCCTCCGTATCCTGGATGATGGCCTCGAACCACTTACTGCGGTGGCTCATCTCCATCACACTCTGGCCGCTGCCCTGATAGTCCAGCAGCTCTGCCTGGGCCTGCTTCAGGACCTGTTCCGGCAGCATGCTGGGGCCAGCGCTGAAATTATAGACTCTTGCCATCATCGATCTCTCCTTTTCCGCTCCTCTATTGTGGGCCCGCCGGGCCATCGCTGTGTGTTGCTATGGTGGTAGTATAGCGGTTTTTACGCAGGCGAAACAAGGGCATCTTTGCACAAAGTTCCCCCCGGATGCCCGCGCAGAAAGCACACAACGTACAAATGTATTTGTATCAAACACACTTAATAAGACGTTTGTAAAACATCTTCCTCCACATATGCCTTTCTGCCTCTTTTTTCTCTTGTGGTCCGGCATTTTTTCGGGTATAATGGAGCAAATTAAGACAGTTGTAAAACTATTTTTTTGAAAGGATATCTGCTATGTACGGTCTGCCCGACACACTGCGCCCCCTGTCCCCCGCAGAAGAACAGGTTTTACTGGCTTTATGGGACTGCCCCACCCCTGCTCAGCGCAGAGATATCAGCGAAAAATTGGCGGATAAGGGCTGGGCTGCTGCCACTGTGCTGAACTTTTTATATCGCTTGGAGGAAAAAGGCTGGGTGAAGCGCCGCAAAGCCGGCAGCCGCAATGTCTACACCCCCACCGTGACCCGTCGGGCTTACGGCGTTTTTAGTATGCGTCAAAGGCTGGATACCTTGTTCGGCGGAGATCTGACCCAGGCCGTACGCGCACTGGTAAGCGAAAGCGGATGCTCGGCCAGCCAGCTGGGTGAAGCCATCCGCCTGCTGGAACAAAAACAGGCCGAAGCCGAGGAGTATGAACTCTACGACCCTTATGGGTAACGTCCCAAGTCTCTCCCTTGATTGACATTTTCCGCAAAGCGTGATATCCTTGCTGCCGGTTAGAGGGAGGAATCATATATGGATCACAATCGCTCGCCGCAGATGTCAGAAGCCTTTATCACTGCGGCATTTTTGTCCATGTCCGGCGGTCTGCAGGATGCCTATACCTACTTTGCCCGGGGCGGTGTGTTTGCCAACGCCCAGACCGGCAATGTCGTGCTGCTGAGCCACCACCTGTTTGCGGGGAATTTTTCCGCTGCGCTGCGCTGCCTGATCCCCTTGATCAGCTTTGCTATGGGCATTGCCGCCGCAGAAGCCATCCGCCGCAAAAGCCGCCATACCCACCTGCACTGGCGTCAGTTGGTGCTGGTGGCGGAGATCGGGCTGCTGTTCGGCGTTGCTTTTCTGCCGGAAAGCTGGAACCCCGCAGCCAACGCCCTTGTCTCCTTTGCCTGCGCTATGCAGGTGCAGACTTTCCGCAAAGTGCACGGCTATGCTTTTGCCAGCACCATGTGCATCGGAAACCTGCGCAGCGGTATGGAAGCCCTGTGTGCGTACAGCCAGATCCGCGCCCCTGGCGCCCTGCACAAGGCCCTGCACTACTTTGGCATCATCGGTTTGTTTGCCCTGGGCGCCGGCCTGGGCAGCCGTCTGATCGCCCTGTGGGGGATGCGCACCATCTGGGTCTCCTGCCTGCTGCTGCTTGTGAGCTTTGGCCTGATGTTCCGGCAAGGCGACTGACCCCGCACCCGAACAAAACAGCACCGCCGCCCTCCCCTGCAAAGGGATGGAGCGCAGCGGTGCTGTTTTTTGTTTGCTATAGAATATCGTCCATCCAAAGGACCGGGATCGGAAATGCTTGCGTTTACCCTCTGCCGTTCTTCTGCATATGTTGCTGCATCCGGACATCTGCCATTCTCGTTTCCATTTTGGACAATGCACATACTGTCTCGATATGCGCTACCAATGTTGAATTCAACCCGTATAAAAGCTATAATGGTTTATGAAGATCGACCATAGGGAGAGATGAGATGGAAAACGACTTTGCTTTAATGAAATCCAAATTTATTGAAAACTACAATCTTGCCCGGCCGATCATGACCATTTTAGGCGATGAGGTCCGACAGGAAATTTTATTGACGCTCATTGAAGCGGGCGGGACCGGCGGTATCCGGGTGGGCGATATCCAAAAACGGAGCCATGTTTCACGGTCAGCAGTATCTCATCATCTTAAAGTCTTGCTGGATGCCGGCATCATCTGTATGCGGCAGGAAGGGACAAAAAATTACTACTACATAGACTTTTCAGACACAACGGTCAAACCCGTTATTTTATTTTGGCAGCAGGTCGAGCCTATGTTGAAGTGCTGCATTGAGGAACGGGAAAGCCGGTTATAAATATGAACGTTCATGCAATTTATTTTAGTCCAACAGGCAGTACAGAAAAGATCGTAAAAGTGATTGCAAAAGAATTGGGCGACTATCAGATGCTAGATCTAAGCACACAAGACCCCCTTGTTCCGCAGAGCTTTGCGCCCGATGATCTCTGTGTGATCGGTGTTCCCTCCTACGGCGGCCGAGTTCCTTCCGTTGTACTGGAACGGATGAATGCCTGCTAGGGCAGCAATACCAATGCAGTTTTGGTCGTATCTTATGGCAACCGCGCTTATGACGACACCCTTAAAGAACTTGCAGACTTTGTTGAAAAGAGGGGTTTCAACTGTGTGGCTGCCATTGCCGCAGTTGCAGAACACTCCATCATGCACCAATTTGCAACAGGGCGCCCCGATGAATCGGATCAGAAAGAACTTGCACAGTTTGCGCAAAAGATCCTGGACAAAATAAACAGCGGGACCACTGGTGAAAAATTAAATGTGCCCGGCAATTTCCCTTATCGTGAGTATAAGGGCGTTCCCCTGAAGCCAAAAGCCACCGGAAAGTGCATGGGCTGTGGTCTGTGCGCAAAATCCTGTCCGGTAGGCGCAATTCCTTTGGACGACCCCAAAAAGACCGACAAAACCCTTTGCATATCGTGCATGAGATGCATCAGCCTCTGCCCAAATAACGCCCGGAAAGTCAATTCCCTTATGGTAAAAGTCGCATCCAAGAAAATGGAAGCCGCTTGCAGCGAAAAAAGGAGCAACGAGCTCTTTATTTAATAGCCCCATTCAAAGAAAAACCGTCCCCGAAACCGCTTGTTATTTGTCGGCTTCGGGGATGGTTTTATTCGTTCCGATTTTGTATTGAGATATAAGGTCCCGCTGCTTTTTGATCTCACTATCGCAGGGTTCTGTAAATTTCGAGCTGGCGTGCCACTTCATCTACCAGTAGTCGATCTGCAGGCAGCCATGGTACGCTATACAATGTATCTACCGTCAGCCAGCAAGCATCCGACGCCTCTTTTAGCACCAGCTCTCCCCTTGTGATCGTGCACCAGAAACAAGCCATCGATAAGTGGAACTCTGGATAATCGTACTCAATGGTTTCTATAAGATCGCCAACCTCAATATCAGTGTCCAGCTCCTCTTTGATCTCACGTATAAGAGCCTTTTGAGAAGTTTCTCCCGGCTCAATTTTTCCACCCGGAAATTCCCATTGACCTTTATAGTCACCATAGCCACGCGCAGTGGCAAATACCTTGTCCTGGTTGCGAATAACAGCAGCAACAACATTAATAGCTCTCATAACAGTTTCTGCCTTAAATAAATTCAATTAGCTTGTTTTTCATGCAAGCCTCATACCCGAGCTTCTTTTCTCCTACGGAGTTGAAGTCGACAAGGATAATCGTTCCGGAAATCCCCGTAACCCTGCCTATGCCATATAGCTTATGTTTTACCATCTTGCCAATCATCTCCGGTGGAACAACGATAGCCGGTTTTAGAGGCGCAGAATGAGCTGCCAACGGCATATTCGCCGCTTTTTCAGATACCTTTTTACGGGATTTTCTTCGTTGTTCAACGATCTGCCCATACTCGTCGTCTACATTTTTCCCGCGGATCCTGTAATCATCCATATCTTTAAACACAAACATCGCCGGCTTTTCAACGTCATTATCCGGTACAGGGCGGATGGGGAACATCCAGACTTTACGACCAATACCATCTTCTCCCGGTTGTGTATCAAGATAAGGTTTATCTACAAGTTCTATTCTACCGCAGTAGATATACTCTCCTGTATTTATAACCTCGAACAAATGGACATCAACACCGTTTGTTTTGCTTGCCGCTAGTGTTGCATTTTGTGCCCAGCCAATATCCTGATCGCCTGTTTTGCCCATTCCTGTATAGTGAAGCACTCCACCAATCCATTTATCGTGATAAATCCCCTTTGTATAATCCGAAATAAGGACCAGTGTATTTGTTGTTTTGGAACGACGCATACCGCCCATATTCCCACATCTAAAGAGTTCCACAATATCATCATTTTTTAAAATCTGACCAATTCTCAAATTCGGATCAAACATCTCAAATCTCTCCCTAGTTTTTGATCGATTACTTAAGCAAACTCTTTCTTAACTGCACCTTGCAGAAATTCCTGCAAAACAATCGTTTCTATGGGAACATTTTATAGGCGCGCAATTCTGGCCTACTACTTTTAACATATCCGCTTACCTCATACGACCAGCCTTATCGGCACTCCTGTTTGGACAATGCACATACCGTCTCGACTGTACTTTCTTTGTCCCAACTCATTTCGTCGATCTCCTGACCGTTATAGAACACTGGGAACTTGAATTTGATATGCCTCAAAAATCGTCCATCCGGCAGTTCGTCCTCATAAATATCAACACGTTCCACGAAGCTGCTCAGAAACTCTTTCTTTTCAGCATCTGTAAATTTATCATACAGTTTATCAAAGTATAGCAGATATTGATACACGTTGTCACTACCCAACTTTTGCTGGCGAATGTTTTGAATCCGCACTTCCACCTGAGCGATAGAATCTTCAATCTCGTCGATCTGGTCATAAAAATGATCCAGACGATCCTGCATATCCTGATACTTCCTGTCATAGTAGCGGTCTGTCACATCCAGACTATCCATCTGCTGTGCCAGTTTGTTTTTGGCCCCTAATACCTGCCGAAGCTGCTTGCGGAGATTTTCGATTTCCTGTTCCAACTCTCCGGTATCAATACGGGTGTTGATTTTCTGCCGAATAGCAGCTTCAAATTTCGGATTTTGTACCAGCTTTTTAATTACTTCTGCCACCGCTGCATTGACCTTATCTTCGCCCCATTGCTTTTTATATGTACAGACATGCCCATCAACAGAACGGCGATGCTTGCAAGTGTAATAGAAATAGTCTTTGTATCGGGAGCCGTCCTTTTTCTTCTTACGGTTGACATTACCATACATACCAGCGCCACAAATGGGGCAACAGAGAATACCAGAAAGAATATGTTCGTGCTCCAGGCTGTAGGTCTTTTCTCTCTTTACTCCGGTTCTTAATCGTCTTTCGTGTGCAGTATTCCAGATTTCCTCTGACACAATCGCTTCATGGATACCATCGTACAGCATATAGGAGTCCTGCTTGACGATATGGTAAGCATTGCGCTTGCCGGGTATCTTCTCATTCTTCCGTCTGCCATAAGCCAGTTTTCCGCAATAGACCGGGTTATCCAAAACACCCTTGATGAATGAGGCTGCAAACGCATTTAGCGTATTATTCTGACGTTTTTTCTTTTGGTATCCCTGCTGGTTCAGCCATGCAGCAATTCCGTTGACACCCATGGTCGTGTTGATGTATTTGTCGAAAATCAGACGGATGATCTCTGCTTCATCTTCTGCGATTTCCAGTTCGCCGTCTACCAGCTTATAGCCGTAAGGAGCAAATCCGCCGTTCCATTTTCCTTCACGGGCTTTTTGACGGCGGCCTTCCATGGTCTGCACCAGAATATTCTCTCGTTCAATCTCAGCAACAGCAGAAAGTACCGAAATCATCAGTTTTCCGCTGTCTTTGGAACTGTCGATTCCATCTTCCACGCAGATCAAGTTCACACCGAAGTCCTGCATCTTTTGCAGTGAGGTCAATACATCAGCGGCATTACGGCCAAAACGGGATAGCTTAAATACCAGCACGAAAGAAACATGATCTTTTCCTTCTTCGATGTCCCGCAGCATTTGCAAAAATTCAGGACGTCCCTCTACACTTTTTCCGGATTTTCCTTCATCAGAGTATTCACCGACAATTACCATGTCCTGAAAGTCTGCATACTTGCGAAGTTTGTCTTTCTGGGCATCCAGACTGTATCCATCTACCTGCATGGAAGTAGAAACTCTCGTATAGATATAACACTCCTTTTTCTTCATTTTACGTTGCCTCCATCCCGCATCGTTATGTAAATTGTGCCACTGTCAGCGACACAATATTTTGGTTTTATGAATTACTAAAATATGTTATTTGTTGTCCCAACTTCATTTTATCATGCTGTCTTGTCCGCAGCCAATGAACTTGTTGGAAACTTTTTGGGATTCATACTTGATGACTCCTGTGTACCTTGTTTTGTTGTATCATTCATATCATTTTCTTCTGTTTTGGGAAGATCCAACTCTCCGCCATATTTTTCAATCATTCTGGCCAAAAAGTCGGTGCACCTCTCAAAATCAGCATTTACCATAGGCGCTCCTCCTGTTTGTCCTGATGACGATCCGAATGCTGCTGTTCTCGTTCACGCTGCCCTTGTGTGCGCAACACTTCATCTACCAGGACCTGCAATTCCCGTAGTTTCTTGCTCTCTTTCCAAAGCAGGCTGGCCTGTGCTGATTGCTGGTGGTATTCCTGTCCCAATTGACTCAGTTCATTCTTCCAAACATCTACCGGTGGTTCGCCGTCAGGCACAGCTTCTTTGAGCTTGCGTTTGGCCAAATAAAAACGCCGGAAGTCACTTTCATGCTCTTGCTTGAACAGCTCCCGACGTTTTTTGAATTTGAAAGTATTTAGTTTTTCTTGAAGGGGTTTTAGCTCCTTGTATGCCTCTGCATGACGCAGCAATTCTTTCAGAGCTTTGATCCGCTCCCGTTTTTCTCTGGTGCCCTCTTGCAAAATGCGGCGAGCATCCTCCATTTGCTCCATCTCCTTGCGAAGATCTTCCACGGTAAACAATTTGTGTTCGGATAAATAATTCACGGTTTCATTCAACTGTTTCAAATTCCCGACACGAGCCTTTTGTCTGGCGTAGGCGGGAAGATGCAGGGTGCCTCGGTTGCGTTCGCCATAATAGTCCTGAATCAACCGAACCAAATCCTGACTGGTTTGCTGTTTTCCCAATTCCTCCCGAAGAACCTCAATCCACAGCTTTAAGTCAGCAATCCGCTGTTTGAGATTTTTCAAAATACGATTGGTTGCCTTGATCCAGCGGTTCAATTCACCTTTTTCGGTACGGATACCTTTTTGCTCCATCCGGCGTACCACAGGTCCTTCATGAACAGTAGACAGAATATCCAGTGCTTGATCTTCATAAGAACGGTGGTCGATACGGCAAGACAAGCCCTTCTGTTCAAATTTTGCGTTTACCACATTGGCCCATTGTGCTCGCCACAGTTCCAAAGTTTCCGGTTTGCCCTAGTCGGTGGTGGCAACAGCATCAAACACATAGTTTCCATGTTCGTCTCTGATGCGCTCTCCATTCTCGTCCAGATGATAAACTCTGTGCTGTTTGGTTCCCCAGGTTCCATCAGGATTCAGAGGCTGGATTGGCACCATGACATGAAAATGTGGATTTTGTATTCCATCACGTTCTGGGTCATGAACACAAAAATCCACGGTCATCCCATCCCCCACAAAATACTGGAGAAGAAACGCTCTGGCAACCTCAAGATTTTCCTCAAAGGTCAGTTCATTTTGCAGGGCAATATCGAAGGAATAAGCCAACTGTGCATCGTGACGACGCTCTGCTTTTTCCACCGCATTCCAGAGTGTCTGCCGGTCTACATAAGCCATCGGAGCATGGGGCGGAAGCATAATCTCTGAATACATCACACCGCCCTTGCGGGTATAATCACTGGTTTCCCCGTAATATTCGCTGTACAGTTTTTCGCCAGAACGATAGGCAGCACAGGCAACAGCTGATCGCCCTGCACTACGTCCAATCCGGTCAACATGAAAATGAAAAAGCGCCATCTTATTTCCCTCCGTTCTGCTGGGCACGATACTGATCAACGGCTTCCTGCACTGTGGTATTTACATTCGCTTGTTGGGCCAATTCTTCAAAAATCTGATACTGTTCCACCTTGGTCAAATACTGTATCTCCGGCCAAAAGCTGAGGACAGCACCGCCAATATTGCAAAGGATATGGGTTTGCTTTTTGGCTTCGCCCTTGACCAGATATTTTTCACGATTGACCGCTCGCTGAAGCTGATGGGTGTACTGCTCCAACTTTTTCTCTGCACTGACTTTCTCGGCCAGCAGATCGTCTTTGGTTTTCTTGTTTGGCATAATTACTCGTTCCTTTCTTCAAACAGGCATAAAAAATACCGCTTGCTGATGCAAACGGTTTACAGGGAAGATAGCCGCATCATGCGGCGCAAGAGGGAACCCCTCTTGTACGGAATGAAATTCCGCAAAACTTCCGGGCTTAGTAGTACGGAAGTTAGCCTCGCAAAGCGCACAATACCACCATTTAGGAGCGGTATAGAAGTGCGCCCTTAGTTCCCCTAAGGGATTTGGCTGTGTTCTAACCAGCCCCTTTCGTTTTTAACCATAGCGCCTCGAAGTGCTGTACGTACCGTACGCCGTACGCCGTACACCGTACAGTACGTACACCATCCCCATGTTCAAAGTGCGGATTTTTCAGAATGATGGTCTTACCAGCACCTCGATTCCAACAAATCCACGCACCCTTTTACCTCCGGCAAGATAAATATTGTTGGTTGCCTCCACATTGTACTTTTTCTCGTTTTGAGCTAATTCGGAGCTAAGACGATTTGCAGCAAGTGCGTGCAGAGCATTGTCCTCGCACCACATTTTGTATGCTTCATAGATTGCTTTGGAGCTGGATTCTCCATCAGCCTTAAAGCAGATGTATCCCTCAGATTGCAAGAAGTCCAAAATGTTGTTATTGCTTCTGCGGATCAGCTCTACATTTTCTGCGCTTCGATTGCTCACTGTGAAGCTGTAACCATTGGCAATCAGCCGGTGCAACCCTTCCAGACACCAGAGGAAAATCCCCTCCAGCTCATCCAGCATTTTTTCAACCAGAAACGGATCGTCCTTCCGGTCAGCAGGACGCTCTTTTGTGGTGAGGATCAGCTGCCGACGATAAAAACCATCCGAATGATCATACAGAGAAGTAAGTGAACCATTTCCAAAGCAGAGAAATCGCACATACAGCTGGCCTTGGTAACTTTGGATTCCCTTGCGCTCCAAATCCATTTTTGCCTCGGCAGTAACAATAGATTTGATATAGTTGGTTTTAGGCAAAGCGCTCATATCCATGTCGTCATCCACCATCAGAAGGCGATGTTCCAGATCGGCACGAGCAAACCGGTTTGTCTCTACTTTCTGAATATTTCCCACATTCATGGCACTGTGAAACATGGCGTTGAGAATCAAACCAATACGGGATTTTCCCTCGCCGCCTCTGCCGATCAGCATAAGCATCTTCTGACCTTTGGTGGATGGAATCAGGCAGTAACCCAGATACTCCTGTAAAGTGAGAATATCGTCCTCCTCCAGCAGTTCTGAAAGAAATTGCAGCCAACGCAGAGGCTTTGGAGCAGCTGGATTGTAGCTAACCGACAACCGATTGTTACAGAAAACCTTTTTCGGTTCAAAATGGCCATCCAGAAAATAAATGCCGTTGGCACAGTGGATGCGATCCAACTCCACTGGCAACGGCTCAGAATAGGCTTGAATTTTCAAGCTCTCCAGCAAAGAAGAAGCCCGTTTAGAAAGATTAGTGGTTACGCAGCTTTGCACCATATCGATGATTTGACGTTTGACCAGCTCCTCACTTTCCACTGGGCCATCCACCGTAAATAAGGTTCCTCCAATACACCGCATAGGATGGGTTTTCAAAAATTCCTGGCAAAATAAAATTTCGTTAATGTGCTTGCCGTCGAACCAGTCCAGCTTGTCCTGACAGCCATTTTCAATTTTTTCATGACATCCGTCCTCCTTTTTGTGTTCATTTCCGTCTGTGTTTTTGGTGTTCCTGCGGTAGTGGCATATCCTCCTGTACCCACAATTTAGAGAGTGATTTTCTTTACCCTCTGACATGGTTATGTTGGAATTTCAAAAAAACAGGCTAATGGCAGGACAGACCGATTTCAAAAAACAGGACAACGTGCTATAATAGACTTTAGAACAACAAAGTGAGGAAGGCATAATGATGGACATGGTACAACATCAGATACTGTCGCTGGATTTCTGGCAGGACACTGTGAGCTATGAGGGAAAAAACTTTCCGTCCGGTACCATAGGATGTGATGCTCTCAATATTCCCGCTGCTCTGATTAAACAGATTACGGAATTATGTGGGAGTTTGAATCTATTTATGGGAGCTACGCAGCTTGGTATGGCCAATGCAGAATTGTTTACATCAGCCAGAGAAAGTGCTTTGCAAATTGTCCATAAACTAAAAGATATTCCTCCCTTTTCCTATCTGGATGAAAAGCGGATAACAGCACATATCCAGAAGGTGTTTTCGAATGAATATCTGGAAAATGCCATGGCGTATGCCAAATCTCTTGCTTCCGGAAATTTGATGAATGCTCTAGACCCTCAATATCAAAAGGCACTGACACTTCTGCGGGTTGTCCCTGTGCTGGCACATTTGGGCTATTCTCTGGAACAGTTCCAGGATACTATGCTCCAGTTTGCGGAGTCGCTCAATACCGCAGAACAGGAACGGTCGCCCAGCGGATATGCCGCTTCCTTTGGGGACTTTTTCTCCAGTAATCCCAGCTTGTCGGAAGAGGATGGAAGCTGGATGTCCCTGACTAACGCTTCCGTGCAGTATGTACCTGCGATACAGCCCGGCAGCGATACGCCGCAACTGGTCAAACGAATGCACTATGTGTCTTTTGTGGGGATGTTCCGATCCGACTTTTTTGAAGGGCTTTGCGTAGGCCATGCGCCGAAGAAATGCCCCATCTGCGGACGTTGGTTTTTGACCACCAATGCCCGGCATACCAAATACTGCGGTAATCTTGCCCCGGGGGATAAGCTCCATCGAACCTGCCGCCAGATTGGAAATCTGCAAGGGAGGTCACAGCGGGAACTTGCTGATGACCATCCTATCAAGCAGATTTATGAACGCCGCTGTAACACCATTAACCGGTATGTCAAGCGTGGGACTCTCGATGCTGACATTGCCAAACGTATGAAAAAACTGGCCAAAGATAAAATGCTGCGGGCACTGAGCAATTTAGCTTATGCCAAGAGCGATTATGAAAGAGAAATGGACCAGGCCACTTTGCTTGCGGAAGCTAACAAATAAAAATGATAAGGAGATCAGTCCATGGCACGAAAAGCTGATGTTAAAGGCGGTAATGGTGATGTAGTATTCAATGCTGAAACTGGAACTGCGAGAAAATATCTGAGAAACACCTCAACGGTTGAAAAGGTTTCTCGCTTCAAGCGAGAACTCGCCGTATTTCAAGAGTTGTGCAAGAATCCAGTCCCTAATATTGTTGAGATAACAGATGTTCATATTAATGAGGAAAAACTTTCGGAATCCTATGTTGAAATGAAAAAGTATGATGGTTCATTATACGATATACTTGAAGCAACTAAAGGAAACGTCAAATTATCACTTGAGCTGATATTACCAGTCATTCGGGCGTTGTACACACTTTCTGAAGGGAATCCACCACTCTATCACAGGGATATTAAGCCAGATAATATCTTGTTTTTGAAAAAAGATGATGGATACACACTATATCTTACGGACTTTGGAACTTGCTTTCTTAACGATGGAAGCGAAAGATTAACACCGGAGACTATGGCAGTAGGTCCCAGAATGTATATTGCGCCAGAATACGAAACGGGTCGTGTAGATGAAGTAACTGAAAAAGGAGACATATTCTCTATTGGAAAAGTAATTTGGTGCATGATCAATGGCGAGTCTGATGATTTTATGCCTTCAAATTTCTGGTTTATTGATGAATATGATTTAACAAAGCGGTATCCTAGTAATCCTGATATGATTAAGGCAAACACGATTATTGCCTCCTGCTTGAACATAGATCCGAAAGAACGCAGTAGCTACCCTATGCTAATCGCACAAATACAGGGTTTTATTGAAAACTACAAAATGAATGCTACAGAAGAAATGAAGCTCAAAGTTACGCAATATCAAAAAAAAGACGAATTGAACTTTTGGAGATTAAAGAAAAAAATCGATTGTTGGTTAACTGTTTTAGTCGGCATTACATTGACGCTCTAGAAAATTTGCTGACACTGTACCCAAGTTTTGAGCTGATTCAGATACTTTATACTGGATACCAGAAAAAATCAAAAGATGGAGTTGACTATACTTCTACTAATGTTGATAAAAATACTGCTCATTATCTCTATAGTGAAACATATGACCGTATTTACTTTTCGATAAATTATAATCCTGCTAGTGGAGCGGAAAGATATTGTAACATTACAATTAGTTACCGTATTTCGACAATAAAAGCAAGCAATTCAATTAAATTTCAATATTCAGATAATGGAGCCATAATATGTGAATTTAGCGGATCTACAGAACTTTTATCGACAAAAATCATGACTGAAATTCTGAATTCAATTGTTATGGAGTACATTGCTTAGCTGCTTGTTCTTAATGAGAAAAGGAGGTGCGCTGATGCCAGAATACACATGGAACATGAGGGAATATGCACCTAAATACGGATTTTGTGATGGTAACAATCTGTCTCGTCTGGAAGCAGAGCGCACCTTACAGTTAGAACCAGAACCGCCTAAAGCATCTAATTTGAATGACTATATCATCCAGGCACAGCAACAGAATAATTTGAGGTACCTGTCTTTCTTCCTGCATCACTATGAAAAGATGCTCAATGGACGGATTTATAACTTTTGGCGCAGCGATGGCAATGAGCGATATGATCCGGAGCGCTTACTTGATTATAAAATGACCTGTGTTGTGGCTGTGATTGAGCGCTTTTTAGATTATGATCCCGGCATAGGAGCTGACTTTACAACATATTTGTATCCTTTTATCACAGATGCTCTTCTTTTTTGCCGTATGCTGGAAGAAAGTTGGTCTGTGGATTCTCTGGATCAATACAAGAAAATTCGAGGAATTGCATGGAAATATCGCACATCGGGAGAACATGCACAGAAAACCATCTCCGAATATGCTGCTGAAAAGAACTGTAAGCAGGAAACGGCTGCTGAATATCTGAAGGCGGCAAAAGGGCTTCGCAGTCGCCAATCATTCTATGTTTCCCGACAAGATGAAGACAGTGAGGAAACCGGCGAAGATGTTAGCCGAGACAATCACTGGGACTATGCCGAAATCCTCTGGAATGGTATCAAAGCCGAAGCCATTCAAAAAGCCTTCGATGCTCTCGACTATCGAGAACAAACGTTACTGGAAAAGCGCAATGCTATCTGTATGCGATGTGGTAGGGTAAGTTCCTTGAACAGTCGTGCTTCTTTTGAAGAACTGGCTACCCTGTTTGAGGGTAGCGGAACCAGCGGGGCGAAACGAGCGTATCGTAAGGCTCTGGACAAACTGACAGTCGCTTTGGTAAAAGACGGCGCTCTGCACGCTATTCATCTAAAGCGCAAAGACGTTACTAGGAAGAAAAAAGAAATCGCCACCGCAAACTATCTGTATCAGGTAGACTTCGATGGCGAATGGGGCGAAATATATTTTGATTTTTTGAACCAGGTTGCAGAAATACAGCAACTTGCGGAATGGGATCGAATGATAAGCAAAATATTTGCTAAAAAAGCGATTTGCTACATGCAAAACAATTCCATGCTAATTAACTTAAAAGAACTCGTAATCCCATTCTTTTTGTAGGGTATAATTCGTGATTCTGTATTGAACAAGTTTGTTCAAACGAATATAATGGAGATAGTAATTGTTTGCTTTTACTGGAGGTACGTTCAATGTTGAATGGCTATATTACGACACTGGAAGCCGCACAGAAGTGGAATATAAGTGCCCGACAGGTACAAATCCTTTGTAAGAATAATCGTATAGAAGGCGCTGTGCAAATCAATAGAATATGGCTGATACCTGCCAATGTCAGCAAACCCACGAACACCTATAAATATCAATCACAGCATGGTTTATAAATTATAATTGCAGTCGCAGACAGAAGGAGGGCTGCTGTTTTGAAAAAGAAAGAAGCAAGTGCAAGAATTAAAATCAATCATCTGTTAGAAGAAGCTGGCTGGCGTTTCTTTGATGATAAAAACGGACCTGCAAACATACAGCTGGAACCCAATGTCAAAATGTCCAAAGCTGATTTGACAGGCCTGGGCGAAAATTTTGATAAGGTAAAGAATGGCTTTGTGGATTTTCTGCTCCTTGATGATAAAGGTAAGCCTTTTATCGTGCTGGAAGCAAAAGCGGAGGATAAAGATCCCCTGGTCGGCAAGGAGCAGGCCAGAGAATATGCCAAGTCCCTTTATCTCAAGTATGTGATTCTCTCCAACGGAAATCAGCATTATTTCTGGAATATTTACAAGGGAAATCCGCAGCTTATCACGGCTTTCCCCAGCTATGAAAGCATTCGGGAAAGCAAAGCCATGAACGCTGACCCAGCAAAACTATATTCAGAGGAAATCGGTGCAGATTATATTGCCGTAATCAAAAATCCTAGATACATGGAGGCGCCCGAGTACATAAACCTGGAAACTCGCCAGCAATTCCTATATGATAATGGACTGCGCTTTCTCCGTCAGTATCAGATCAATGCCCTGAAAGCCTTGCAGGAATCTGTACGACACGGAAATCAACGGTTCCTGTTTGAGATGGCAACCGGTACAGGCAAGACACTTACTTCTGCTGCTGTAATTCGTCTTTTTTTGCGCAGCGGAAATGCGAATCGGGTGCTTTTCCTGGTGGATAGAATTGAGCTTGAAAATCAGGCTAAGAAAAACTTCCAGAACTATCTTGCTCCTGACTATCACACAGTTATCTTCAAGGAGAACGTAGATGATTGGCGGAAAGCGGAGGTTGTCGTTTCCACCGTGCAAACGCTTATGTTCAACAATAAGTACAAGCGTTTCTTTAAGCCTACCGATTTTTCACTTATCATTGCCGATGAGAGTCATCGGTCTATCAACGGAAACAGCCGTGCCGTATTCGAGTATTTTCTCGGCTATAAGCTGGGATTGACAGCTACGCCTAAAGACTATATTAAAAATATTGATGTAGAAAAGCTAAAAGCAACTGATCCACGGGCATGGGAAAAACGGCAACTGCTGGACAGCCATAAAACCTTTGGTTGTGAAAGCGGCGAACCAACATACCGCTATTCACTGCTGGACGGAGTTCGTGACGGCTATTTGATCAATCCCACAGTAGTGGACGCCAGAACTGATATTACAACACAACTATTGGCAGATGAAGGTTATGCCGTAATTTCACAAGGGGATGAAGCGGACGAAGAACAAGAAGAAACCTACTTTGCCCGTGACTTTGAAAAGAAGTTTTTCTCCGAAGAAACCAACAAGATGTTCGTCAAAACCTTTATGGACAATGCGCTCCGTGACCCGATTACCGGAGAAATTGGCAAAGGCATCATCTTCTGCGTAAGCCGCAAACACGCAGCGAAAATCACACAGCTGCTAAATGTGTATGCGGATATGATGTTCCCAGGTAAATACTGTTCAGATTTTGCCATGCAGATTACATCAGACGTCATGAACGCTCAGACCTACACCATCAACTTCCAGAACAATAACCTGAGTGGAACAACCAGTTTCCTGGAAGGGTATAAATCATCCAAGACCAGAATCTGTGTCACCGTGGGCATGATGACAACCGGGTATGACTGCGAAGATTTGCTGAACATCGGGTTACTGCGCCCTATCTTCTCTCCCACAGACTTTATTCAGATCAAGGGCCGTGGTACACGAAAGCATGATTTTATCTTCAAAGAGCGAAACGGCGGTCAGGAAATCGTCCATAAGTACCCCAAGGAAACATTCAAGCTGTTCGACTTCTTTGGAAACTGCGAATATTTTGAAGAAAAGTTTGATTATGATGAGGTCTTAAAGCTGCCCCGATTCCAAGGCAGCAGCGTGTCGCCAGGTACTCCGCCTGTTGACCCGGATGGGTATGAAAACTTTGCTCCTGACCCGCTGAAAACGCTGGTGGAGACCAAAATCGGTGTCGAGGGCATGAAGATTGACCGGATGTACTTTGATAAATTCGAGGAGACTGTCAAAGAAGATCCGGTTGCGAGAGAACAATATGAGCAGGGCAACTATCCCGCTGTCATCCGTTATATTGACGACCACATCATGAATCAACCTAACGAGTATTACTCATGGGACAAGCTACGGCGCTCTATCGGTAGTGACCGCCGCATCACGGCCCGGGAAATTCTGGACAAAATCTTTGGTGTCCTGCCCTTCTTTAAGAGCAAAAAGGAATTGGTAGAGGATGAATTTGAGGGATATGCCCTTACACACAGTATTCCGTCAGAAAAGTATGCTGATATAAAAGAATTTTTTGCCACTTATGTAACGGACAAAGATGTGCGCAGAGCCATTGAAGACCGAAAATTCCAGTTGCTTGGAACGGACATCAGCACATACACCATGGCTGACCTGAAGCATTTGGGGCTGGATAGTATGCAAAGCGTGGTAGATTACGTTGCCGATAACGTCAATGTATCCCGTTTTATGTAGGAGGAAATGAAATGTTGACATTTGACGTAAAGCGCAAGATCAATACGCTGCGTGACATTCTGGTGGGTAAGGTGCCTGACCCCAAGGCGCAGGTTGAACAGATCACCATTGCGCTCATTTATAAATTCATGGATGACATGGATATAGAAGGTTTGGAATTTGGCGGTACCCGGCAGTTTTTTACAGGTGAATATGAGAAGTATGCCTGGACAGAAATCATGAAGCCGGAAAACAGCGGCCAACAAAGGGCTTTACTCTATGCGGAAGGCATTGAGAAAATGACTACGAACCCCAACCTTCCCCAGCTGTTCCGGGATATTTTCCGTGGAGCATATATCCCTTATCGGGACCCGGATACCTTGAATATGTTCCTCAAAGAAGTCAGCGACTTCTCCTATGACAACAGCGAGGATTTGGGCAATGCCTTTGAATATCTGCTGTCCATCATGGGCAGCCAGGGGGATGCCGGCCAGTTCCGCACACCCCGACACATCATCGACATGATGGTGGAAATCGTAGACCCGAAGAAGAACGAGACTATTCTGGACCCTGCCTGTGGGACAGCCGGTTTCTTGATCAGCGCCTATCGTCACATTTTGGCACAGAACAAAGATGAGGACGGAAAAAGCACATTGACTGCCGATGACCGTAAGCGTTTGACGGAAAACTTTGCTGGATATGATATTTCTCCCGATATGGTGCGTCTGTCTCGGGTAAATATGTACCTTCACCATTTTACAAAGCCCAAAATCAGTGAATATGACACCCTAACCAGCGAAGAAAAATGGGATGACTGTTATGATGTTATTCTTGCGAATCCGCCTTTCATGACGCCAAAGGGTGGAATTATGCCCCACAGCCGCTATCGGGTAAAAGCCAAACGCTCCGAAGTGTTGTTTGTGGACTATATTGCTGAACACTTGAATCCAACAGGAAGGGCGGCCATCATTGTCCCGGAGGGTATTGTGTTCCAGTCTGCCAATGCTTACAAAGAACTTCGGAAATATCTGGTGGATGACGGATTGCTATATGCGGTAATTTCATTGCCTGCGGGAGTTTTTAATCCATACAGCGGTGTAAAAACCAGTATCTTACTCATTGATAAAACCCTTGCAAAGACGAAAGATCAGATTCTTTTTGTGAAGCTGAACAATGACGGTTTTGATTTGGGTGCACAACGCCGTGAAATAGAAGGAAGCGAAATACCAGAGATTATTCATGTCGTGAGAGACTATCAGCAAGGTATAGATGTCTCAAAGTGCCCTCTTGTTACACTGGCGCCTAAAGCAAAAGTCGCAAAACAAAACTATATCTTAGTGGGGGAACGTTATAAAGAGAATTTCCATATAAGCAGTAAATGGCCTTTGGTGGCTATTGGCGAGTTGTGTGAATTACGTGTCGGAGGTACGCCTTCAAAACAAAATGAAGAGTATTGGTCTAATGGAACTGTAAAATGGATTTCCTCAAAATACATTTCAGATGACGGGGAAATAACAGATTGTCAGTTAATTAGTGAAAAAGCACTTAAAGAATCTTCTACGAAAATTGCCCCTAAAGATTCAGTAATTCTTATAACACGTGTTTCGGTTGGAAAGTTTGCCTATGTAACGAGTGATTATGCAATTAACCAAGACTTGACCTGTCTCATTCCAGGAAAAAATCTGATGCCAAGGTTTTTATATTATATGGCGCGGTTTCTTGCTTCACAAATAGCCCAAGACGCGCAGGGGATAGGTGTAAAAGGCGTTACACAAAAGTATGTTTCTGAAATGAAAATACCTCTTCCTCCACTCGAAGAACAGAAAAAAATTATTGGACAGATTGAGCAATACCAAAAAATTATTACTGAAGCAAATAAAACAATAAATTTCTATAAAGAAAAAATGGATCAGACAATTAGCGATGTATGGGGGGAATAGTACATGTATGGTGAAACATTCAAAAGCGCACTGTATGGTGCTTTTCAGCCCGCCGATGAGGAATGTGATCCTTCATTCTTAGTTCGCCTCTTGGAGTATTTTCCAACTGATAAAGTGGATGTAGGAAGTGGTACTTATGACCAATACCTTTATGATTTGGAGAAAACAGTAGTAGATAATTATGAGAAGGGTAACTATCAGGTTTCTTTTTTCTATGCACACCTCATTTTTATGAGTTACACTTACTATTGCGTTGATCATGCCTTTCAGACAAATCCAGGACGAATGAAAGATCTTTTTTACCCAATCAATGCTTATAATGGTAAAACAGATAAGCCGGATATTGAAAATCACGCAAGTGTTTACGATTTCAGTAAAATTCCGGAGAAAGAAATATTCAAAGTTTTCCGTGCGCTGGAAATGGAGGATGAAAAAATAAAAGCACTCTCAAAGTACATAAGCGATAGGGATGACTATGCTCACGCCACAGGACAAGGGAATATTTCGGTCGATGCCTTGGTTCAAAACATACGAACAATCAACAAGCACATGGAGGCATTGCACGAAATTTTTAAAGGACCTGCCAAAGATCTCTATGTTCAGTATTTACTTAGCCACTGTGAGATGGAATATTCTGATGTCGTAGATGGTGTTTATGATTTCATTATAGATAACATGTTATCACTTCACGATTTAGAATACTTATGTCATTTAGGAATCAGCGGTATTAGAAATGAGAACGAAGAATTCAAAAGTAAATACAGATTTGTTAAAAAAATACACTGTACGTTTATCGAGTACTGCATGGAGAACATGGGAATAGATCCGCCTGGCAGTTATACAGATTTAAGAGATGAAGCCTATCTGTATTATAAATATCAGGACAATGCCGTTGAGTATGTAGAGAATGAGCTTGGCATGAGTGCTTATGAATGTGGAAAAGAAGGTGTGGAGTTTCCGGTTTATGAGTGCTTGGAATGCGGTGCAGAGCAGCTGGCTCATGATACAAAGGCACAAAAATACCATTGCTTTTCATGCGGAGAAGATTTTGACGAAAGCACCATTTCATTTTGCAGCCGATGTGGTGCCATTATGAAAGATAATGAAATTGACATTTGTCCAAACTGTATTGAGAGTATAACGGCTGATTAAGTCGCAAAAAAGAACAATCACATAAGGAGGAGTTGCGTTGGATGCAGAAGAACGAAAAACTGCCATGAGCCACAATGAAATGCAGGATTATTGAAAAACGCTGTGCTCATTTACAGGCGAAGATATACCAAATGAAGTTAATCAACTGATGGCGAAAATTCGTTATCCAAGATTTTTGTATAAGTATCGTGCGGTGAATAACAATAATCTTGATGCTTTACGTTCTAATAAACTATTCTTCTCTAAAGCCAGCAGTTATGATGATCCGTTTGACACCTTTTTACATATTGATGTGGAGAAGATCCGTCAGGAATTTGTTAATAACTATAGCTCCCCTGAGGCATTAGCGGCGTTAGCGAACGGGATGAAAGAAACCTTTCAAAATCAACCCGGCATCCCACAAGAATTTATTCAGCAAGTTACGAATGTCGAAGGGTTAAAACGGCTGTTTGCAAGTGGCATAACAAACCAATTTTTGTCCTACTTACTAACTTTGCATTCAAAAATACAAGATGAGATTCTGTCCATCTGCTTTTCTGAAAACGGGTTTAATGAAACTCTGTGGTTAAAATACGCCGATATGCACAAGGGTTTTTGCCTTATATATGACCTTAGTGATGCGGACAGTTCGCATTGTGGCAAACTAGACAAGTGCGCAAATTGTGGCGTCTACAAATATGGAACACGAATTTATCCAGTATATTATTCTAACACTCCACACGATGCAACCAATTTTGCAAAGTTTGTTATGGGGCAGGATATGATACAGCAGTTACATGTACCTTTGCCGGATTTCATGCAAGAAGAATTGAAACCTCTTCCTTGGGAAGTCGAGCGGAATAGTTTGATTAAAAAGGAATGTCACAAATATGATGAAGAATGGCGGATGCTTGCTAATTGCAAAATGAATCTCCCCGCAATGATAGAGTGTGTTCCGGCTGGAGTCATTATTGGATTGAGAACACCTCCAGTAGATAAAAATCTGATTATTTCCATGGCCAAAGAAGCCGGGGTCAAAAATATCTATCAATCCTACATCGATGAAAAAAACAGGTTGAACGCATATCTGCTCAAGGATGTATAAGAGTCTGGATAATGCAAAACACGGATGATCACCCAGCGGCAAATCATCCGTGTTTTTGTTATCAAATCATTTGAAATTGTTTCAATGCGCCCATAATCGCCACTTCCTTTTCCGGCGGACACTTAGGCACCTTCGGATTTTCAGATTTGGAAAGATTATAATTCTGTCCAACCTCTAATCCGCACTTACGTTTAATCTGTGAGATATACAAGCTGGATACTTTCAAATGGTACTTATCCCAGACGTATGCCTTGATTTCCTCATAGGTGGCTTTGGTTTCGGCAGCGGTAGCATCCAGCTCATCCAGGTCCAGGTCGATCTCTATGGTGTCATCCGGCTTTTGTTGGGACAAAAGAACAACCGTCTCGATATGCTCCGTATGCGGGAACATATCCACGGG
>ULQI01016543.1_pt1 | contig 22584 bp, 16 predicted proteins | sample 1954261 | NCBI WGS metagenome assembly ULQI01 (sample SAMEA4835650, study PRJEB28245) | human gut metagenome | biome: gut microbiome; material: fecal sample | place: Denmark | collected 2008 | reverse complement strand
TTTTTATTAAAATTTATTGAAAAAGCAGTACCATGAAAAGAATCAGTTAAAACGTATTCTGCATTAAAAAATAAATCTACAAATTCTTCTGGCCCAATAATCGCCCTTGAATCTTTAGTATACATATATCTAACTCTTGGATTTAGAACTATTAAATTATACCCTGTTTCTGTTTTTAAATTTTTAGCCAGACTATTTAATAAATTAGAATTTCTCAATGAATATACAAGTATATATTTATCTTTATCTTTAAAATTGCAACAAAAATTCTCCCAATCATATTTATCTAAAAGTAACGTTGGATCTAATGTAACAGTAATTTCTCTATTACATATGTCCTTAAATATTTTTTGTCCATGTTTTTCTCTTACGCTTATAGCTTTAAAATCTTGCAATAAATTTTTATACCATACTTTTAATTCATCGGGTATCTGTGCTACACCAAAACTTGCAGCATAAGATATTTTTTTATTACCATCTTCAACGAAATCTAACATATAAGTAGAATCTGTGCCAGTAATGCTATAATTCCAAACTTGATCACTACCAGTTATTATATAATCGTATCTATTACAGATTTTACTTAAATCGTCTTTAGAATATAATTCATCTGTTAAATTTAAATACTTGTTTTCAAAAAGTTTAAATCTGCGCTTACGCTCAAAAAACGCTTTTGCACCAAAAATACCTGCAAGTAAATTCTTTAAGCCATCATTATATCTGACAATTTTATAATCATTTTTTAATTTGGGAGATATATAATTTATAACTTCAGAATCAACACCTAATTTTTGAATTGTTTCCTGCAACGCATAAAGTTGCAAAACAGCTCCATAATTTATTGCTTGTTGAAATGTTAATATACCAACTTTCATTAAAACCTCTCCTCATCATTTTACTAAAACACATCTATAATATTTAAATTTTACAATATACAAGATTTTTATATACTCATATCTTTTTTCTAAAACAAATTATAAAACTTACCCCTAATATTAGCCAAGGACAAAAAGTAAGTGTCAAGGAGTCTCCCAATCCACTAGCTACCATACCTGCAAATGAAATACTGCAAAAAATGAAAGGACTAACATCTACAAACTTAATTTTTCTGTTAAATATATTTTTTAAATAAATCAAAAAAATAATTATCATTGGAAAGCAAAAAATAAGCATTCCCAATGTTCCTGTCTCAGCAAACCGAAACGAATAATCATTCAAAACCGAATACATGCCTCCCGGTGCTAAAACTCCTTTTTCATCGGCTCTTTTATTCCAATTCTGAATCTCACGTCCCGGATCATCATCTAATTTATTACGCAAGAAAGGTGATCGAAGTGTTTTTCCTACTCCCAGCAAAAGATATTCTTTACCAATTTGTAAATCAGTAACAATTATTGTAAATCTTGCATTATTGCTCTCTCTTTTCTCTGCCCGTAATTTATCATTATCAATGACAGAAGCAAAAGTATCATCTATATATATCTTTATGTTATCACTTTTGACAGACTCATTTTTTCTATTTTTGTCTTCTAAAGTTAATGGTATTCTACTCCCCATCCATGCTACAGGTACTTGAGCAAACTGTATAAACGTAAAAGCGAGACTAATAGCGATTAAACAACATATTATGCCATCTATCCCACTTCTAATAAGTTCCCTTTCTCTTCTAATCAATACTATTAACGCATATAATACACTTTCTCCAAGCAAAACAAATATTCCCGTCCGAGATTTGGATAATATAATTTCAAATGTTAACAAAATTAGTAACAGAAATAGTCCAGTCTTTTTATATTTATTCTGACTTATACATAAATTCCAGAAAAGAAAAGGAAATGCAAAAGCCATATAATTACCAAAATATGATGGTTCTAGAAAAATAGAACGTACTTGACCGTTCCAAAATAAAGCAGGATGATATTCTAATGCACTCCATTTTATAGAAGGCTCAGCATGTAGCAACGGATTTACTACTTCCAGCACATTTTGTGCCCACATCTGACCATTTTGGTAACAAACATCAATAAGTCCATATACAGCAATTATAATCAAATCAAACGTAACAATATTCAAAATAATCTGAATAGCTCGTTGCATACGGTCATGATACCAAGCATATATCATATACGCAGCAACAAAAGTATAGAGTGTTTCAAAAAGGATACCTTTTATAGCACGAAGAACTATACATATTTTTAAAACCACTTGCTCATCTGCTTGGACTCCACAATATTCAAATATAGTCATAATAGTAGGAAGCTGTCTGATTTGAGTTAACGGTCCATTCATAACCTGTTCATAGTATGGAAAACTATAAACACCCCACAGCAAAGAAATTAAAAGTATTCCCAAATAAGCAAAAAGAAATTTAATAAAAACATCCACTCTATATAATTTCTCTTTCTTGCAAACGATACAATAAACAGTATATAAAAATCCAAACACTAATGGATAAACTACCAAATTCTGTCCATATGGACCACCAAAAAAAATTTGCCAAAAAGCTTTAGGTATATATTTAAAGGGAAGAGAAAATATAATAAACCCAAACAAAATATCAATAATTTTTCTATTCATACACAACCTCCAATTACATTCATGAATATTTAAATAAAATTTTATGAATGCAATACTTCTTCAAATTTATCTAGACTTCTCTCCCAATTGAGTTGTTGCACATCCTTATTTCCATTTTCTGCTAAACGGATACGTTCTTCTGGATGCTCAAAAAGATAAGAAACATGCTCTACAAGTCTCTCAACATCACCAGGAGGTGAAAGCAGAACATTTTTCTTATCTTCTGCATATTCATGAACTCCACCATAATCACTAGATACATAAGCTGCGCCACAAGCCATTGCTTCTGCTCCAGTTAGTCCAAATGATTCCGCAATAGAAGGACAAAGATAAATGGTAGAATTGTTATAAATTTTTCTAAGCTGTACCTGCTGTGCATTATGGGTATACTGTATCCAAGTAGGTAACTCTGCTGGTCGTTCAGTCGTACCAAAAAGAAACGCTTCCAAATCTGGATAGATATCTTTAAGTTGCTGAAGCGCTTTGATGCCATATTTAGCTCCTTTATGCGGCGCAACATGATACAACATCGAAATAACATGATTTCTCCGTTTTCTAATAGGTATATCTAAATTAAACGTATTAAAATCAATGCCATTGGGAATTAAAATACAATCGGCTCCAGCATTTTTTAGTTTTTCTGCTAACCATTGTGCTACAACAATGTTTTTCATACCTAAACGATATGTGTTTTCTACGCGTTCAGTTGGCCAATCTGGTGTCCAGTTTTCAAAGCCTTGTATAAAGTAAAGTTTTTTACCTTTAGCTGCACTCAAACGAGATACAGGTTCAGCTGTCCGTACTGCAGTAGCAATAATAACATCACTATCAGGAATTTCTTTATCATTAATGCCATCTTTCAACAAGATTTTTTTTACTTTTTGATTCAGTTTAAACCATGTAGGATAATACATAATAAATAACGGATACAAGAAATTACGTTTCAAAAAAAGTGGGATATACTTTCTTTTGGCATGAATCCCTTCGTGACAATCAAATGCTATTCTTACTTCATATCCTCTCATAGTCAGACGGTTTGCATATTCAAATACCATTTTCAATCCGCCTGAAATCGTATGTGGTACATCAGGAAATACAAAAGTAATTTTATGTATATGTTTTTTGGGTACAACTTGTTGTAATTCAGAATGCGCTAATTGATTTTTCGCTTCTTGTATACTTGCTTTAAAATATGTTTTTGTTTCCGTTCCCATACAAATTCTCCTTGTCTTATATATAATAGCAACATTCTACCTTAAATAAGAATAATTTTTCAGCCTATCTTATTAAATAATAAATTAATACAAATATTGAAACAATAACTTTATTAATAAATATGGCAAGAAAGAAAGAAATAAATAAATACATAAACCAATACTATTTTCTCATTATGCTATCTTTTATGAAGTATTTTTATTAAAAACATATAAATATTCTTCATCGTTTCGTAACACAAAGCATAGGGGAACCAAGTTCCGAAAACCCTTGTAAAAAATCCCATACGCCACAAAGAATCACGAAGATCACATAACAATATAATTGGATGGATCAGGTAATTAAATTTTAATCGTGGCTTGGCTAGAGTTTTCACTCTATCATCCAAAAAATGTAGATTTCCAAAATATGTTGCTGCTTTAATAGATGGAAACCGCCCAAGTTGAAACCAATTAGCAAACGTTATCATTGAATCAGTTTTAAAAAGAAAATATTTTTTTTCTATTAACATATCATCAATAAAGGCCAATGCCCCTTCTTGACAAGCATGGATTGCATTGTAATCTTTTTTATAAACTACATTATCGTACTCCCATTGACCCAAAATAGGTTCAATATTCCCGTTTTCTTCTTTATACCCTTTTGTAGTACCATGATTTGCTGTAAAAAGCATTTCAACAATAGAATTAAATGGCACTTCCATCATTGAAAAATTATCATATTTATCTTTATCAAAAAGATATCCCTTTGCTTCCATATGATCTAATAAAGGAGATTCCGGACGCAATCCCAAATAATAACCATGAATTTCTGCAGAAATATTAGCCGCCTTTATAACTTTTTCCAGTGCATTTTGCATGTGACCGTACCAACCAATATCTACCACAGCTACTTTGCCAGAAAAATTGATCTGTTTCAGATAGCTAGTAAGTAAACAATACATTTGATAACTATTAGCTATCATTTTTTGCTTTACCTTTTTTTCAAAGACTTCGATAAAATCAGGCTTCTGCCACAAATCACTGTATTCACAATCATCCACTAAAGAAAATCCAGCAACAGTAAAATCTTTTTCAAATTCTGTTGGATTCAATCCAATCTTTTTTAAAAAATCCTGAATCGTACCTCTACGTCCCCAAAATATACTTTCACTGATTTCAGAGATAGAAGACGTCATCCAAAGTGAAGGTATGATCAACGCCTTGCGTGATGCATACATATATGTACTAGGCAAAATATTCTTCAATTTCTCATAAGCCTTCTGCATTAACTGCCCATCACGGGATAAAAAGAATACTTTTTCGATACCATCTAATCTAAATTGCTCACTAAGCCAGTTCACATACCCATAAAGTACCGGACCTTGTACTTCGTAGCCAGTTTCAGAAAAAAAATCAAAAGAAGTATTTGTATAAATTGCATCCCACGAATGCGTATTCGCATGATTGTTAATGAAAGAGCATAGATTTGCATAATCAAAATTTTTTCTATACAATCTTTCATTATAATATAAATTAATTTTGCTATTTCTAGGAATCAGGATAGCATTAATCCCCATTTTTTTAGGTATTAAATAATCACTTTTCTTATTGTCACCAATATGAATGATTCTATCGGGTGTAATTTTACTTTCATTCAACACATATTGAAAAAGAGAACCATTTTGCTTCATTTTTCTTATCGTTGAGGAAACAAAAAGCATATCATAGCGGATTTCCAGTTTATAAAGAATCCGCTGAATCAGTTCTTCAGGAAGATAAATATCTGTTACAATGAAAATTCTTTTGCCTTTATCCACACAATAATCATAAACTCGCTTTATTAACGGATTCCATTGGCAAAGGTTATATTCACACTCTTCTTCTATGTATCTGATTAACTCTTTTTCGGAACATGAAAAACCACCTGTTAGTACATTATAAATCTCCTCAATTGTCACTTCTTCTGCTTTCGCTTTTTTTCGCGCAACAATCTCTGCTCTCATACGTTCAACTGAGAAATTGCTTTTTCTACCAAATTCTTGGTCTACTTTCTGCTCTATAAAGTAAAAAATTTCTGTTGGCTTATAACAATCTCGCTTTATAAGCGTATCAAAAAGATCGAAGGAAATCACATCATATTTAGAAATTTCTTTTTTTATTTGTTTTATATCAATCACTTTTTATCTCCTTCAATCTATTTCCACACTCTTTAACACTACCATTATAGCTAATATCACTATTTGAACTTAAAAGCAAATCGCAACCCTGCTACACCACCAAAGAGTGCTAATGCCGCCAATCGATTTTTCCACCTCGCTCGATGATCTAATAATATAGATAAGCGATGACGTTTTAAGGTTTTTACAACATCCCTGTATACTTCCGGATATTTATTTTGCAAATTAGATGGTTGTAAAATAAGTCGACAGTAATTGCTAAACTGCTTATTCAAAGCAGCTTGTTCTACATTTTTTCCTTGTCCTTTACATGCATTGACCAATAAATCAGAGGCTTGCAAAAGATCATGGATAAATGTATCATCTCTTTTACTCATAATACTTCCTATTCGTTGAAAATAATAATAGAGTGGTGCACGTATAAAAGCCACTTGCTCAGTTTCTAAATAAAATTTATACGTAGTATACAAATCCTCAAATAATTTTCCTTCTGGAAAAGGATATTGTTGTGCCAACGCAAAAGGTAATAAGATCCCACATGCTGACACATCATGAAATCGCTGATACAAAACTTCTGTTAGAGCTTCTTTAGCTCCTAATACATCTATTACAATTTGCGTTTTTTCTAGTTTCTGATTCACCCCATCATCATATACTTCTACAAAGTCACACAGGGAGATATCCGCACCACGATTGATCCCTTTAATCAACATTTCTAGATACAAAGAATTTACATAATCATCGCTGTCTACAAACGTAACATACTCGCCTTTAGCAACTTTCATTCCCGCATTTCTAGCATCTGCAAGCCCACCGTTTTCTTTGTGAATAACGTGAATATTTTTATACTTAGCAGCGTATTTATCGCATATTACTGGGCAGCAATCTAAAGATCCGTCATCAACTAAAATAATTTCAAAGTTTGTATACGTCTGTACTAACAGACTTTCTATGCAACGAGAAAGATATTTTTCCACATTATATACAGGAACAATAATACTTATTTTAGAATTCATGTTCTACTCTTTCCTTTTATTAACTTCAAATACAAATTTTCCAATTTTCTACTTTCACTTTTTATATCAAAATTTTTTAGCAAAATATCTTCATTATTTACAATTTCTTTGCGTTCTGCTTTTAATATTGCATTACACCATTCTATTTTAGGCTGGCGTAAATTTAAAAATCTAATATTTTTCGTTACTTTAGCTTCTTTAGGTACAGCATTAGATGTTACAACAGATAATCCGTTAACTTGCGCTTCTATTATAACCATTCCTAACCCTTCATAAAATGATGGAAACACAAATATATCCATAATGTTATACAAATCTGCTACATCGTTCCTTACACCTAAAAATATAACATCTTTTTCTATTCCTAATTTTTTTACTTTTTCCTCTATTTGCTGCTTTAGCTTGCCATCTCCAATAAACAACAATCTGGCATTTTTCTTTTGTTTTAATACTTCATTAAAAATATCGATCAAAAATTCATGGTTCTTTTGTTTCATAAATCGTCCTACATGACCGATTACAAAACAATTTTCTAAACCAAGTTCTTTCCTTAATTTTTCACGCTTTTCTTTATTAAATTTAAATTTTTCAAGGTTTATCGCGTTATTTATAATTGTTACCCTGCCATTTATTACTGCATTCTTGCCATACATCCATTCGGCAGCTAATTTACTGCAAGCCCAATACTGATTCGCAAATAATCTTGCAAATGGACGAAGTATTCTTTTGGCTATTGTTCTTATGCCTTCTGCAGGGTTATCTGTTGTATGGTTATGCAATATACGTACTTTCGCACATGCTAAATACGCTGCAAATAAAGGAAAACCACTTAACGAATTCATGTTAGAGTGGACAATCTCATAATTATTTTCTTTTATAATTTTATAAATTTCATAAGTATATTTTAAAATATTACTTTTGTACGATGTTATTTCATATACTTTTCCGCCATACTTTTTTACTTGTGCAATATATTGTGGCAGAGCACCTTTGTGTACTACAAAATCAAATTGTATTTTTGTTCTTTCAATATCACGATAATAATTCATTATTACCGTTTCAACTCCGCCTCCTACTACATCTCCTATTATTTGTAATACCCTAATAGGCTTATCCAAACTTAATACGCACCTTTCTTGCTAAATACCACTTTAAATGTTTTATATAAAATTATTAAATCTATCCATAAATTCCAATTTGTTACATACCATTCTTCCATTGCTATTCTTTCTTTAAAGGTCACATCGTTTCTTCCCGATACTTGCCAATACCCTGTTATTCCTGGTTTTGCAAGTATTATATTTTTTAACATTTCTTTTTCTTCTTGGTATTCACTTACCATATATGGACGTGGCCCTATTAAACTCATTTCACCTTTAAGCACGTTAAATATCTGCGGTAATTCATCAATACTGGTTTTACGTAAAAATTTTCCACATTTCGTTACCCTTGGATCATTTTCAAGTTTATGGTATTTCTCATACTCTGCTTTTGCTTCCGGGTCTGTTTTTAGCAGCTGCTCTAAACGCTCTTTAGCATCTACACACATACTGCGGAATTTATAGCAGTTAAATTCTTTGCCGTTTTTGCCTATACGCCTGTGTTTAAATATTACCGGCCCCGGCGAGTCTTTATATATCCATAATGCTATTACTATAAGTATCGGGCTTATTGCTATGGTGCCTGTTATTGTAAGTACATAGTCAAAGATTGTTTTTATCCATCTGTTTATTGGTCTTGCAAGGTTATTCTTTAAGCGCAAAAGCATTAGTTTTTCGTTAAACAGGCTTTCTGCTTCTATGCCGCCCATTGGTACGCCTACGAGGTTTGGTATTACCCCCATGCTTTTTACTAAAGGCTGTACTTTGTAGATTAGTTTTGTTAGTTTGCCTTGCTCTAAACCCGGAGCAGCTATAAAAACGTGGTTGATGTTATATTTTGCTATTACTTGTTCTGCATCGTTGAATTTGCCTAATACAGGGTAGTTTTCAAGTATTCCCTTTTCTACTTTGTTGTCTTCTAAAAGACCTATTATTTTATAGCCCATGCCGGCGTCGTTTATAATGCCCTGCACTAACAGTTCTGCTGTTTTGCCTGCACCGATGATAAGTACCGGTATTTGCAGTAATTGATATTTTTCAAGTATCTTTTTTACTATGTAACGGAAGATGACAAGCAGAATAAAGCTCAATATCCAGAATACTGCGATAAACATTCTTGAAGTTGAACCTGCTATGCGCGCTATATAGAGTAATATGATGATGCTGGTGACGGCGTAGCAGCTGGTGATAAAGAGTTTTTGGATTATCTGCCAGAACTGAGCGCGGCGGTTGTAGAGCTGTTCAATGTTTAAAAAGATGAGGTAAAGTAAAGGGAATACTACCCAGAAGTTGAGCCAGGATATGTGCAGGTTATTGTTGCCGGTATAAAAGTTACGGAAGTTGAAGGCAAGTTCTTCTGCACATACTATGGCAATATAGTCAACACAAATTAATACAAACGGTAAAATAATATTGGTATACTTATTTATTTTTTGCAGATTTTCTGCCACGTTTTCTCACCCTGAGTTTAATTTTATTTAAAACTTATCTGTAACTTTATTTTACAATCAATTATTATGTATTATATCACTTTTAAAATAAAATTTCTACTATTGCCATTTAACTTAACTCCGTTTTTACGCAAAAAAAGACTGCCTGCAAGCGCGTTTGCACTTACAAACAGTCTTTTAAAACCTGTAATTTAAATTTTAGTATTATTTAATTTTTAAGGGTACAGTTTATTTCTCCCCCGTACTGCCGAAGCCGCCGCTGCGGGTTGCGTCGGCGCTGTCGCCATCAGCCGTAAGGTATTTGTAAAAAATGCCCTGTGCCACGCGCTCGCCATTTGCTAGTGTTACATCGCTGTCCGTTGTGTTATACAGCCCCAGCATAATGTGCCCTTCGTTGTCCTCGTTGTTGTAATAGTCGGCGTCGATAATGCCCACGTTGTTCACCAGCGCCAGCCCTTTTTTTACCGCCATGCTGCTGCGGATATGCACACCCAAGAACTCGTCGTCCTGCATGTAGGCTTTCACGCCGGTCGGCACCATTTGCAGCGTATGCGCCTTAATGATAACGTCCTGCGGCAGGCAGATATCGTAACCGGCTGCCATTTTTGTTTTGCGTTCCGGCATGGGGAAATCAACTTTTTTAAAAGAAGTAATTTTTTCAAAACCACGTAATTTCATAGTACACCTCATTATAAAAAATCCCGCCGAAAATAATTCAGCGGGATTTAGTTTTTACTTAAATTATTTGCTTAAGCCGCCTGCCAGCACTGCTTTGCGGGACAGGTTAATGCGGCCCTTCTGGTCGATTTCCGTAACCTTTACAACGATTTCATCGCCTACGGAAACAACGTCTTCAACTTTATTTACACGCTCGGTAGAAAGCTGGGAAATATGAACCAGGCCTTCTTTGCCCGGCAGAATTTCAACAAAAGCACCAAATGCCATCAGGCGGGTAACTTTGCCGGTGTAAACTTTGCCAACTTCCGCTTCTGCGGTAATGCCGTTAATCATATCGATAGCTTTTGCAGCTTCTTCGCTGTTAACTGCGGCAATATATACGCGGCCGTCTTCTTCGATATCAATTTTGGCGCCGGTTTCTTCAACAATCTTTTTAATGGTTTTGCCGCCGGGGCCAATAATTTTGCTGATTTTTTCGGGGTCAACATGAATTGTGGTAATTTTCGGAGCGTATTTGGACAGTTCTTTGCGCGGTTCAGAGATGCAGTCAAGCATAATGCCCATGATGTGTTCGCGGCCGCGTTTAGCCTGTGCCAGAGCCTGTTTGAAAATTTCCTTGTTGATGCCGTCAATCTTAATATCCATCTGGATGGCGGTAATGCCGTTTTTAGTACCGGCAACCTTAAAGTCCATATCGCCGAGAGCATCTTCAAGGCCCTGAATATCAGTAAGGATGGTGAAATAATCGCCGTCTTTTACAAGGCCCATTGCTACGCCGGCAACCGGTGCTTTAATAGGCACGCCTGCGTCCATAAGGGAAAGTGTGCTTGCGCAAACGCTGCCCATGGAGGAAGAACCGTTGGATTCCAGAGTTTCGGAAACCAGGCGGATTGCATACGGGAATTCTTCTTCGGAAGGAATTACCGGCAAAAGTGCACGTTCTGCCAGTGCGCCATGGCCGATTTCGCGGCGGCCCGGGCTGCGCAGCGGTTTGGTTTCGCCAACACTGTACGGCGGGAAGTTATAGTGATGGATATAACGTTTAGTAAGTTCTACGCCAAGTCCGTCCAAGGTCTGTGCTTCGCTGAGCGGAGCTAGTGCCAGCACGTTTAAAATCTGGGTCTGGCCGCGGGTAAACAGCGCGCTGCCGTGCGGGCGGGCCAAAAGGCCTACTTCGCAGGTTACAGGGCGTACTTCGTCAAGCGCACGTCCGTCCGGGCGGATTTTATCCACGGAAATGGTGCGGCGTACAATCTTTTTAACGAGTTTCTGGGTAATATAAGCAACGTCTTTGGCATTGTCAGGATATTTTTCCATAAATGCGTCGGCGATTTCAGCTTTTATGCGGGCAACGTTTTCTTCGCGTTCCAGCTTGTTGGCGTCCATCAGGGCTGCTTTCAGCTGTTCAGCGCCGTAAGCTTCAATTTCTGCGGCAAGCTCAGCAGGAGGTTCGTAAACAGGCACTTCCATTTTGAGTTTGCCAACTTCTGCCATAATTTTTTCCTGCCATTCAACCAGCTTTTTAATTTCTTCGTGGCCGAACCAGATAGCGTCCAGCATTTCGTCTTCGCTGATTTCCTTGGCACCTGCTTCAACCATCAAAATAGCGTCTTTGGTGCCTGCAACAGCAAGGTTCAGGCGGCTTACTTTAGCCTGTTCAATGGTCGGGTTAATAATGTACTGGCCGTCAATCATGCCTACGCGCACACCGGCGATAGGGCCTTCAAACGGAATATCGGAAATGGAAAGTGCGCAGGAAGCGCCAATCATTGCCGGAATATCCGGTGCGTTGTCCGGGTCTACGGAAACGGCGGTTGCAACAATCTGCACGTCGTTATGGTAGCCTTCCGGGAACATCGGGCGGATCGGGCGGTCGATAAGGCGGCTGGTTAAAATAGCGGTTTCAGCCGGGCGTCCTTCACGTTTAATAAAGCCGCCGGGGATTTTACCCACAGCGTACATTTTTTCTTCAAAATCAACAGTCAAAGGGAAAAAGTCTACACCTTCGCGCGGTGTTTTGGTACCGGTAGCAGCAACTACTACCGCAGTGTCGCCATAGCGCACCAATACTGCGCCGTTGGCCTGCTTGGCAATTTTGCCGATTTCCATCGTCAGCGTTCTGCCGCCAAGCTCAATGCTGTAACTATGCATTTTTTGTCCTCCTAATTTTCTCTCATTTTTGGTTTACCTGCCATATATTCTACAACATTTTTTATTTTCCTTCACTATTTTTTACAAAATTTTTTAATTTTTTTGCTTTTTTATGCAGCAAAAAGCCCCTGCCCGTTTTTACGGCAGAGGCTTTGGCAAAACTATTCTATTTTTTCAAACATATTGGCGCCCATACCGCACAGCGGGCATTTATAATCCTCCGGCAAAGCTTCGCCTTCATATATATAGCCGCAAACCTTGCAGCGCCATTTATGCGTGCCTGCTTCCTGCTGCGGTGCTGCTTCTTCTGCCTCAGGCTGTTTTTCCGCGCCGGGCGCGATATATACGCCGCCCAAGTCAGCACTGCGGTCAAAATATACGGTATGCAGCATCTGTTCCGCCAGTTCGCTCAGCGGTTTGCCGTAAAAATCTGCATACAAGGCTTTAATTTCCGGGTTTTCGTGGCTTAAACGCAGCTTCATGCTGCTGTCACGCTTATAAAGACCTTCAATGCGTGCCGCACGCAGAGCATCGCCTTTATATTCCTTGTCCTTGGGCTGTCCGCCGCCGCCGATGCAGCCACCGGGGCATGCCATAACTTCCACAAAGTGGTACTCTGCTTCGCCTGCTTTAATTTTTTCAATCAGTTTGCGGGCGTTGGCAGTGCCGTAAACAACAGCCACTTTAACTTTTGTGCCTTCTATGTCAACTTCCGCCTCGCGGATCCCGTCCATACCGCGCACAGGCTGCAAATCATACAAAGCCTGCGGTGCGTCCTTGCCGGTTGCGTAGCAGTAAGCCGTACGGATTGCCGCTTCCATAACGCCGCCGGTGTTGCCGAAAATAACGCCTGCGCCGCTCGCCTGCCCCATTAAATCATCATAGGCAGAATCCTCCAGCGCAGCAAAATCAATGCCTTCGTCTTTGGCAAGCATTGCCAGTTCGCGCGTGGTAATAACGTAGTCCATATCGCGCATATCTTCAATGCCAAGGTAACGCCCGGCCGCATTCATCTCGCCGCGGCGGATTTCAAACTTTTTGGCGGTACAGGGTGTAACTGCCACGTTGACAATTTTGCGCGGGTCAATGCCCATCTTTTTGGCAAAATAGGTTTTAATGGTTGGCCCCTGCATGCCGATAGGGCTTTTGGCACTGGAAATATGCGGCAACATTTCTGGATAATACGTTTCTGCAAATTTAACCCACGCCGGGCAGCAGCTGGTAAACTGCGGCAAAGGCTTATTGCCTTCGGTAATGCGCTGTAAAAGCTCGCTTGCTTCTTCCACAATCGTCATATCGGCGGCAAAATTGGTGTCAAGCACATAATCTGCGCCAAGCCTGCGCAAAAGCGCAACCATTTTGCCTTCAACAAAGCTGCCGTCAGGCATGCCGAATTCTTCGCCCAAAGCAATACGCACGGAAGGCGAAGTGCTGAAAATAACAATTTTATCCTCATCACGGATTTCTGCCATTACCTGATACGCTTCTATTTTTTCGGTAATGCTGTCTGCCGGGCAAACATTGGCGCACTGCCCGCAGTTAATGCAGATAGGCTTATCACCCGTTGCCTTAAGGTCATAAGTTCCGCATACGCCGATATAATCGGTGCAGACGGTTTTGCAGTTTCCGCATTTAATGCACTTAAACTCCAGACGCTGGATGGAAGGATTATCCGGCTCGATGGCAACGCGGATATCCGTAAATTGGTGTTTGCTCATAGCTGCCTCCTTTTGAATCTTCTTTAAAATAACTGCTGGTTTAATTATACCTTACAGCCAAAGAAAACACAACAGAGTGCTAAAAGAAAACAATTATTTTTTGAAGTAATATTTGTAAGCGGCAAAAATAAGTATTGCCACCGTTACCAGCACGGCAAGGCGTTCGCTGTGCTGCTGAAAATTAACAATATCGTGCCCGATAACAACCTCCAGCGCCGTTGAAGGAAACTTGCCTATAAGGTTGGCAATAATGTAATCACGCGTGGAAATTTTGCTTACCGCGCCAATCGCCGTTAAAATTCCGGACGGAAAATATGGCAGCATTCTTGCCGCCGCCATCCATTGCAGCCCTTTGCGCCCGCTCAAATCGTCAATCTTCATCAGCATAGGGCTTTTGGCAATCATTTTCTCGGCAGCGCCGCGGAACAGATAACGCATCAGCCAGAAGCTGATAACAACGCCGGTTGTTTCTGCCAGCCACGAAATTAAAATGCCCAGCGGCAAACCGAAAATAAGCCCGTTGGCGGTAGAAATAAAGATGGACGGGAAAATGCTGCCCGCATTGATTAATACATCAAGCAGGAAGCTGATAAGCATTGCCCACGCCCCAAAAGAGCGGAAATACGCTGCCAGCGCTTCCACATCGCCGCTGACGGCCAGGGCAAACATTTTTTTTACTTCTTCACCGGCAAACAGCCACGTTAACAAAGCGGCCAGGGCTAAAATAATTACCGCAGCAGCCTGTGATGCTTTTTCCGGGTTTTGATACCATTTTTCTTCCGGCATTGGGGCCTCCGTTACGAATTGAAAATACGTTTAAAGCGTTCGTCAAACTGCGCGTCCAGAACTTTGGTAATTTCCGCCGTCTGCCCTGCGTCTGCCAGCGTTTTTTTGGCAAGGGAGCGCGCTTCTATCAAAACATCTGTATCTTGAAGTATATCAGCAATATATAAATCAGGCAAGCCATGCTGCCGCAGGCCAAACAGCTGGCCCGCACCGCGCAGTTTTAAATCCTGCTCGGCAAGGTAAAAACCGTCGTTTGAGGTATGCAGCACGTTAAGGCGCGCCAGTGTTTCCGGACTTTCCGAATCAGTAAGCAGCACGCAGAAAGACTGCGCTTCGCCGCGCCCTACACGCCCGCGCAGCTGGTGCAGCTGGGCAAGGCCGAAACGGTCGGCGTTTTCAATAATCATCAGTGTGGCATTTGGCACGTTAACACCAACTTCGATAACCGTAGTGCTGATAAGCGCCTTTATTTTACCGGCGGCAAAATTTTCCATCACCGCTTCTTTTTCGGCAGGCTTCATTTTACCGTGCAGCAGTGCACAGGGTATATCCTTTAAAAAAGTGCGCTGCAATTCTTCATAAACTTCCGCTGCCGCGCGCACGCCCGGCATTTCACCCGGCTCTATAACCGCACAGACGATATATGCCTGATGCCCGGCTTTAATCTGCCGCACCATGCCTGCGTAAACTTCGCGCCGCTTGTCGCCGGTGTAGCACAGCGTTTTTATGCTCTTTCTTCCCGGCGGCATACCCTTCATTACCGAAACGTCCAAATCACCGTATACCGTAAGCGCCAGCGTGCGCGGTATCGGCGTTGCCGTCATAACCAGAACATCCGGCTCGTAGGCCGATTTATTTGCCAGTTTGGCGCGCTGCTCAACGCCGAAGCGGTGCTGTTCATCCGTAACGACGAGCGCGAGTTTATCGAAGATAACGTCATCCTGTATTAAAGCATGCGTGCCTACAAGCACCTGCAAATTGCCTGCTGCAAGGTTTTCCAATAGTTCACGGCGGCGCACACCCTTAACACTGCTGGTTAACAGCCCGCAGCTGATACCGGCAGGCTCCAGAAATGCCTGTAAAGTTTCGTAATGCTGCTGAGCCAGAATTTCCGTCGGCACCATAATGCAGGCCTGATAACCGTTTTCCGCAGCCTTGGCAAGCGCCAGCGCCGATACAACGGTTTTGCCGCTGCCAACGTCGCCCTGCAAAAGCCTGTGCATGGGCTTTTTATCCTGCATGTCAAGGCTTATATCCTGCCAAGCTTTTTGCTGCGCTTCCGTAAGTTTAAAAGGCAGCTGCGCCAGCACTTTTTGCAAAAGCGTGCCGTCAGGCGCCATTTTTATGCCGCTGCGCGTGCTTTTTACCCTGCTGCGGTAATACAAAAGCCCGCACTGCAATAAAAACAGTTCTTCAAAAATAAAACGGCTGCGTGCCCGGGCAAGTTCCGCAAAACTTACCGGAAAATGAATGTTTTTAACGGCTTCAAAACGCGGAGGCAATTTTTTGGCGTTAATTATCTCCTGCGGCAGCGATTCCGGCAGGTAGTCTTCTGCCATGGCCAGAGCCGTTTTAACGGCTGTACGCACATTCTGCTGCGTCAGAGCGCCGCTTAAAGCATACACCGGCAAAATACCGGGTGCAGACGCGCTTTCGCCGTCTTTTAAAATCTGCACGTAAGCATCCGTTACCATTTTTGCGCCGCGCCCCGGCTGCACCTTGCCGTCCACCAAAAGCTGCGTGCCCGGCTTAAAATTGCGCGTTTGAAAGCGCTGATGCGCAAACATATACAGCTCGGCAAAGCCGGTAGCGTCTTTAAGCGTTACCAGCGTATAACGCATGCGCCTTGCCGATATTCTGTCCGCCACACGGTAAACCTCAGCGCAAAACAGCTGCTTTTCTCCGTCCGTTGTAAGCTCCGCTATTGTTTTAACTTTGCTCTGGTCTACATAAGTACGGGGGTAACGGTTCAGCAAATCGCCAATGGTAAAAATGTTTAAATTGGCAAAATCTGCCGCTTTTTTAGGCCCGATACCCTTTAATTTTGTAATTGGCTCCTGCCACCACATAAAATCACACTGCCAATCTAAAAATAACTTGCTTTTAATTTCATTCTATGGTATGATACTTCTGTTAAATTTGTAACTGATGCTGGAATTACGTTAAGGAGGTGGGACTCATGGCATCCATTTGCGAAGTTTGCGGCAAAGGTATTCAAGCTGGCTGTAACGTCAGCCATTCCAATAGACATTCTAAACGCGCTTGGAAACCGAACATTCAGCAAGTAAGAGCCGTTGTAAACGGTTCTGTAAAACGTATTAACGTTTGCACCCGTTGCTTGCGTTCCGGTAAAGTTAACCGCGCTATCTGATTGTTACGGATTATAAAAGAAGCCTGATACCTTGGTATTCGGCTTCTTTTTTATTTAGCTGAGCGCCAATTAGTGCCGAGTAATAACGATGGCAATAATTGTGCCAGCGAAGCTACGCAAATTTTGCGATTGAATAATGAGCAAAATTTACGGACCTAAATGCTGCAACTACATCTAAATTTTAATAAAAGTATCTTAAATAAAACTATAATACAGAAAACGGTATAACAAAATGTTATACCGTTTTATTTTTTATCTTCTTGAGCGGGCAACTTCCGCAGGTTCCCAACCGCGGCACTGCATAAAATCAAGCAGGCTGCCTGTAAAATACAGCGGCTTTGCCCTCAGGCTTTTGATATCGGAAGAACCCGTTAACAGCATCATCATGCGCAGTTCTTCTTCGGCCTGCAAAATTATTTCTGCCGCCGCGTCCTCGCCTTTGTTTACAGCCGCTTCCAGTACATTGCCGGCCATGCCGGCTATATCCGCGCCAAGCGCCAGTGCCTTTGCCGCGTCCAAACCGCTGCGTATGCCGCCGCAGGCTGCAATATAGCCTTCGCTGCCGCATACTCCGCCCGCTTCCAAAAGCGATTGGGCTGTATTAAGCCCCCAGCCGTTTAAAAGCGCCGTGCCGCCGTAGCGTTCCGCCTCAATAGCCGGAAAATTTGTACCGCCTGCGCCGCCGACATCAAAACAGGTAAAGCCCGCTTTTAAAAGCTGCTTAACCTGCCGCGCCGCCATGCCGCAGCCGGTTTCCTTAACTATTACGGGCACAGGGCATTTATCAAGTATGCGCTGCATATTGGCAAACAGGCCTTTAAAATCCCTGTCGCCTTCTGGCATAATCAATTCCTGTGCCGGGTTTAAATGTATCTGCAAAGCATCGGCGTCAAGCATGCGCACAGCCTCCAGCGCTTCTTCCGGAGTGGCCAGTGCACTGGTATTGGCAAAAACAATGCCGTCCGGGTATTCCTCGCGCACAACCTCGTAGCTTTGGTAGTTGGTTTTATTTTTAACAGAACCGTACTGCGAGCCTACTGCTATTGCCGCACCCGCTTTTTTTGCCGCACGCGCAAGCCGCCTGTTAATTTCCGTAACAGCGTCTGCCCCGCCTGTAACGGCGTTGATTAAAAACGGAGATAAAAAGAAAATGCCGCCGAACTGTGAGGAAAGGACTATATCCTGCGGGTTAAGCTCCGGCAGGCAGTTATGTACAAAATGTACATTCTCCAAACCGTTGGTGAGCGGTCCGTCACCAAGCTTCAGCGCATATTTGATATGGTCAAGTTTCCTCTGTTCACGCGACATTAATTACCACCGTAAAATTATTTTAAAGTTTCAAGCTGTTCGGAAAGGTCAAGAGTCAGTTCCGGTTTGTTGTTAAGGTAAGCACTGTATTCTGCTTTTTCTTTTTCTTTGGCAGCTTTGGCAATGCTCAGGCCGATTTTTTTGTGTTCCATATCTTTTTTGATAACTTTAACAACAACTTCCTGGCCTGCTTCAAGAACGTCTTCCGGTTTTTCAACGCGGGTATCGGCAATTTCGGATACGTGTACAAGGCCTTCTACCCTGTCGGTTACTTTAACGATAGCGCCGAAAGGCAGGAAACGGGTTACAATGCCTTTAACGATAGCGCCTTCCGGAAGTGCGTTTGCTTCGGTTACCCAGGGATCTTCCTGAGTAGCTTTAATGCTGAGGGCAACGCGTTTGTTTTCACGGTCAATTTTCTTAATGAGAACGGTAACTTCGGTTTCGGGTTCGAAATCGCTTGCTTTTACATTGCGGTCCCAGGAAAGTTCGGTATTGTGAACAAGACCAACAAGGCCTTTGCCTACTTCAACAAACAGGCCGAAATCAGCAATGCGCAGAACTTTGCCCGGTACAACCTGGCCTTCTTCAACGCTGTTGTATGCTTCTTCTTCAGCAGCTTCGCGTGCTGCTGCACGTTCTGCAGCTCTGGCAGCTTTAGCTTCGCGCCATGCCTGTGCTTTTGCTTCGCGTTCAGCGCGCAGCAAATCGCGGCGGGAAACTACCAGGCGTTTTTTAGCAGTGTCAACTTCAATAATTTCTGCTTCCAGTTCCTGGCCGATATACGGAGTGAAGTCCTCAACGCGTTTCAGTTCAACGTGGGATGCGGGCATAAAGCCTTCAACGCCTTCAACTGCAACGGCAAGGCCTACAATGTTTTTCTGGCGGTTTTTAATTACGCGCAGAACTTTAACGGTTGCCGGGCGTTTTTCGCCTTCAGCAAGTTCGTGAACGTTTTTCCATGCTGCGTCCTGCTCAGCACGGATTTTGGAAAGGCGTACAAAATCATCTTTGGAAGTGCCGGGAATAACCTTTGCTTCAACTTCGTCGCCTACATTAATTGTTTTTGCTACTTCTTCAGGATCTCCGGCAGCCCATTCGCTGTAAGCGATGGCGCCTTCTTTCATATAGCCAAAGTCTACATAAACTTCATCCTTATCTTTTTGAATAACAGTAGCCTTCACGATTTTGCCGGGATAAATATCGTTGTTTTCCCAACTCTGCTCCAGCATACTTTCAAAAGATTCCATGTTTTCCATGTTTTCCATTACAAATAAAGCCTCCTTGATTAATCGGTCCGGCGTCGAAGCACCGGCCGTTATGCCAATTTTGGTGCAACCACGAAACATTTCCGGTTTTAATTCCGCAGCCGTTTCAATGTGGTATGCAATTTTACAGCGTGCAGACACAATATCATATAAATGCCTTGTGTTGGCGCTGTTTTTACCGCCGATAACAATAAATGCATCAACTTTTTCCGCAAGTTCCCCCGCGGCGTTCTGACGCTCGCTTGTTGCCGTACAGATAGTTTTTTCTATTTTGTACTCTCCCGGCCTTTCTTTTTGAATTCCGGCAAGCAGTTCTTCAAATTTTGCCAGCTCAAAAGTAGTCTGAATCGTAACTCCATATTTATCTGCAACGGGTATACCGGCAATATCTTTATTATATTCTACTATTATAGCATTTTTTCCTGCCCATGCCGAGATACTTTTTACTTCAGGATGATTTTTTTCTCCGATAATTATAACAAAATATCCTTCGTCGGCCAATTTTTTTGCTTTTAACTGTGCTGCGCGCACATGCGGGCAGGTTGCATCAATAATATTCAGCCCTTTTTCTTCAGCAGCGGCGTAAACTTCAGGCCCAACTCCGTGCGAACGGAAAATAACCGTATCGCCTTTTACAAAGCTGTCAAGGCTGTCGCAGCAGCTTACTCCTCCTGCTGCCAGTTCCGCCGTAAGCTGCGGGTTATGTATAAGCGGCCCCAAAGTTGCCGTGTGCGTTTCTTTGCCGCACTCGCCGCGCGCCATATCCACCGCGCGCTTAACTCCATAGCAAAAGCCGCAAGGCTCTGCCACAAACACCTGCATGTTACTTCACTCCCTGCAGAGCTTTTATGTCTGCCGTTAATTTATCTGTCAAATCCTGCAAAACCTCTTTATTTAAGCCAACCGGCGGAAAAGGCACCGGCGTGCCGAATTTTACCACAACCTTGGGCCACAGCCTTCCGCAGCGCTTGATATCCGTGCCGCTTACTGCCGTCGGCACAATAACGGCGCCGGTTTTTCCGGCCATCATCAGCGCGCCCGGCTCCAGTTTGCCAAGCTGCCCGGTTTTGCTGCGCGTTCCTTCCGGGAATATCGCCAGCACCTCGCCGCTTTGCAGAATTTCAATGCCATGCTTGATTGCCGCCCTGTCCGCGCCGCCGCGGTTAACGGGAAACGCGCCCAGAGTTTTATAAATGTAGCCGAGCACCGGCACAAAAAGTTCGCGCTTGGCCATAAAATGCACCTTGCGCGGCGCCGCAACGCCTATAACCGGCGGGTCGAGCAGGCTTAAATGGTTGCTTGCTATAACAAGCGGGCCTGTTTTGGGAATATTTTCCGCACCGTGTACTTCAAGGCGCAGAAAAATTTTAAACAAAATTCCCAGTACAACATCCAAAAATGAATACAGCATCTTATTTCTCCTGTACTGCTTTTAAAATATGCTCTGCCACTTCGTCTATCGTCATATCGGAAGTATCTAAAAACTCGGCGTCATCAGCCTGTTTAAGCGGAGCAATTTCGCGTTCGCTGTCCTGCTTGTCGCGGAAAGCGATTTGTTTTTCAAGTTCTGCCAAATCTACTTGTTCGCCTTTGGCAAGCATTTCTTTATAGCGGCGCATAGCGCGTTCCTTAACGCTGGCCGTTAAAAATATTTTTACCTGTGCATGAGGAAATACCACGGTGCCAATGTCGCGCCCGTCCATAACAACGCCGCCGGCTTCGCCCATACGGCGCTGCTGGTTTACCATTTCCGCACGTACGCCGCCCACGGCGGATACTTTGGAAACAACGGCCGTTACTTCCGGAGAACGGATTGCTTCCGTAACTTCCGTGCCGTCAACGAAAACGCGGTTGACGTTTGCTTCGGGCTTAAAAGTAATTACCATTTCCTGCGCCAGTTTTTCTACAAGCTCCGGGCTGAACGGTTTGCCCGTTTGCAGAAACTTCCACGCAACGGAGCGGTACATAGCCCCGGTATCAATATAAATGTAACCAAGCTTGCCTGCGACCAGTTTGGCTATGGTGCTTTTTCCGGCACCGGCCGGGCCGTCGATGGCAATTACCGGTTTTTGTGCATTCATTTTATCCCCACCTGTTTTTATATTTGTGCGGCAAAGGTACCTGCGGCATAACCAGTGGAAAACGCCGCCTGCAAATTGTAGCCGCCCGTATAACCGTCGATATCCATTACTTCGCCCGCAAAAAACAGCCCTTTTATTAATTTGGATTCCATTGTTTTAGGGTCTATTTCCTTCAGGCTTACGCCGCCTGCCGTTACAATAGCTTCCGCAATCGGCCTTGTTCCGGTAATGGGCACCGTAAATGCTTTCAATACATCCACAAGGCGGCGGCGTTCTGCGCGCGAAAGCTGGTTAACAAATTTTTCTTCATCAATAAACGCCTGGTCCAGCACCGGCGCAATAAGCCTCTGCGGCAGTAAATCCTTCATACCGTTGGGCATTTGCTTGCGGCTGTACTGCGTAAAATCGCGCTGTAAACGCGCGTCCAGCTTTTCTTTATCAAGCGCAGGCTTTAAATCAATGGCAAGTTCAACATCCTGCGCGCCTTTGGCAAAGGCTTCCGCCACGCATTTACTCAGCGAAAGTATTATCGGTCCCGATACGCCGAAATGCGTAAAGAGCATTTCACCGAACTCCGAGCCTATCTTTTTACCGTCCGCATAAACGGTGCCTTCTATATTGCGCAGGCTTAAACCCTGAAGGCCTGCAATGTAGGGCGAATCGCTTTCAAGCGGAACCAGGCTTGGTGCCAGCGGCACAATGGCAT
>ULQI01047180.1_pt1 | contig 23000 bp, 18 predicted proteins | sample 1954261 | NCBI WGS metagenome assembly ULQI01 (sample SAMEA4835650, study PRJEB28245) | human gut metagenome | biome: gut microbiome; material: fecal sample | place: Denmark | collected 2008 | reverse complement strand
CCCCCTGCCGTTTTTGATTGATTCCTGCAAATATCTTGACGCTGTTTCGAGAGAACGCGACATTAAGTTTATTATATCTTTGTCCAGCACGAACTGGTCATTGTTAACAGCATCAAAGATATCTTCCATTTTATGAAAAATACCCTGTATATTGTTAAATCCTACCATCCTTACTGCACCTTTAAGGCTGTGCAAATCTCTGTAGATTGAGCCTATTAAATCTTTGTTGGCAGGAGTATCTTCAAGGGAAAAAAGATTGTTAAACAATCTTTCAAGAATTTCTTCTGATTCACCTTGAAAGATTGCCAGCATCTCTTTATTATTTTTGTTATTGTCGTTTCCCAGAAAGTCCATATATTCCCGTTAGTTTTCCATTGCGGAAGTTTTCATGTCATATGACATTGTATTAAGCTTTGCAATTCTCTCAGAATTAGCTACCATTGTTTGATTAAGATTCTCTGCAATAGTAGAGTTTGCTTCATCTATAGCATTCAGACGTTCAAGAATATCGCTCTGTTTTTTAGCATTCTGGTTAAGCATTTCGAGTGAGTCAAGGATTTCCTTAATCAGTGTTAACAGTGTTTCTGAATTTGAGGAAACGATGTTGATATCTTTAACCACAGACTCAATTTCTTTCGAACCTTCTTCTGTTGCCATTACGGTTGAGTTAGTTGTGCACTGAATGTTATTTGTAAGAGAAGAAATCTTTGTGATAGCCTGTTTTGATTCGTCTGCAAGTTTTCTGATTTCACCGGCAACAACCGCAAAACCTTTACCGTGTTCGCCGGCTCTTGCAGCTTCTACTGCTGCGTTAAGCGCAAGCATGTTTGTTTGTTCTGCGATATCATCAACTACGCTTATCGTGCTGCCAATTTGCTGTGAGTGTTCGGAAAGTTCAAGGATAAGCTCTGCAATCATTTGTATTTTTTGTCTTAGGACAAGCATTTTATCTGCATTAGAAGAGATTGACTCGTGTTCTTTTTGTGAAAAATTAATAGATTGATTAACCTGCTTTTCAGCATTTTTTGTGGTTGTGTAGTAATCTTCAGAAAGCCCTTTAAGTTTTTCGATTAATGAAGATATAGTCTTTGTATTGCCGGCAAGGTCTTCAAACATACGTTTCTGGGTGTTAACGGTTTCCATAAACTCGGATGTTGTTTCTGCAAGCGAGTTTGATTGAACTGTCATTGCCTGACGGATAGATTTGGATATCCATTGCTTGGTTACAAAGTGGACTGAAAAATTAAGTAATATAACTATTATCAAAAAAACAAGTGTGTCATACGGCGCTGCATGATTAAGTTTAGCAAAAAGCACAAACAATATGCAGGCTATTATAAATACGATTAAGTCTAATAAACATTTGATATTAAACTTTTGTTTCAATCCGAAATTAAATTCATTCACGACTTCTTCTCTCCTATAGTTTTTTTGGGCAATTTATTATATAATTATTTTATACTAAAATAGACAAAATTGGAATATATGAATATATGGCTGCAAAGATTTTATTGGTAGAAGATAGTGATACCCAGCTGAAGTTTCTGAGAGATGGGCTTGTAGCAAACGGGTTTGAGGTAGAAACTGCTACAAACGGCGGGGAAGGTTACAAGAAGATTTTTGAATATGTGCCGGACATTGTTGTGTCTGACATCATGATGCCTGTAATTGACGGTTATCAGCTTTGCAGAATGATAAAAAATGTTGATGAAATCAAGAAAATTCCGGTAATTCTTCTTACTGTTCTTGACAAAAAAATTGACAGTTTCTGGGGTAAAAAAGCCGGTGCACAGCTATTTTTGTCTAAATCAATAGACATGAATGAGCTTGTAAGAAACATTAAGGCAACGCTCAGGCGTTATCCTTTAAGTGATGAGTATAAAGCTGCCTTGACTTCAAAGTCTTCTCCTGATTCTGCTCAGGCAAGGCTGAATGTAATTTTGAACGACTTATTGCTTAAGTCTGTTTTTGCTAATGAGTTTCGTAATCTGAGCGACTTTATGAATTATGAAAGAGTGCTCGTAGAAAAACTTTTCAACCTCGTGAGCTCTTTTGTTGAATACAGTGTTGCAGGCGTATTTTTTGCATCTCCTGACGACTTTGCAGAAAATATTTTATACCTTGATACGCTTGGTAAAAACCTTCCCAAAAGTCTGCTTTCTGATATACAGTATGACTTTTTCAGAAAGATGGAAGAGCACAGAACTATGCAGAATTCTAAGTTCGAAGTAGTAAGAATGCTTCTGGGCAAGGAACTTGATTATAAATTCACTGACCTGACTTCTAAAATCATCATCCCGCTGGTTTTTGACAAAAAACTAATCGGCGGTATCTGCTTCTATACCCGTCAGGATATGGATTATGCATCATTCAGGTATTTCGATATTATGATTAGCGAACTTCTCGCTATATTCAAAATGAAATATCAGTATACAGAAAAAGAGTTCATGTCAGTTCTTGACGGCCTCACCGGACTTTATAACAGAAGACAGTTTGAACTCAGTTTGGAACAGGAGCATAATCGTTCAAAACGCCACCCTTCTGATTTCAGTCTTGCTATTCTTGATATTGACTTCTTCAAAAAGGTTAATGATACATACGGCCACCAGTATGGAGATTATGTGCTTAAAACAGTTGCGGATTTAATGAAATCAGCTTTTAGAAAAACGGACCTTCTTTATAGATACGGCGGAGAAGAAATGGTTATGATTATGCCGGAAACCAATATCGAAGGGGCAATAATTCCTGTACAGCGGCTTAGAAGAATGGTTGAAGAGTACGACTTTGAGTATAATGGTGTTAAGGCTAAAGTTACTGTAAGCATGGGACTTACGATGAATTATCAGGAATTTAGCTCTCCTGCTGAAATCCTGAAATCTGCTGACGAAGCATTATATCAGGCAAAAGAAAGCGGAAGAAACAGGGTTGTATTACATGAGCAGCAATAATTATTTAGAGCAGAAAAAAAATACTCATCTTTATTTTAGGATAGGCGAAAACAAGTACGCGGTTAATTCGGATAATGTACTTGAAATTATGAAACTGCCTGCTCTGGATTATCCGCAGAAACTGCCTAATAATATTATTGGACTTCTTAAATATAACAATTTTGTTATCAATGTTATAGATATACGTTTCTTCTTGAATATTGAAGTTCCGCCATACAGTATTCACAATGAACTTCTGATTATTAAGACGGACGAAGTTATATTCGGTATTGTGACTGATAAAGTTCTTGGTATACTTCCTTTTGACGCTGCTCAGGTTGATGCTATACCTTTTGTTGACAACAAAATGGTGATTGAATCACTTTATAAATTTAATCAGGAAACAATATTTATTATAAATATTTATGCCATAGAAAATCTTTTGAAACAGCATGATGCAGGACGTGAAGTAGATATTTTATCGCTGTTTCCTCAGGATGATGAATCAAAAAGCATAATGACCAAACGCACTCTTGATATTGCGAGCAAATCAAGTTTGAAGCTTGCATCAGGAGAATTGCATGCAAAAAATAAGTACATCTCTTTTAACCTTGATAACGATTCTTATTGCATAGAATTAAGCTATGTAAAGGAAGTTTTGAAAGATACTTCAATAACTCATGTTCCCGGTACTCCTGACTTTATTGAAGGAATTATGAATCTTAGAGGCGATTATATTACTGTATTAAATCTGAAAAAATTTCTGAGTTTAAATACAAATTATAATAAAGACAAAAATCCGGTTATTATTGTAAAATGCAATGAGCTTAAACTTGCTCTGCTAATCGATAGGATTAATGAGCTGTTTGAGTTTCAGGAAGATGATCTCGGGGAACCGAGCGAGAGTTATTTTTCAAACGAGTTTATCTACAATGAAACATTATATACGGTTTTGAATGTTGACAGGATAACCTCGGACAAAAAAATTATAATTACAGATATGTAATTTAAATGGTGTATAGGTAGTTTTAGTATATTATGATAGAATACTAGATATGAAGCAGTATAAGAAGAGAACGGTGGCTTTAGTTCTGGCTTCAGTGGTTACGGTAGTTGGAGCTTTTGGCGCAGAGAATTATAAAAACAGCCTTATGTCGCTTAAATTTGATGAAGGCTCGGATAAGTCTGTCAAAATGACACTGCTTACAAAACAGAGATATGACAATAATATAAATATTATAAAAAAAGATGCCGTTACGTATGTTGTAACCCTGCCGGAAACTGACAGTCAGGTAAATTCAGACTATGAACTTGGCGATAATGTCGAAAGTGTTGATATTAAGACTCTTCCTTATACGAAATCTAAAACCGGCGGAACACGAATTACTGTAAAATTAACTGAAAATATACCTCTGTTTACAAAAACTTCTTTATATTTACCAGCTGATTCACAGGGTCAGCTTGAAACTGCTTTAGTAACTGAACCTGCTCCGCCGGTAAAAACACCCGAGCCGAAACCGGAGCCAGTACGCAGAGAACCGGTGAATACAATACATTCCGGAAGCGGTGTTGACCAAACTTCTGCTGTAGATATTAACAAAAGCGTTAAACAATTCCAGCCGTCAAAACCGGCTGCCCCTGCTGTCGAAAAGCCTGTAGAGATAAATCAGGAAGAGGAAAAAACTGACAGGACAAAAGAGGTTATGAACTGGCTTCTCGGTATTGCGCTTGTAATAGTTGCTTCTGTATATCTTTTTCTTAAAGCGAAAGATAAAATTGCCGATATTACAGGTGAGCAAACAAAACTTGATTTGTCTGATGAACCGAAAACAGAAAAGAAGAAAAAGCCTGAAAAGATTAATACTGCAATAAAGAATTTAGACCGAAAATATTCAAATCCGGTTAAGATGCCTGTAACCCCTCCTCCTCAAGCAGCTTCTGCAGCGGAAGATGAACCTGAAATGGAACCGGAAGTAGAAACTACTGTTGTTGATTTGGATGAATTGCTTCAGGAAAAGAATAAAGTTGTAGAACAGGCTGCGGAACCGGAAGATGAGGAAGAGGAAAATACTGCTCTGGAAGAGTTTTTGAGTGCTTACAATTTTGATGATGAAGCATCGGAAGAGGAAGATGAAAAAGAAAGCTTTAATGAAGAACTTTATGACAAATGCATTAACGATAAAAATCTGGAATTTTCCAAAGATGATGTAGAAAGAATAGAAACACTTATTAATTCTGAGATTAGCGATGATGCAATGAGGAATGCATCAGAATTCCTTGAATCGTCAGAAAAAGATAAAAAACCGTCGCCGCTTGAACTTCTGGAGAAATTTGTAACTGTATATGCTGTACAGCAAAATGTATCTTTTACAAAAGATGATGTTGATGCTCTTAATAAATTAATTAATGTAGAGATTGATAATAGTTTTATTACTGATTTGCGCACAGACCCTGACAGAATGAGAGAAATGCAGGATGAGATTGCAAAACAAAAATCCAAACCTCATAAAACTTCTGAACTTTTAACGCTGAATGTAAAAGATATGCTTCCTGATCTTTCTGAAGCATTGAAAAAACAAGGAGGACGCAGGATTGAATCAGAGGTTAAACCTCAGGTTGTCTATTTCAGTGAAGGGTATGATGTAAGTACATTAAAATTAAATGATGCACTGCCGGATTTGTCAAAGGAAATTGATAATGATGAAGCCTATAAAGCAAGACCTTCTGATGAAATTGAGCTTGTAGACACAAGCTATGAGGTACAGAAAATGTCTATTGCAGGCGAGCTGCCTGATTTGACAGATGTGCTAAAAAATCCTGAAAAATATGAAACACCAGAACCCGAACCGGAAGAAGTTGATGAAGAGGCTCTGTTGAGGAATATAACTAACGTAACATTTAAGCCGTTTGATGACGGGACACGTGAATTTGAAGTGCTTAATGATTTTGATGACAGTAATGCACCTTCTGTGTCTGATATGCAGGAAGAGTTTAATCAGCTCGGAGATAATTTTGAGATAATTAATCAGGAAGAGGAAATACCGCTTGCAGAAGAAAACGACAATGATGATTTTGAAGCATTGTATGATAATAATAATTACGTTGATTTGGATAAAGACTTAGATGCAATATCTGAAGATGATGCTGTTCTTGAAGAACCTTCAGATGCAGCCAAACTTCTTGAAATGATAAAAGATATGGAAGAGAAAAAGAAATCAAAAGAGGCTGCTCCAAAACCGGAAGTAAAACCCGCAGAGAAACCGGAAATTAAGAAAGAAAAGCCGATTAATGCACCTGAATTTTGTATACTTGACGGCGAAAGGTTCTCAATATTGAACGTATCTTATTTTACAGATAAAATGGGCTGCTATCTTGCTAAAAATGAGCAGGGATACTGTATTATCGGGTTTGTAGGCGATAGAGTATTTAAGATTAAACATTATGAGAAACTCAATGTTGAAAAACTCCAGTCAAGAGTTAGTGAAAAGCTGGACGATGGCACTCTGCGCTATATTGTAAGAATAGGCATACATAAGTTTATTATGAATGTTAAAAAGGATGATATGGAGTTTGTAATGGATTTATGCTAAAAAAACTGCTAATCCTGCTTTTAATTCCATTTATTTTATGCGCCTGTGAAAAGAATACAAAGGAAGAAATAACATTTTCTTCGTGGGGGTCTGTTACAGAAGTACGGATTATTAATAAAATAATTTCGGATTTCGAGCATGAAAATCCTGATATAAAAGTAAATTTTCTTCACATTCCGCAGAATTATTTTCAGAAAATTCACCTGTTATTTGCTTCATCTCAGGCGCCTGATGTAATATTTATTAATAATTTGTACCTGCCTGTATACGCATCCAGACTTGAAGATTTATCAAATTTTGCAGCGAAAAACAGCTATTATCCGGAGAGCTTAAGAGCATTGAGTTATAATGGCAGACTCCTTGCAATACCGAGAGATGTTTCTACGCTTGTATTTTATAGGAATCGTGATTTAATCAGTACAACTCCTGTAAATTTAGATGAGTTCATGCAGGTTTTGAAATCCGCACCGGAGTATGGTGTGAGTTATGAGCGTAATGTTTATTATATGTTTCCTTATGTAATGACAATGGGTGAAGATATTTATAATCCTGATAAATCTTTGCAGTTTTATACAAATCTTGAGGGCCGTTTTGCTCCAACTCCAGCGGATATTGGAAGCTTAACTCAGGCTCAGATGTTTTTAGATGGAAAAATCGGACTTTATTTATCCGGCAGGTGGATGTATCCAAAAATTAGTGAAAAGGCAGATTTCGACTGGGATGTGATAACTTTTCCCGGAATTGTTCCGCTCGATGCTTCGGGCTGGGCTATTTCTGCTGATTCTAAGCATAAAGAGCAGGCGCAAAAGTTTGTTAACTATCTATCTTCGCCGAAAAGCAGCGAATATTTTCTAAATACAGGACTTGTTGTACCTGCAAGGATTGAAACTTCCAAAAAGATTGATAACAAAGTTTTTCTTGATGCGATTGCCGGAGCACGCGCAATACAGGTTGATAAAGATTACAGAAAAACAATCGATAAGATGAATAAACAGTTTTTTGAATAAAATAGGCGGCGAAGTTATTGCTTCGCCGCACAAGTCTTATGAGAATAATTTTTCACCGAGTAGATAACCGGTAACACCGCCGATAATTCCACCTGCTACAGTTCCTATCGGTCCAGCAAAACTTCCTATTGCAGCTCCGGCTTTAGCGCCTGCCCAGCCTCCTGCGAGTCCGCCTCCTGTTTTAACAGCCTGTTTTACGGCTGCTTTCTCTCCGCCCTCGTCATAAGCTTTTTTGACTTCGATTGCTCCATAAACAGCTGCCAGAGGGCCGGCAAATCTTCCTGCACCCTTGATTAATTTAGGCGCAACTTTTGTGTTACCGACAAATCTTGTGTACCTCGCTGCTGTTTTACCTTTCTGTACGGCTTTTCTAGCTTCCTGTTTTACTGCGTCTTTGCCGAAAGCGTAATGTAATTCTGCGGATTTTGCAGCATGTTTAGTTTTTTGTGTAACAAAATTTCTAACTGCCTGTGCTGTCTTTTTACTTTTTTGTGCAGCACCGTTCAAAAACTGTTTAGCGTTCTCTTTTCCATACCAGCCGTATGCTTTAGCCGTACCTACTGCGTTTTTAACTTTTGGTGCAACATATTTGCCGCCTTCCCAGAGTGCAAGAGCTCCTGCACCGTAGAGAAGCGGAGAATAATCTGAACCTCCGTTATTTGTCTCTTCTGATGTTCTTGTGAATGTATCAAATCCGATATTTTCTTTTTCTGTTGCTGTAGTACGGCTTACAGGAGGTTGAGGTTTTTCAAAAATCAATGTAGCGCCTGCAGTAATTTTGTTAGGGTCAGTAATATTGTTCAGCTTCGCAAGTTTTTCTACTGTTGTGTTGTGTGCCTTTGCAATTTTGCTTAAATTGTCGCCTGCCTGGATTGTGTAAGTTGTCATAATAAATTCTCCTTATCTCTTAATATACTCGTGTTATGTATATATAAAGATAATTTGAATTCAAAAATTGCCCTATTTTATGTGACAAAATTGCATAAAATATATATAATACGCATAATTACTGCATTATAGAGCTTAATAAAACTTAATAATTTTATTCGTTTGAAAGGGCTTTTATGACCTTGTAAATATTTTCGACCTTATCTCTATCATTTTTAATTTTTTCCAGATAGATATAAATATCATTGAGTAAGTCTTCTGTTGGTCTAAGATGGCTTGAGATAAAGAAATCTTCAAATGATATATTTGTATAATTTAGTATATTTTCAATAGTTTGAGCTGAAACGAAGCTTTCTCCTATTTCAATACCGGCGAGAGTTCTTGTTGCAATGTTAAGCTTTTCAGCAAATTGTTCCTGCGTTAAACCTTCTTTTTGCCTTAATCTTTTAATCTTTAATCCAAGTTCCTTCTTTACATCCATATAATAATTGTATGGTTTATCCTGAAAAATAAGAATGATATAAAGTAGCATTTTTACTAATTACTTTGCATTATAAATACAGCAAAATTTTTGAACTTGTGGTTAAATTGCAAAATTTTGTTTTTGTATGAAGTGGAATATAAGTATAATCTTATCTGAGGAAATTTGTTATTAATCTTTTTGCTTTACAAAAGAAACAGGAGTCTTTTTTGTGAAACTCTTTTATAGAAGAAATTTCGTAAGGTTCCGGCTGTATTGTTCTTTTGTATTCGACCTTAGGAATTCCAAGAAGCATTACATAAACAGGTGTATAGCCGGCAGGGATTTCAAGCATTTCGCAGATTTCCGGCATCAGTTTAATACAAAGTTCTGCATATCCGCACCAGCAGGTTCCAACTCCGAGATGCTGAGCATAAAGCTCTATATAACTTAGTGCAATAATCGGGTCGACAGAGGCACAAGGAGCATTAATCGGACTGGAAACTACAACCATATGAGGTGCTCCGCGAAAAATTACATCTTCGCCTGCCAAAAAAGCGTTTTTGTAACGTTCAAATTTGTTAACAAGCGGAGAAAACGCCTGACTTGTTAAAATTTTTATAACTTTATCATTAACTTTTTTGCGAAGTTCGTCCATTGCTGATTTTTTTTCAACAATAGAAAAATGAAGAGCGTGTGAGTTACATCCTGTCGGAATATATGGAAGCATTTCTTTCAGCTTATTCATTGTATCTTCCGGAATTTCTTCGTCTTTATATTGTCTTACACTTCTTCTTGATTTAATAAGTGTTAAAAGGTCGTCATAGTTTACAGACTCGCTGTTTTCAGGATTCCTGCCGTTAAACGAAAGTGCTCCGGTCGGGCAGATTGCAAGACAGTGCTGGCATTGAAGGCAGCGGCTTTCATCGTCCATCTTTGGAAATTTTTCATCGTCAAAACTTATACATTTCGAAACGCAGTCACTTATGCAAAGACCGCAGTGTATACATTTTTCTTTATCAATATTGATAGTATTCATAAATTAATTCTCCCTGATTGACTGAGAAATAAATTAGTTGTTTAATTACATTATGTTAATACAGATCTTAACAAAAATAAATAGCCTGAATGAATTTATATTTGCACCGGTGGATAATTTCATTGAAAAGCTTCCGCTCGCAGACTGGGCTCTTGATGCAATATGCGACAGTATACATTTAATACCTTTTTTGTTTTTTGTTTTTCTGTTGATAGAGATTTTGGAATTTTATTATGCGGATAAAATTAACTCGGCCCTAAAGAAGACCGGCAGAGGTGCTGTTCTTGTCGGGGCATTAGCTGCAATATTTCCACAGTGCGGGTTTTCGGTAATCGCAAGCAGCCTCTATGTAAAGCGTATTATTTCAATCGGAACGCTCATTGCGGTTTATCTTTCGACTTCTGATGAAACTATACCGATATTGCTTGCAACGCCTTCCAAAGCATATATGATAATCCCGATTGTCGGGATAAAGCTGTTTATTGCAGTTTTGATGGGATATTTTATAGACTTTGTTTTGGGTAACAGAATTCAAACTGTTGCAGATAGTGCTGTAAATCAAACAGAAGTCGGCTGCTGTCATCATGATATTGAACACGGAAGCAAGCGTGAGCTCATTATACACCCGATTTTGCATACAATAAATATTTGGGGGTTTATATTAGTTATAACCTTAATTTTAAACTATTGCCTTTCTAATGTTGAAATAACGCGATTAATAAACGGCGGAAAATTTATACAGCCTGCTGCAGCTGCGTTAGTAGGACTTATTCCTAATTGTGCTATATCAATCGGATTAACAATGATGCTTATAAAAGGAACTATTTCATTTGGGGCTGTTATAAGCGGTCTGCTTGCAAATTCAGGGCTGGGGCTTCTAGTTCTGCTTAAAAATAATGATTTTAAAGATACCTTAAGAATTATTTTTATACTTCTTTTGATAAGCATTGTTTCCGGCATGGCAATAAATTTTTTCACCGGTTTTTACTAGTATATGAAAGTTACCCTGCAAAATAATTATAGTTATACTTATCCGATGAAAAAGCCGGTATTCCAGAGCGCTTCAGGTGATTTTGGAAAAGCTGTGGGAGATGTTTTCCAGAAAGAAACTATATCTGAAACTGCCAGAAATAACCTTATTGATAAACTTAGACTTGCGATAAAAGAAATTATTAAGCCGAAAAACTTTATGGGGCGTGGATTTAACGGAACGGTCTATCAAATTGATAAAAATTTTGCGATGAAGATTAAAAATTATGCTAAACCTTCACTGGAAACTTCGGATTTAGTAATAAAAAAAGGAAAAAATATTTTCAAAAACTTAAAAACTTATTATGGAGAAGAAGTTCTACAAATTGGCGACTTGAAGATTTTGAGAAATCTTGGCAAACACACTCCTGCGGGAGTCCCTCCTGAAAAGCTGAAAGATTTGAAAAGTCTTGAAGAAATTTATAAATATTATCAGAAAGAATATCTTCCTTTGTTTGCAAAAGTTCCTCAAAAAAGCTACGACGCAGTTGCAGAGGATTTTGCACGCTTAAATAAAATGAAATATTCTGCGGGTGAATATTGTACTTTTGACTCAAAAAATCCCGGAAATATTCTTCTTGCCGGGGATGAATTAAAACTTACCGACGAGATAAATTCAATCAATATGAGCGATACTAACTCTGTTGGTAAGCTGATGGAGCTTATGCTCTATAAGATATCCAGTCTTGATAGTATTAGAAGCTACGGTGATAATACGGAAGAAGCAAAGCAAATATTGCGTAAAATACTTATCGCATCTGAGAAAGCAAACCTTCCTTATGATACAAGGGAAAGGGATAGAGTGGTCTGGGACGGTGTTTTTAAAAATGCTGAAATTAATGAAGATGTTGATGATTTTATTCAGAACCTTGAGATTATACGCGGCAGAAACCCAAGACTTTCAAAGCGGATACCTGAGGTAGAAAAATACGTAGACAGTGCTTTTTGTCCTTCGTTCAAAGGCAGGTCAAGGGAGCTGGAAAAAGTTCTGGATAATGTTGTAGGAAAACCTGAAATTTCCGAAAAAGAGAAAAACCTTATTATCGAAAAAATAAAAAATGCTCTTCAGGATATCTTAATTCCGTCAAGATTTATAGAAGAAGGCACTCACAATGCAGTGTATAAAATTACGACTAAATATGCAGCCCGTGTTCCAGTCAATACTCAAATTACTCCTTCAACTCTCGGTGAGGGATTTGAGTGGGGTAAAGGTATTTTTAGCAGAATGAGAAATTATTATGGCGAACCAATACTTCAGGCGGGAAAATTTCAAATACTTCACAATATAGGTTTTCAGATGCCGGCCGGTATTCCGGAACATTTAAGTAAAACTATGAGCGAGCACCAGCAAAAAAAATATTATATTGAAAAATATCTGCCAAAGTTTGCTTCAATTTCACAATACAATTATAATCAAATTGCCAGAGATCTTGCCATATTAAACGAAATGCGTTTTGGGCCGCGAAGTTTCGGGCTTTTTGATTCTCTCAATCCGAACAATATTGTTTACGGCAAAAAATCTCTTCTGCTTGTAGATGAGATTGAAACACTTTGTGATAAACCATATTCTAATACTACGGCAAAACTTCTTGAGGTGTTTATTAATAGAGCAACAAAAGATAGGGAAGCTCCTGATGCTGGAGAAAAAGTTAAACTTGTAAGAAAGATTTTTAAAAAGACTTTAATCGCCGGCATGTACGCTGACTTGCTCCATGCTGATTCAAAAGAGGATTGCAGAAACTGGGAGATTGCTTTAAGAAAATGCCAGATAAAAACTCCTTTATTTGAAATAATCAATAAAATGGAGCAAATAGGCGCAATGCCTTTTGATATGGATGAAAAAATTACTATTGCGCGCAGATATATTGATACGCTTTTTTCTGTAAATCCTACAAATATATGATGCTAAAAATTTTTTTAAGCACTATTATGTTATTTGTGGGAGAGTGTATAAATGTTAAACCAAGTTCTAATTAAGCAGCCATCACTTATTTCCGGTTCTATAACAAAGAATTGGACCGAACAGGCTATCGAATGCTACAAGCTTAACGGAAATTGCAGCGAATGTTCAATCAGAAAAGCTCATTATTCTTTTGACTGCCAGATGCCAAAAGTTGTTGAAATACTTAAGTTAATGAATGGCGATCCTGATTTGGATTAAAATTTAGATCCGAGTTTTTCGAGTGAAATAACATCATCAAAATCTTTGCGTATTTTGGTTGTCATACTCTCTTCTGCTTCGTAGCCGAGAGTGATAATTGTGGAGAGTATCTGCCCATCTCCCAGACCCAATTTCTGTTTGACTTCGTGGTATGTATCTTGTTCAATACCCGTAATTTCATTTCCCATAGCACCTATTATGCAGGATTTAATTCCAAGTGATTCAGCCTCCAGCATCATATAAGAAATCGGATAGATTACCTGTTCCATTGTTCTTATGAGCAGGCCGTTTTCTCCCTGCAGCGCCGGATTTAACCCCGGATTTTTAATATGGGTGATTTTTGCTTCTTCCCACGCATTAACATCTGCGACACAGACGATAAGAGCATCGGCGTTTTTGACATGAGCCTGCCCGAGAGAAAGTTTAGATAGAAGCTCTTTATTTTCTTCAGACTTAATCAGGATAAATTTCCACGATTGAACGTTCATCCACGAAGGAGCAAGCCTGCCTGCTTCAAGAATTTTTCTTAAATCTTCATCAGAAATGTGTTTTTCTGAATATTTTCTAACACTCTTGCGTGATTTGATTAAGTCTAACATATTTGCTCTCCTGTATTTTTATTATATTATAGATTTTACCACGAACTTGGAATTTAAATAGCAATGGTTTCCACGGAAAAGATTTTACATTTACGTACAATAAAGAAAGAGTATATTACAGCTGAAAAACTAAATCGATTCAGAGCGAAAATACCGGATGGCGAAAGGCGCATTGGTTCACTTCCGTATGATTGGATTAAGCGTATTGAAAAAGATAAGATTTCGGATATTACCCGCAGTGCCTGTGATGTGTTTGAGAAATTTTCTATAGAAATTGAAGATATTTCAAACAGGTATACCGGAAAGGTAGATAAGTTAGAAAATTTAAAACAGGCTCAGTCAGCACTGCTTCAATCTTTACAAAAAATTCTGAAGCGTGATGATATTGATATTACTTATGTTGGGAGCGGCTCATTAAAACATTGTCAGAGGCTCGATGTAGGAAAATATTCATATGCAATTTCTACTTTTAAGAGCGAAAAATCTGCTAATCGTTTATTCAGTGATTATTTTTGCAGGGGGCACGGGAAAGGGAACGAACCACAGAGTTTATTTACCCTTTTTAAAAGGGGATCACATGGCCGATTTGTAAAACCCTTTCTTGCAAATCTTTCCGGAATGTATGATGCAGGCGGATACATTCTTTCAAAATTTATTGATGAGAACCATCCTCCAAAAACTGAACTGGGCACTTTTCTTGCAGAGCGGGCTTTCGTGTATAATACCGACCCTAATATAATCCGCGGGATAAGCATAGAATCCGGAGGATGTATTTATAATAAGAAATATATTAAAGATGCAAAACTAAGAGCTCTGTGGACAAAGTTTGCGGGGATTTTAGACGGTAATATAAGATTGCTCAAAGAAAATAAATCTGCTGTTAAAATCCAAGGTTTTATGTTACAGGGAAAAGAATTGAATGCTGTTTCTATGGAGGAACGCAGAGCTGCAGCAAAGCTTGCCAGAAGCTTGAATAAGATTAAAAAACTTAAGGCACAGCAGGGGTATGATGAAGTCAAAGAGCTATTGAAAAAAGATTTTGTAGACCTGTTCCCGTATGACGAACACAGTGTTGAATTTGGAAGAATGATTTCCTGGTATCCGGCACTTCTGGCAAAGGAGCTGGGTATAAATAATGTACCTGATTTTGAAGATATGACTGCAATTTCAGCAGACCATTTTGATAAAGTAAAAATAAGGTTTGCAGACTATTATCCAAAATCTCAAATTGTTGAATGGCTTAAAGAAAATTATGATTATGAGCGCGAAAGAAACCTGCTCAAAATATTTAGAGAACAGTATGATATTGAGGATGAAGTTAGAGAAATGGAACGCCAGTTCTCTAACCCTCTGCCAGAACAATAGTAAAATCACTTCCTACTGAGAAAGTTTCAGTAGGGTCATAAATGAACTGCATATTGTTAAGTTCGGGCATTTTCTTCTGAAGCCAGTTTAAGAAATCAATAGTTACATCATTTTTATTGGCAACGAACCTTGTATGTGAAAGGTGCGTTATCTTCAGCATATTAACTTCAAAACCAAGCTCGCTTAATTTTTCTTTCATAGCCTGAGCTTCTTCTTCCTTTCTCGGAGAATACATAATTCCAGCCTTGAATTTTGTACCGTCAAGCGTAGGTTTATCTCTATAAATCATCCTGTTTATAACTTCCTGCGTTTTTTTCGGATCTAAAATCCAATAGCTTATATATCCTCTCTGGTTTGGTGCACCAGGAAGAGTCGCAATTTCTATCTTATTTTCATCAACGCTTCTTGCAAAAGCAGCGTACTGTGAGAGTTCATAGAAACTCATATCAGTTTTAATATATGTATTGCAAACATTTAGCACTTCCGGAATTTTTGTAATGACCTGAGGTGAATGAAGTTTTTCAAATAAACTTCTCATAAACCATTGCTGGCGCTGTGTTCTTCCAATATCACCAAGACCGTCTTTTCTGTATCTTAGGTAACCTACAGCCTGCTTTCCGTTTAGAACGGTGTTGCCTTTGTCTAAATTAATATGAAGCTTGCCGGCATAATCATGATACTTCATTGGTTTTTCGACATAAATCGGAATACCGCCTAATGCATCAACTACTTTTTCAACTGCTTCGTCGTGTACGATTATATATTTATCAATCTTTATTCCAAAAGTTTCTTTAAGAGTCTTTTTAACAAGGTTTATGCCTCCCAGAGCGTGAGCAGAGTTAATCTTTTGAACGCCTTTGTTATCAGGAAGGTAAACTTTGCTGTCGCGCGGGATGGATATTGCATTTATAGAATGTGTTTTCGGGTCAATATTAACTATAATAATTGTATCTGAACGTGTTCCTTCCCAGATATCAGAACCTTCTCCGTTAGAATCAACGCCGAGCAGCAAAATGTTCTGTCTTCTTGGAGAAAACGGGGTTTCAAAATTCTTTTTTTCTTTTTTATAAAACTTAAAAAATCCGCTTGCATTGTCAGCCTGTTCGGTACTTATTTTGTCAAGTATATAACTGTTTTCAACAACAGTTACACAGACTATAACCGCACATAAAACAGCAAGAACTATTGTGAAAAGAAGTTTGGTAAAATTAGAACTTTCTTCTTTTTCTGCACGAATGTTTTTTAAAAATGCTTTGTATTCTTCTTCTTGATTTTCGTTGTTATTTGCTATCTTCATTTTAAACGTTCTCTGAATTACCCCATTAAAAATTATATTTTAAGCACATGTTAAAATCAATTATTGAAACGTAAATATTTTTAAAGTAAAACGATTATATGAAAAAGAAGATTTTGTTTATAAATTTTGGCGGCCTCGGAGATGAGATTTTATTTTTGCCAACGATTATTTCTACCAAAAAAGAGTTTCCGGATTCTGAAATCACACTTGCGCTCGAACCGAGAAGCAAGGGAATTTTGAGCCTTACGGATATTATTGATGAAACTCTGTTTGCAGATATAAAAGGCAGAAATAAATATATTGAACTTTTCAATCTTCTGCGGAGGATTTGGACTAAAAAGTTTGATATAGTTGTTTCATCGGGTTCAAACAAATTTATTTCAATCTTTTTATTTATGACATTTATAAAGGAACGCATCGGTTACAACTCCGGCAGACTAAGCGAAAAACTTTTGACTCATGCAGTCCGGTTAAATAAAAACCAGTATGCAGCAAAGATGTATCACGATTTGGTTAAGCCTTTGACAGATAAAATAACAGAGCTTCCGGAGATTAATATTGAACCGCGGATGACGGAGCCGGATACTGTTTTAATTCATCCTGGTGTAAGTCTTTTGAGCGTTAAAAAAGGTATGATAAAAACTATTCCTGCTGAGAAGTGGGCAGAGGTTGTGGAAAAACTTGCGGATGCCGGTAAAAAAGTTGTTGTAGCCGGAGGCCCTGATGATAAGCAGGTTATTGAAACTATTGAACGTATTGTACCCTGCGAAAAGTATTTGAATATGTACGGCAAAACCCGTAACCTGAAAGAACTAGCAGAAATGATTTCTTCTGCAGAAATATTTCTCTGTTCTGACTCTGCACCTTTGCATGTTGCAACTGCGCTCGGGGTAAAAACTTATGTGATTTTCGGCTCGACTGATGATAAAAAATTAATCCCTGATAACGGGAAAGTTATTCCGATTAAGGCAAAATGTGATTGTCCGCTTCGACCGTGTTTATGGGAAAGAAGACAGACAACATGCGAAAGTTTGGAGTGTCTGAATATTAGCGTGGAAGAGATAGTTGCAATAATATCATCCTAATGACTTATATTGCATTTTTGTACATTTTATATTATATGCTTTTATAAGAAAGGAGTATATAAAAATGAAGATTTATTCAATAAACACAATTTAACCAAGAAATTATTCAAAACCAATGTTAAAAAAAAACAAACGAAGTAAAATCACAGTTCTTAGAAAAAAAACAATAATAACCAGCTTGTTTTTAAGGGAGATAAAGGTGCTTTGGCTGGAATGGCGGTAGGTGCTGCCGGAGGTGCTGGTGTGTGGGCGCAAGTAGGCGGTATTATTGGCGGGCTTACATCAGACGATTAGATTAGTAAAAACTATAAACTACAATTAAATTATTGATATTATTACAATTTAATTGTAGTCTTATTGAAGGTATGTGTATAAGGACAAAAATGATTCAATCAATATCACAAAATATAAGTAGATATCCAATCTTTAAAAATTCAGCAAAAAAAGATAATTATAATCTCTTTGGAGCAAAAGCTGCGCGGAGTATTAACAGTGATTTGGATTTCCAAAGAAAAGTCGTTGAGCAGAATGAACGTATGATTAAAATAGTGGGAATATCTGCAATTCTTCTTATGTCAGCGGCTTATTTGCCTAGTTTAAAAATACTGCTTGAGATTTCAAATAACAAAAAACGTAGAATGCCTGCTCTAATCAGGGATTTTAAATCTTTAGCAAATGATGATAAAGTTATGACGATTGATAATTGTAAAAGCATAAACAAGGATTTAAAGTCTATTCTGGAGCGCCAGATTAATTATGTTAAAGCGGGCTCTGATGTTGTATCTCAAACGGGAAAACCTCAAGCAAACAACAGGTTATTGTTGTATGGTGATGCCGGTGTTGGAAAGTCATACTTTGCAAAGATTTTTGCAAAGTCACTTGATGCAGAATACATGGATGTAATGTATTCTGATTTCAATTCAATGTGGGCAGGAGAAGGAGTTGACAATCTTAAAAAAGTATTTGAAGGTATATTGAAAACTGCTAAAAAAAATCCAAACAAAAAATATGTAGTAACATTTAATGAAATAGATGCTGTAGTACAACCTGTGGAAAAATATGCTACAACAACGAAAGGTTCATATTGGGTAAGCAAAATGGAAGAACGTTCAGTATTCTTAAATTATCTTGAAATATTGAAAGAAAAAGCTCCAAATGTTACTGTAATTGGAACAACAAATATTTCGCCAAAGAATAACGGACTTGATAGAGCTGCTATGAGTAGATTTCAAAACCTTGTCGAAGTGCCGTATCCGGATAAAGAGTGTTTGTACGAAGCTTTGAAAATGAATTTAGATAAAATAAAAGATAAAGATAAATTTATTTCGGAACACGATACGCAGCTAAAAGACTTAGCCCAAAAAATGGCTGATAGAAAGTTTTCGTTCAGGAATTTGGAATATATTGTAAATGATGCCAAAGGGTATCATCTTGATGACAGTGTCAGCGGCAAGAAAAATGATTTTAAATTTGAATACCTGAAAAAAGCAGAACAGAATTTAAAACTATCTGATGGTGAATTGGAAAAAACTTCTAACAAAACTTAATCCTTTATGCTAAAATATTATAAATTAATGAAGGAGGATTATGTCAGAAGATTTAGAGTTTGATCCGGGATTTGCACCGTATATTCTGGCGTTTAGAGGTACGGTTGAATATCTTTATATGGATATTAACAGGTTTAAAAATCTCTCCCAGAGAAAGATGAAATTCAGGCAGTATTATAAAAAATTTCTGGAACTTTTTAATAATAATCTTGGTTTTTATGTTGGCTGTCTTATGTGGGCTGCTTATATTAAAACACAGCCGGAGCAGGATATTCTTAACAATAATTGTCTGGGCGGCGAGTATAATAAAGAAGAAAATGTTTCCGATGTTGATTTTATGATTAAATTCCTTGAGCTTCTGCCAAAAGATATGAAATACTTCCTCGGGATGAATTATGAAATTAATCCGGAAGATTTAAAGATTTTAGAAATGTACAAAGAGTTTTTAACTATCAATAAAGGTTTTGTAAATTCTAAAAAGAATACTGATATTCTTCTTCCTTCCGGCATGAAGACTGACGGGGCGGATAGTTTTAAGGACAGGATTGATGAGGTTTTGAAAACAGAAGATTTGTCAAAACTTCTTGAATATAAGGATTTGATATGTCAAATATAATTAATGTTGCACGCGGATTTGAAAAAGCCGATTTAGTTATCAAAAATGCAAATATCGTAAATGTTCTTTCAGAAGAAATTCATAAGGCTGATATTGCAATCAAAGATGGAATTATAGCCGGTATCGGCGAAAACTATTCCGGAGAAAAAGAAATTGACATACAAGGTGCGTACGTCACTCCTTCTTTTATTGACGGACACGTTCATCTTGAGAGTACAATGATGCTTCCGTCCGAGTTTGCAAAAGTTGCGCTTCCGGCAGGTACTACAACGGTTATCATTGACCCGCATGAAATTTCAAATGTACTGGGGCTTCACGGCATTAGCTTTATGCACGAGGCTGTTAAAAATCTGCCTCTGGATGTTTATACAATGCTTCCGTCCTGTGTGCCAGCAACTCCGTTTGAAACATCAGGTTTTGACTTGAACAGCTATGATTTGTCACTTTTGATTGATAAACCGTGGGTGCTCGGCCTCGCTGAGATGATGAATTTTCCGGGTGTTCTAAATCAGGACAACAATGTTATGGCAAAACTTGAACTTGCTAAATCAAGAGGTAAATGTATAGATGGACATGCGCCTTATTTGCACGGCAAGGATTTATGCGCGTATATTGCCAGCGGAGTTAAGTCCGACCACGAATGCACGACACCTGACGAGGCAGTTGAAAAACTAAGGCTCGGTATGTACGTTATGATTAGAGAAGGAACAGCGGCTAAAGATTTGGACGCTTTGATGCCTGTCTTGAAAACCTGCAACACCAGAAAGTGTATTTTTGTAACTGATGACAGACATCCTGCTGATTTAAAAGAGCATATAAACGGGATGGTAAGACGTGCTGTAGAAGCCGGAGTTGACCCTGTTAAGGCCGTTCAGATAGCAAGTTTAAACACAGCAGAATATTTCGGGCTGAAAAACCTTGGTGCAATTGCTCCGGGGTATAAAGCTGATTTGCTTATTCTGCCTGATTTGAAAACTTTTAAACCTGATTTGGTTATTAAAAACGGTGTTGTTGCAGCAGAAAATGGAAAATTAATAGCTGAACTTCCTGAAAATGAAGCACTTGCTGTCAGAAACTCGGTTAATGTAAGATGGATTACACCGGAGGATTTCAGGATAGAAGCTAATGGCTCTAAAGTTACAGCTCTTGAAGTTATACCGCACCAGCTTATTACAAAATCCGTTGTTTCAGAAGTGAAGATTGAAGACGGAAATGCAGTAAGTAATATTGATAACGATACTTTGAAAATATGTGTAATTGAAAGACACAGAGCTACAGGCAATATTGGAAAAGGGTTTGTAAAAGGGTTTAATCTGAAATGCGGCGCAATTGCCTCTACGGTTGCGCACGATTCTCATAATATGATTGTTATTGGTACAAACGATGCTGATATGTATGCTGCAGCGGTTGCATTGATTAAGTGCAAGGGCGGTAAAGTAGTTGTAAAAGACGGAGAGGTTATCTCTGAATTACCGCTTCCAATAGCCGGCTTGATGTCAGACAGGAATTTTGATTACGTTGTTAATAAGTGTGAAGAACTCAATAAGACCGCACATTCGATAGGCTGCAGGATTGAAGATCCGTTTATGACCATGGGATTTTTGTCATTGCCTGTAATTCCTGAATTGAAAGTAACTGATAAAGGTGTGTTTGACACAAATAAGTTTGATTTTATTGATATTTTTGAAAAAGCCGTTGTTGAAGTCTAAATCTCTTTCATTTATAATAATTCCATTATGAAATATAGAGAAAATGTACGTAACTTTTGCATTATTGCACATATAGACCACGGAAAATCAACTTTAGCCGATAGATTGCTGGAAGCAACAGGCACAATTGCCCAACGCGATATGCAGGCACAGCTTCTTGATACAATGGATATCGAACGCGAACGCGGGATTACGATTAAGCTGAATGCCGCAAGAATGAATTACAAAGCTAAAGATGGCAAAGATTATATCTTTAACCTTATTGATACACCGGGGCACGTTGATTTCTCATACGAAGTTTCACGTTCGCTCGCTGCGTGCGAAGGTGCACTTTTGATAGTGGACGCAACGCAGGGTGTTGAAGCTCAAACGCTTGCTAATGTTTATATGGCAATCGAACAGAATTTGGAGATTATTCCTGTAATTAACAAAATTGACCTTCCTTCTGCTGATGTGGACAGAGTTAAGGAAGAAATTGAAGAAATACTCGGCATTGATACCTCAATGGCAATCCCTGTGAGTGCAAAAACAGGGCTTAACATAGGTGAAGTTCTTGAGGCAGTCGTAAAATTTGTGCCGCCTCCGGTTGATACAAGCGAAAAACCTTTACGTGCACTCGTTTTTGACAGCGCATACGACCCGTATCTTGGAACATTATGTTTCTTTAAGATTATGGACGGAAAAATGAAGCTCGGGGATAAAGTAAAGTTTATGGCTTCCGGAAAAGAGTATGAAATTGTTGAACTTGGATATCTTACTCCGCACAGGGTTCAGGTTGAAGAACTTGTATGCGGCGACGTAGGATATTTTGCAGGTTCAATCAAAGAGATTACACGATTTGTAGGTGATACAGTAACGCTTGTTGATGCTCCAGCAGATGAACCTTTACCGGGTTACAAAGAAGCTCTTCCTATGGTGTTCTCAGGACTTTATCCGGTTGACAATGAGGACTATCATGAACTCAAAGAAGCTCTGGAAAAACTTAAGCTGAGTGACAGCTCAATTACTTTTGAGCCGGAAACATCCAGCGCTCTTGGATTTGGATTTAGATGCGGTTTTCTGGGGATGCTCCATATGGAAATCGCACAGGAAAGACTGGAAAGAGAATACGACCTTTCTATCGTAACTACTGCGCCGTCTGTAGTTTATAAGGTGCATAAGACTAACGGCGAGGTTGTGGAAATTGATAACCCTGCTAACCTTCCTGCTGCGCAATATCGCGATTATATAGAAGAACCGTATGTGAAAGTTTCTATTATTACTCCAAACGATTATGTAGGTACGCTGATGGATTTGTGCCAGACAAAACGCGGTATTTTTATTAACATGAACTATCTTGATAAAGTCCGTGTCGATTTGATTTATCATTTACCGCTGAGTGAAGTTATTACAGATTTCTACGACCAGCTTAAATCTCGCTCAAAAGGCTATGCAAGTTTGGATTACGAATTTGAAGATTACAAGCGCTCAAAACTTATCAAACTTGATGTAATGCTTGCAGGAGAAGTGGTTGATGCACTTTCTGTAATCTGCCATGAGGATAACGCGTATTATATCGGGCAGAAGCTTACAGAGAAATTAAAAACCATTATTCCGCGCCAGATGTTCGAAGTTCCTATTCAGGCTGCAATCGGCGGCAGAGTAATCGCAAGAACAAATATCAAAGCTCTTAGAAAAAGTG
>ULQI01053939.1_pt1 | contig 23257 bp, 23 predicted proteins | sample 1954261 | NCBI WGS metagenome assembly ULQI01 (sample SAMEA4835650, study PRJEB28245) | human gut metagenome | biome: gut microbiome; material: fecal sample | place: Denmark | collected 2008 | reverse complement strand
GCTATTCTTTTGGTAGAATAAAAATAAGCTGTATATTTGTCATATCAAAATAAAACAATAACAATAACAATAAAAAATAAAGATATGATTACGAAAGGAACTGAAGATTACAAGAGAGCGCAAAATTTGGCAAATGAAATTAAATTGTATGCTAACACAGATGTAAATAATAGATCATTTTTTGAAATAGCATTCAACAAGTTATCAACTCTTTTAGATAGCGTAATAAAATTAAATGTTTTCGCTTCGAATGTAGCTAAAACAATAGATAGCAAAATGAACCCTTACAATAGGCAAGTTGCTTTTGTTTCTGACAAACAAGTTTGGGTTATCGCTTGTGCAGCTATTGAAAATAATATCGAATTTTAAAAGACAATGAAACAATATACAGTTTATTTTACTGAACCTATAAGGATCACTTATATAGGAGATAGATTTAACAAAGAGTTGGGAAAGTGGGAATGTGATGTTGAATGTGAGGAATGGAAAGATACATTTACATTTTACTCCCTTGCAACGGCAAAGAAACTCATTAAAGCCAATCTTGATAAATATAAAGGCTCTTGTATAACAAAGACATGGGCAAATGGAGATTGGGAGAACTTGGGAGAAATCAATATCAAAGGTTCAAATAAAACTTTTGTAGCAAATACTAAACAAAGAATAGCGAATTATTAGTTTGATAAACGAATAGCATTTTATATTTCTTTTTGACCATATAGAGATTATTAGATTGTACGTTTGCAAGAATGACTAACCTAAATATAAAATGCTTTTTATGTGTCTGTCTGGGAAGATAGGCACATATTTTTTTATATTATATTGATAATGGAGATTTTAGGTGTTTATTTTTGTTTTTATGAATGAAAATCGTAAGTTTGCAAATAGTAAGGGGTACACTAAATCAAAGTAAAATTATTTCTAACATTAAAATTTAAGATTATGATTTGTAAATGTCCGGCGGCGGCTTCTATTCCGACAATACCAAATGTTGTTTGTACAGAAACATTTGGACAGATACAGAAGGTCGCATTTCAACGTTTAACAAAGGACGAAGGCACGAAGAATTTTTTTGACAGTGCCGCTGAACCTGCAAAAGACATCAAAGTATTGGCAACTTGGACAACCTTGTTAGCAGCGAATGACGGAACAAAGGTTGTTATTTCTCCTTATATCAATGCGCCAACGGCAGAAGGCGGAGCAGCAAGAACATTTGGTGGGGGAAATGATACTGTTGGTGGAGTTGAGGAGATTGTTGGTAGAGAACCGACGCCTTTTACCGGTGTTTTCAGAAAAACTCCGCAATCTGTTATCAAGGTAATAAAAGAATTGCAATGTGAAAGTTGGGGAGATAACTTGGGTGTATATCTTTTCGATGAAAATGGAGCTATTGGCGCAATTCAGGATGAAACAACGGAAACAAAATTTTATCCTATACCCATTCGATCTTTGTTTATTGGGGATAAAACGCTCGGTGGGCTTGAAGCTCCGGACAGCAACGCAATTCAATGGTCTTTCTTGCCTAATTGGTCTGATGATTTGGCTATTATTGCTCCGAATTTTAACCCTCTTACAGATTTAGTACCGGCTTAAAAAGTGGTAAAATGGCTAAAACAACGAATGTGACTTTGATTTGTGAGGAGCACAATTTAAAGCAAGATTTTGAAATAAGCCATGCAGAAAATCTGTTGAGGATGAAATTTAACGGCGGGTGGAAATTACCCGAAAATAGTAACTTTGAATTTGATCTTACAAATGGTATTAGAATTAAACAAAATACCCGAAATAATAAGGGAAAATCGAAAAAGGCAGGTAATAAATAGAGCTATTTATCACCAAAATAGGATAAAGTTCCATGTACAGACGAACTTAACGCCTCAAATGTGTTTACCTACTACCGATTTTCTGAATTTTGTTTCTAATTTAATTCCGCAAGATAAGTTCAAGGTGTTTAAAACACTTTTCCGTTATCCCGTAAAAACCAACGAGATAACGGGAATTTGTTTTGATAAACTTAGCAGAATTTTTGAAGGCAGAAATCCCGCATTTAATTACCAATTCTTGAACAATGAACAACGGGATGATTGGGAATGGTACAGGCAAGAAGTATTGAAAGAGCCTGAAATTTGGAGTACAAAAGGTTGGGAATTTTTCAAAAGCGAAATAAATAGCGTTTTAATTATTGACATGCCTTTGAAAGGGAGTGAAGAAAAATATCCTGAACCCTATTTTTATTGGCTACCAATAGAAAGCGTTATAACCTATTCCGCAAAAGATAACGGCATAATGAATTATATCATTTTCCGTCAAAATGGAGACAAAATCGCTGTTATTGATGATCTAAGTTACTATATCTTTCAGGAAAGAAATGGAAACATTGGAGAGTTGTTGTTAGAAAGTAGGCATAACTTAGGTTATTGTCCCGCCCGCTTCTTCTGGGATGAACCAATTAACCTTAGGGAGCCAGATATTAAGATGTCACCATTAACCAAAGAGTTGGAAAGTTTAGATTGGTATTTGTTTTACCATTTATCAAAAAGGCATCTTGATTTATACGGAGCTTATCCTATATACTCCGGATATGAACAAAATTGCGATTATAAAGCGGATAATGAAGATTATTGCGACGGTGGCTTTCTAAAGGATAAACAAGGTTATTACAAAGTCGATCAAGCAGGTTTTTTAATTCCTTGCCCGAAATGCGGGCATAAGCCTATTATAGGGGCAGGTTCTTTTGTTCAAATACCTATTCCGGGAGACGATCAACCAGACTTAAAAAACCCTATTCAAATGCTTTCTGTTGATAGAAGCAGCCTTGATTACAACGTTTCAGAGGTTAAAAGATTGCGGGATGATATAATTACTTCAATTGTTGGAACGAACGAAGAAATTACAACTCGTGATGCTTTAAATGAGCAACAAATAAAAGCTAACTTTGAAAGTCAAACAACCGTACTTAATAGAGTCAAAAAAGGCTTTGAGAAGGCACAACAATTCGTTGACGAAACAATATGTAGGTTGAGGTATGGAAACTCGTTTATTTCGGCTAAAATCAACTTAGGAACTGAATTTTATATATACGATGCAAACGAGTTGAGACAAAGATATAAGGTTGCAAAGGATAGTGGTTCAAGCGAAGGAGAACTTGATTTGCTTCACAACCAAATCATTGAAACGGAATACCGGAATAACCCTACACAATTACAAAGAATGATTTTGTTGGCAGAATTAGAGCCTTACAGACATTTAACGAGAAATGAAGTTGTTGATCTGTATTCTAAAGGGTTAATAAGCGAGGATGAATTAAAAGTGAAAATTAATTTTTCAAATTTTATTCGTAGATTTGAAAGGGAAAATATAAATATCATTGAATTTGGTACAGAGATACCATTTAACGAGAAAATAAATATTATTTCAAATAAATTATTTGACTATGCGAGAGAAAACAAAAACTAAAAATGTGACGAAAATTTTGGATATTACGCCTGAAAATTTCGTTGTTCCGGAAGGAGAAGAACATTTGTATCATTGCCGGATAGAAGTAAAAAAATTTAATTCCGAAACAGGGGAAAGGATGAGTAAACCAAGATTACAGGTTTTCGGTAAGAAATCATTTGACAACTTTTTGTTGCATAACTTGAAAAAGCAAGGTTATACAGTGGATATTCTCCACGACCCAACAGAGTGGTTAAAAAATAATGAAGCTAAAATCAAGGAAGCAAAAGAAAAAAGAATAGCCGAACAAAAGGCAGCAGAAAAAGAAGCTTTAAAGGCTGAAATTTTAGCGGAATTGAAAGCAGCCGGAATTTTGCCTGATACAGAAGCAAAAGAGAAAGCAAAAGAGAAAAAATAAGTTTAACAAAAAAATAATTGATTATGGCACAAATAGCTCAACAGGACAATTTGGTTATTGTCGTATCAACAGCAATGGCAGCTCTTGAAGCTGATGTAAAAACAAAACTCATTAATTGCATTAAGGGAGGGACAATTACAGATGTTGTATTAGTTTCAACGGAAGCAGCCAACAAACAGAATTACGGCAAAGTATTAGGTTATTTGATTGATTCAACAACAGAAAATGCGCCCAAATATTCAATAGCAGTAATGGACGTGAATGGGGCAAAAGTGAGTGTAATAGCATTAAATTAAACAAAGGGTAAGTTTATGTTAACAAAAGATATTTTAATTGCAAATACAGCATTAGCAAGCTTAACAGAAGAACAAATAGCAGCAATTACAACTCTTTCTCAAAATGATGAGAATAGCGTTATTGCGAAGCGTATAGGGGAAATATACGGTGCTTTGGACAATGATATTTTAGATTCAGCAGGAATACAAAAAAATGGCACTGAAAAGACTTATGATTATTTAAAAAGGGTGTTGTCCGAATTAAAAGGGAAAATTTCAGACACAAATACAATAAAAAAACAAGTTGAAGATTTGACGAAAGAAAAGTCGAGACTTGAAAAAGCTATTGCAGAAGGTGCTGGAAATGCGGAAATATCCAAAGTCTTAAAACAAACAAAAGCTGATCTACAAAATGTTACCAATTTGTACACAGAATTGAACAAGCGTTTTGACGAAGAAAGGGAGAAGTATAAAAAAGACTTGTTCAATGTGAAAATTGAAAGCACTTTACAAAACGCCTATTCAGGGATTAAAATTAAATCTGAATTGCCGGAAAGCGTAAAAAAAGTTATCTTGCAGCAAGTAACGGATAAAATTAAATTGATGAACCCTGATTACATAGATGACGGTAATAATGGAGAAAAGCTCGTTTTCAAGGGAGAAAATGGCGAAATTTTGAGAAATCCGAATAACCAATTAAACCCTTATACCGTTTCAGACATGTATAATAAAGAGCTTGAAGCTCTTGGCGTGTTGGAAAAACCCGGAACAAAAACAGGCACAGGAACAAACACTCCGAATAACAATGGGCATGTTTTTGCGTTGGATATTTCAGGTGTTAAGACACGAGTAGAAGCTTTTGAAGCAATTAAAAGCTCTTTGTTGGCAAAAGGTCTCACCGTTGGTTCGGAGAAATTTGAAAATGAAATGTCGCAGGCATGGAAAGATAATAACATTGCTTCATTGCCTGAAAAATAAACAAATACAGGGGTAAAGGGTAAACCCGTTTTTATTAACAATTAAAAAACAAAAATTATGGGTTTAGTAGCAACGAGACTTCAAAATTGGCGGGTTGAAAATCCTGAATTTGATAGGAATATGACCCGTCCTTGCGAGTATGGAGCACTTGATTTTTTCATTGAACAAACAAACGCACCTACTTCGATTATTAGCCAAAATTTAAGAGACAGAGCATTTGCGTCTATTGGTAACACAGTGCAAATACCCGTTATTAATTATGACGGCGATGTTCAGGTTTACAACGTTCGTTCTTGTGTAATTCCGGATGATGAAAATACTTCGGCATTATATACAATTGTATGGGCTACTTATGCAGTTGGGTTTACCATGACTCCTGCAGCATATATGAATAATGAAATTACGTACGAACACGACTTCTTTAGAAAGTTAGAGAAAATAACTCGTGCGTTGGCTGATACTTTGGATAAGGGAGCTATTGCCGCATTAGAAGCAAACAAAACACAGGTATTTAAAGACTTGTTGAATTATACAAAGCAAGGTAATATTATCGAAGTTCCGACACAAATGGCAACTGAAATTCTCGGTGACATTAACCCAATTATGCGTGCTAACTGTTACCCGGAAATGATTCACATTATCGGTAATGCCGGAGTTGATAGCTTGGTTAGAAAGCTTGCTCAACATGGCGTTTACAACGATGTTAACAAACGCATGGAATACGATAATAAAGTTCTTCATTATACAAATAATGTGTTGAATGAAACGAGCAAAAACGGAACATTCTTTGCTGTTGCAGACGGTAATGTTGGAGTCTTAACACGTGTTGATCGCGAAGCACTTCGAGGAACAAAGGCTAATTTCCACGAATGGGATGTTGTTCGTTTGCCGTTGATAGACCTGCCGGTTGGCTCGCATTATTATACAGCCGTTGGAGATCAATCTTCAATTATGGGTGCAGCAACTGAGGACTTAACTTGCGCTGTTAAAGAATACTTTGGCTTTAGTGTTGATGTTGCTTTCTTAGTAGCATACAATAGTGATGATACAACGGTTGCTAATCCTATCATAAAAGCCGAAATCGCTTCAAGAGCAGCAAATGAACCTCTTGGAATGCCCGTATATGTAACAAATGCAGCAAGTTTTCCGGGCGGAGCTTAATAATTTATGTAACATGTTGGTTTATGGGGATTGGGATTTGTCCCTTTCCCCCTTTTCTTTTTTTTATTTTATAGTTATGATACGATTAAACGAGATTAACGAAAGCCTTAAAAACGTTGTTGGTTGGCGTCAATCGATAAACCCACAAGGAAAAATAAGTGAGAGCTTGACTATTTCCGAAAGTGGTATATATTTTCAGGATGCGCACCCTTTGGTAACTTTGGAAAATATGCGATCTATAATGCCGGATGATTATTTCTACAAATATCCCGAATGGGAAGAAGGTATAGAATATAATTCCGGCGATATTGTTTTGTATGGCGAAAAAAAGTTTTGGAAAGCTTTACAGGGGAATATCGGACAAATACCTGAAGAAGGTTCTTTGTATTGGGAAAAATACGATGTCTTTTCTGATTACCTGAATGATCTAACAATTAGCGGAATAAATACCGCTATCCTGAATTTTATCCAAATAAAGCAGTTGGGTAAGGAAACGAAAGATTTATTAGAAAGGAGAACATTATTTGACGGTGCGGGTAGAATAAGAGCAACGTTACAAAACACTCATAAGCTCGTAGGCTTTGAAATAACTCCGGTTAGATCAATGGGTGTTACTACAAAGATTGGGAAAATTGGTTTACAAATGACAGGAACAACAGGAATAGTAAAGTTGTATCTTTTCCATAGTTCAAAAATAGACCCAATTAAAACATTTGAACTAAACTTTATTGTTAAAAATGGGGGCTTTCAATGGTTCGATGTTGATTGTTACTTACCGTATATAAGTAGCGGAATAAATTCGGGAGGCTCTTGGTATTTATGTTATAATCAAGATGAACTACCTAAAGGAATGGAAGCGATAAACGTTTCTAAAGATTGGAGTAGAGAGCCTTGCGGAACGTGTAATGTCGGCTCTGTTGAGGTCTGGAGAGAGTTGACGAAATACATGCAGGTAACGCCTTTTATGTATAATGCACCTTCTGATTTTGCCGAAAATCCTGAATTGTGGGATATTTCGCAAACAATGTACACGAATACCGTTAATTACGGGCTTAATTGTGAAATAACAGTAGGTTGCGACTTGACAGACTTTATCATTTCTCAACGTCTAATTTTCCAAAGTGTTATACAAAAACAAGTAGCCTTTATTGCTTTGCGTACGTTGGCAATGAACCCGAATGTGCGAGTAAACAGGAATCAATCAAATGTTACGAGATTAGACATTTTATACGAGCTTGACGGCAATACGAATGGTATTAGAGCTAATGGTTTGGGAAATGACTTGAAAAAAGCATTTGAAGCTTTAAGTATCGATACTAAAGGCTTAGATCGTGTTTGCCTTACTTGCAATAATAAAGGAGTGAGATATTTAACTATTTAGTCAAATGGACGTTATACAGAGGTTAAGAAATAATGCGGAAAAACTAAATAGGCAGCTTTCAGAAGGTGTTATTATAAGTAATATTATCTATGAAAATGAGGCTTATATTGTCGATATGAATGCGGAAGAACAATTATACGAACAAGGAGTTAATAACTTGGGCGTTAGTATAATGGACTACCGACCTTATTCAGAGATAACAATAGAGATAAAGAAAGCAAAGGGGCAACCTACAAATAGAGTTACTTTAAGGGATGAAGGGGATTTTGAAAGTAGCTTTTTTTTGGAAGTTGGGAAAGAAAGCTTTGAAATAAAAGCTTCTGATTTTAAAACGGAACATTTGATAAAAATGTATGGACGTCAAATTTTAGGGTTAACAGATGAGAATTTAAGTACCCTTATTTGGCAATATATATACCCAGATTTGTTAGAAAAAACAAAAGAAATATTGTATGAATAAAGTAAAAGTTCCAATAATTGATAACCCGGAATTGTTAGATTCCATAATTTCCAATATTCAAAAAGGATTAGCAGAAAATATAGGTTGGTTAGATTATGTTTTCGGGCGAGCTGAAAGATTGGTAAAATTTGACACTAACAACAGGAAAATATATACTCCAAATGTTTATGTTGGAGGAAATGAATATATGGAAATTTCTCCCAGTTCAGATATCGGGAATTTCTGTTTTTTTTGGGTGGATGATCCCCAAAATGTGTCTTGGGAAGCGAAAATAAATGTTGGGATAAAAACAAATTTTTCCCTGATATTTTGGTTCAATTTTAACCGCATATACAATAGCGCAGATCAACGAAACAAGGAAGAACTTAAAAAGCAGATATTAGACGTCTTAAATGGGGGCTTTTGGCTTAAAAAAGGACGTATAACGGTTAATCGAATATATGAGTTATCCGAAAATATTTTCAGGGGCTTTTCTTTGGATGAAATAGAGAATCAATTCTTAATGCAGCCTTATGGAGGTTTTAGATTTGAAGGCATGTTAGAAGTTTCTGAATCTTGCGGAATGGTTATTCCTTCTGGCATTGTTTTTAATCCTATTTTTGAGGAAGAAGGAATAAATAGTTATAATTTTACCATTAACGGAAAAGAAGCGGTAAAAGGTAACAGTTATCCTTTAGGCTCAAATGTGGTATTTGATATTTACCCGGTTGAAGGCAAAAAAGTTGAAAATATTTCCGTAAATGGAAAAGTGTATGAAGGAGATGTGATTGAAAATGGAAAGAGATTTGTTTTTACACTCCTTGAAAGCCCGCAAAATATAGTTGTAAATTTGGTAAATGCACTTGTTGAAGTAGTGGCTTCAGGAGAAAAATTTGTTGTTTGGAATACAATAGAAGGAAATAATATTAAATCTTTTGAGATTCACGGAAAAACGATACAAGAAGGTAAAGCAACTCCATTTAATCCTATCAACCCTATTTCAGTGGGAGGAAGTCCTATTAACTTATGTTTTGGAGAAATAGAAGATGCTATTAACAAAAAAATAGAATTGAATACAGGACTACTTTGTTCTGTTTTCGGGCATTATGATAGTGTAAAATTCTATGATAATAAATGGAAAAAAACTACTCGTATAAATATAAGCAGAGGTTTTAAGGTTACACATTTTTCTATTCAAGAAAGTAACGGAGATTTAAGAAGTGTTCGTGTAAATGGTACTCCTTTGGGAAATAAAGCTAATTCGTCAATTTCTAATTTTATATGTAACAAGTTTTATTATACAGGTGATTCAACGTCCAATAAGTGGAACAATGTATATGGTGTTTGGACGAATAGCATTTTATACGGCTTTTTTATAGTTTATGATATAAAAGATTATCCAACAGAAGATGATTTAAAGGCTATGATTGAGGATGAAAGCACAATCTTTTACTATGTCGTTGAAACTCCTGAAACAAAAGAATTAGATTTGAACAAAGATTTTGAGACATATAAAGATCAAACTTGGATAATGACGGCTGATTCTTTAGCTCCAAAATTATCATGTAATTGTCTTGTTCTCGAAGTATTAGATTACATAAAAGAAGGATTACTTGCTTATTATACAGGGAGAGGAAGAACGAATAATGATGAGAACAAAGAAATATTACCAGATATGTCGGGTAATGGTAACGATTTAGAAAATAAAAACTTTACATATACAAATGATTCGGGCTTCGGCGACGGTTATGTTCAGTATGACGGGATAGACGATTATAGCAATGTTTCATGGAAAGATGTAAACATTCGTTCCGTAAATGTTGTTTTGAAAAACATAGAGGTTACAAAAATAGCTCCTTATTCAAGTGTATCTTTCATGGTTGGAAATGATAGAAGTTTAGAAGGAGTTATTAGTAATGGTAAAATTACTGCAAATAATGATTATGGATATTACAACGGCAACAATTTAGGAGATGAATTATATACAAAAGATTTTGCAGCCGAAAAAGGAATTTTAAATATATATATAGGCAATAATAATGGATTAGTTGATAATCCCGAATACGTTTATAACTTGTGTCTTGGTGCTGGAAATTATTATGAACAACCTAATAGATACGCATGTAAAGAAGCCTTGTATGATTATCTATTATATAGCAGGAAGTTGTCAGAAGAAGAAATTGAACAAAATTACAAAGCAAGTTTACAATTTAACGGGAAATTATTATGATAAGAATGTATGAAGTACCAACGCTTGATCTTGTAAACATTGATAAAGATTTAATGTATAGGCTAAAAAGCCCAGACGGATCAAAAACTTTAATTCATGCCGAAATTGTGGAAAATATTTTGAAAAAATCAAAGGCAAGAGATTCGAAAGAATATCCCTTGTATATTGGCGAAGAAAAAGTAAAAGAGTTATTAAATTTATGGGGTTATTAAAAATTATTCGGTTATGATTGAGTATATAATTTTAAGCTCTTTAATTTCTGCATTTATATTGAATTTATCTTATAAATGGGGAGTAATAGAATGGTTACAGGTATATGGAAATAATTTTTTTCATAAAATGAGCCTTTGTAATTTTTGTTTGTCGTGGTGGGTAAATTGCATCATAGCTATTATTTTATTTGTGTTTACCTTTGATTTACGAGTGTTGGCAGTGCCGTTTTTTTCAACTATGATAACAAGGAAATTGCTATGAAGAAAGTGAAAATAAAAAATATGTCTGTTGAAATTTATGATAATATAGAGGAGCTGCCTATTACCAGATTTCACAAGTACAATAAAATGCTACTTATAGATTCGGGTATTGGTTCTGATCTTAACGATTTTGACAGGCATATAGAAAAAGCATTGCGATATATAGGTACAAATAATAACAAGTTAGCTATTACCGAGATAGAAAATTTAAGGCAGAATGTTTACTTTATTCAAATGGGACTATCTCCTAAACATTTGGCTTTTGCCGTTCTTGTTTATAAAATAAACGGTGTTATTTGTAATGATATGTCGGATGAAGCATTAAAAGAAATTGTTAAAAAATTTTCAGATGTTCCGAATAATGAAATAATGAATCATTTGGAAGATTCAAAAAAAAAAATAGATGAAGAAATGATGATGTATTTTCCTTCTTTGTTTGAAAATTCGGAAATAAAGGAATATTACGACAAATTACGGAAAAGGACGCTTTTAATTTTAAAAAACATAATAAACAAGGACGATGAAAAAGATACATTAAAAGAGATAGAAGATATAACGACACAGTTAATAACTTACTTTTCGCCCAATAAATTCTCCGGAAATGGAAATTTTGAGGTTAATTACGACAAGCAATTCGAAAACATGTGTTTAATGCTATCTAAGCACTTGCATGTTAATGCTAAAAAAATGAGTGTTTTGGAATTTTACAACAGCTTTGAATATATAAAAGAGGAAGCAAGAAAGATGAGACGTTCAAAAAAGTATAAATAAAGGCTTGTGTTGAATTATTTCTATTCAGGCATACAAATTAACGCACGACAAATAAAAATGCGAAATATCGAAAATAAAGCATAAAAATAAAAGGAATGGCAAATAATAATAACCCTATAAAATACAGCGATCTTGTAAGCCCGGACAATTCGATAACGGAATTGATAAAGCAATTAGATGAGCTTTCAGACACTTATACAAATGCGTTAAAGAACATAAGAAATGAAGCTGTAAAACTTGCAGGAAGCTTGGAGAATGTGTCAGGGGCAACGGAACAAGGAAGGCAGGCAACGAAAAAAGCGGCGGATGATGCCGACAAATTAGCCAAAGCACAACGGGAATTAGCTTTTGCGGAAAGCGAGAATGCGCAGAGATTAGCCGAGTTAAGGCAAGCAACCAGAGAGCAAAATCAAATAAACCAATTGTTGGTAAAAATCAACCAATCGGTTGAAGGTAGCTATAACAGATTATCCGCTCAATATTCGCTCAATAAAATATACCTCAACAACATGACAAAAGAGGAGAGAGAAGCGACAAAAGAGGGGCGAGAATTAGAGCAGCAAACAAGAGCGTTATATGAAGAAATGAACCGCTTGCAGCAGGCTACCGGAAAGTATCAATTAAATGTCGGGAATTATGAAAAAGCTTCTGATGCAATAATTTCATACGGCGACAATTTAAAAAATGCTTTAGGGTTAAACAATTCTTTCGGTGAAAGTCTTTTGAAATTGGGAAGCGGCGGAGAAGATGCGAAAAGCGTTTTAGCCGGTATAGGTGACGGTGCGAAAGCTTTGGGAAAAACATTATTGGGTTTGTTGAGTAATCCTGTTTTTATCGCTATTGCCGGAATAGCGGGAGTCGGAGCAGGCTTTAAATGGTGGTACGATTATAACGCCGGGTTAGTAGAAGCTACAAGATTAACTCAACAATTCACGGGAAAACAAGGTGACGACTTGAAAGCATTTAGAAATAATGTGCAAGCTGTTGCAGATGCTTTTAATGTCGATTTTAAAGAAACATTAATGGCTTCGAATGCTGTTGCTCAGCAATTCGGAATAAGTGCTGATGAGTCGTTAAAACTCATTCAGGATGGCTTTGTTTCTGGAGCTAATGCGAATGGGGAATTTTTAGATACTTTGAGAGAATACCCGGCGTATTTTAAAGAAGCAGGAATTTCGGCAGATGAATTTATTGCCATTATAGCGGAAACAAACAAGCAAGGTATTTTCTCAGACAAAGGTATTGACGCTATAAAAGAAGCAAACATACGTTTGCGAGAAATGACAACGGCAACGGCTTCGGCATTGGAAGGTATAGGTATATCTTCGGAGCAAGTTCAGAAAGATTTGCAAAATGGTTCAAAGACGACCTTCGATGTTATGCAAGAAGTTAGCTTGAAATTAAATGAATTACCTGATAGTGCCACTGAAGTTGGTACAGCTATTGCCGATATATTTGGTAGTGCGGGAGAGGATGCCGGATTACAATACCTCAGGACGCTCGGGAATATTTCAACTAATTTAGACGAAGTAAAAGACAAAGCAGGCATTTTAGGACAATTGCAGGAAGAGCAATTAAATAGTCAACTTGAATTGGAAAATGCTCTTTCCGGCTTGTTTGATCTTACCGGTGGTAATTTCGAGACATTAACGACCAGAGCGAAAGTTTTCGTTAATGACGGGTTAACTGCCATTATAAAGGGTGTTATTTCGATAATTAATTACTTCATCGAGCTATATAATGACAGCTTAGCTTTTCGGGCGTTGTGGCAAAGCATAGTTGTAAGCTTTAAAAATGGAGTAGATACTATTGGAAATATTTTCGGCTTTTTAATTGACATAGTAAAGAGCTTCGGAACAACATTAAAAGGGGCTTTTACATTAGATTTTGATCTTATAAAACAAGGCTTTGCCGATTATGCTAACTCTTACAAAACATTAGTTGCCAATCAAGTAAAAGATATAACAGAAAATGTTCAAAAGGGGATAGAAAACGCAAATGAGAAGATTAAACCTATAACTATCCCGGTAACAACATCTTCGAGCGGAAGCAAAGACACAGGAAATAATTATCCCTCAGAAGAGGTAATAATAACTGAAACGCAAACAAGTACCGATAAAGAGATAGAAAATGCCTACAAAAAAAATATACAGATTAGAAGAAAGCTTGAAGATGAGCTTTTAAAGTTGGAAAGTGACGATTGGAAAAAGAGGGAAACTCAAACAAAAAATCAATATCAAAGACAGATAGAAGATTTAAAGCATCAATTATTAACAGAAAAAAATCTGACAAAACAAAACAAAGAGGACATCAATAAAACTATACAGGCATTAGAGCAGCAGCAAACACAAGCTTTATTAAAGTTAGACAATGAAAGGCAATTAAATAGGCTTGAACTTGAAAAGAAAAGCTTAGAATTGCAGCTTAACACTATAAGCGAAGGCAGTGAAGAAGAACTTAAATTGCGAAGGGAATTAATAGCGAAAGAAAAACAAATAGCGTTGTTGCAAAATAAACAAAAAGCTCCGAGCCAAAGACGTTCAGAAGGTGAAATAACTTCGGAATTTGGACAGAGGGAGCAAAGTGTTGCAGACACATATATAAACGAACAACTTGCAATTTTCAGCAAACAACAAGAGCTTTCAAAGAGCGAATTTGAATTGCTTGAAAGTACTGAAAAACAAAAAACATTATACCGATTGAACGCTGAAAAGGAAAGATTACAAAAGGTAATAGAGCTGAATAAAAAATATGCTGGAAGCCTTTCGGAGATAGAGATACAAACTATTCAAAACACGATTGCTAAAATCGAAAAAGAGATCGAAAATACCCAAAAAAAAGGGGGAGATAAAAAAGACATTTACGATATTTTTGGCTTAGATTTAAATGATGATGAAAAACAGGCAATAACAACGTCTGTTTCTTTTGCTATTTCGCAATTAGATAGTTATTTACAAAAGAAAATAGAAATTGCTAATGCCGCTGTTGAAGCAGCAGATAAAGAGGTTGATAGTGCGCAAAGTGCATTAGATTCAGAATTACAAGCACGTGCGAATGGTTATGCCAATAATGTAGAAATGGCACAACGAGAGCTTGAATTAGCAAAGAGGAATCAAGACAAAGCATTGAAAGAACAACAGCGTGCGCAAAAACAACAGGAAGCTATGCAGGCAGCTCAACAAGCATCGAGCCTTGTTACCGCAACAGCGTTAATTTGGGCACAAATGGGCTTTTTAGGAGCTTTACCCGCAATAGCTGTAATGTGGGCTTCTTTCGCAGCTTCAAAAATAAAAGCTGCACAATTGACAAAAGCGGCTCAACAAGAGGAGAGTTATGGAGAGGGTACAGTTGAGCTGTTAAAGGGTGGAAGTCACCAAAGCGGCAATGACATCGACTTAGGGATGAAACCTGACGGAACAAGAAGGAGAGCCGAAGGGGGAGAATTTTTTGCTGTTATAAATAAAAGAAATTCGAGAAGGTATGGCAGAATAATACCTGACATTATAAAGTCTTTGAATAGCGGCACTTTTGAGAAAAAATATATGAACATCTATGACGATCAAAATGGCTTTTCAATAAATGTAAATAACCAGACAGATATAACCGAATTGAATGATAATGTCCGGAAGATCAAAGAACAAAATAAAACAAAAATGTTAGTTGATAGTCAAGGAAATATCATTCTTATATATAAGAACTTAAAAAGAAAGATACGGAAATGAACCCTTATTATAAATTTGGTATAAACACAAAAAGTAAAAATCTTTTTGATTACAATGCTTCTGGGAATAAAGTAGATTATTCTGTAAATGAAAGTACAGGAGAATTACTGGTGCTTGTTGGCTTTAATTCTACTGATTACATGGATGTTTCCGGAAGTATGTGTTTAATGATTAATTCTATATTTGCTGGGGCTTTTTATGATGAAAATTACAATTATATTGATGGAATTGCTGACGGACACGGAGCAAGCGGTTACGTAATGACTCCCAAAGGGGCTGTATATGCGAGAATTTCAGTGATTAGAGATTATTATCTGCAGGAGAATGGGTTAGAAATATATGCTATAAAACAAGTATTTCCGGTATATAACGATGATTTTAGTATTACCTATGAGTTAGAAACAAGTCAGAATTTTTATAGGCAAAAATTATCTGGAAAAATTTCATTGTTAAAACAAGATTATCATTTTATCGATGATAAGACTTTCGATACTATTTTCTATTTCTATATTTTCAAGTCAGAAGATAATAGGTTGACTTGGGAGAATGATTTTATCGGTAAGTTCATGAAAACAGATTGCGAATTTAATGCCGATGATGAAATGATAACCGTGCAGCCAGATGTTTACGACCAATATAACGATGTTCTGGCAGGAATGGAAAAAGAATACAACTTGATAGAACTTGCTCCGGCGATAGAAAGAATAACTATATATAAAAGACCTTTAATTCAGGTTTATTTGCCCGGAGAGAGTATTATTTCTTGCTTCTTGGGGGGGGGGGAAAAATGGGAGCAAGATGTTTCGCCGAATGGGGATAAAAATGCGCTTGTTAAAACATTCCATTTTGCGCTATGTAATGTTTTGAACGAAATAAACATAACTGTTGAAGGTACTCCCTCAGATTGTGCAGGCTTATACAGTGGTAAAATGAATGTTCTTTCTGGTGGTAGTTATACAGGTTATTTATACCCAGAAAATCGTAACGGTTATGAATGTTATATAAACTATTCAGCCAATTTTTCAATTACAGCTACTATTCAGAGAACATCTGATAAAGTGCCTATTTTCGGTTATGTTAAGAGACTTGTTCCCGGAGAAAGTGTAGATAATATAAACTTTGATATGTCGCCTTTTTCGGGAGTTGCAACAGGTGTAGCGCATTGTTCTTTGAAAACATATAACATTTATGCGAGGTATTTGTTAGATGTCAGTAGTATTTTAGGTATTGCAACCTATCCCTTAAGCGGAGATGATATAGTTGGGAATAATAGAAATTATCATTATTGCTTAGGTTATAAGATAGACATTGCCGAAATTTCTGCAAGGTTTTCGGATGAGCCGACAGAATGGGGGAAGTCAGAGAATGGGAGATATTTTTTACCGCCTTATACCTTATACGGGCAAAAATTCTATCCTATTTCGCAATCAAATTGGCGTTATGTGTCTATTTGGTTTGATTTTGCTTTTTCAGACAAATATATAGAGGAGAATGGTAGGTCTCCTTATCCGTTGAAAGATGCTTACCCTTTATGGTCTTGCATTTCAGTTCTTTTAAAAGAAATAGCTCCAGAAATAAAACATGAAGGTACGGAAGAATATAGCAAGTTCTTATATAGCGGAAAAAACCCTATTTCAAACTTAATTTTTGATCTATTTGTTACTCAAAAAACAAACATTTTGGCTGGGGAATATCAAATGCCCGCACAGCGAGGAACAATTACTTTGCAGTCGTTTACAAACATGCTAAAGAATTGTTTTCAATGTTATTGGTATATAGAAGATAACAAGTTTAAAATAGAGCATATACAGTGGTTTAGAAATGGAGGCTCTTATTCTTATTTACCGATAATAAACGTTGATTTAACGGAAATAGAAAATGTTCGGAATGGTAAAAAGTATGTGTTCGGCACAAATAGTTGGAAATTCGACAAAATAGACATGGCAGAGAGATTTCAATTTTCTTGGATGGACGAAGTTTCGCAAATATTTGAAGGCTATCCGATTGAAATTTTGTCGAAATATGTAACCTCCGGTAAAATAGAAGAAGTAAATGTGTCGAATTTTTCTTCTGATATAGATATGATGCTTTTAAATCCCGGTGCTTTTAGCGACGACGGCTTTGTTATAATGGCAGCTATATCGCCAAACGCAATGATAAACCCAGACTCGTTCGGTTACGGCTCGCAAAATCAAAATGAAAGCGGAGGTTATTCAAAGCCAACATACGAAATTAATTCTCTATACAGAGGACACAAAGCGTTGATAATTGGTAATTGTGTTGCCGAAGCATCTGGTTTTTTAAGAGTGCACTTTTTTAATTCTTCTGGTGCTGATATTGGTTATCAATCAAAAATAGGCATTGCCGAAGGTGGAAATCAATTAAATTTAAGCGTTCAAATACCGGGAGATGCGGCTACTTTTGGCTTTTATTGTTCAGGTGTACAGAAATTCAAAATAACCAATTTAAACGTTACAGATACATGGCAATTGCCATTTGTAGAAATGCGCATTGACGGCGGAGATTACACGTTACAAAATGGTTATATGTCTTTTGCAAGCCTTCAACCGCTTTATTGGACATATAATTTACCCGCAACAGATGTTCTGATAAACAAAGAAAAATCGTATGTTTATGGAATAGAAAGAAAAAAGAAGCAAACTGTAATTTATCCTGCACCTACCAAAATTAACCCTATGCAATTAGTCAAAACGGGTTTGGGCAACGGTCAAGTAGAAAGTATTAAGCTAAGAATTAATTCGTTAACAGTAGAAGCAACTTTGAAATATGATACAGAATAAAAACAACAATTTAAGTGTTCTCCCCTTCTATGAAAAAAGGGACATGCAATACAGCAGGAGAAGTTATTCGTATGGAGAAGTTTATCCGTTATATTGTTTGAATAATTTTTTGCCCCCCTTTCAAATAATTAGAGAGCATAGCATTACTTATGTTCCTGAAATAAATCTATATGACAAAAATGGAAAGCACATAAAAGACATAACTTCGGAAGTTGAAAGAACGGGCTTGCAGCTTGTGGAATTTGAACAATTCGGTTATGATGTTATTGTTTATCCGGGTAATGTTGTTATGGATTTAAAGATAAGCGAAGGCATGTATTACATAACCTTTAATACGGGAGATGATATTATTTATTCGGAAGTATTTACAGTTGTAAATAGTGTCGAAGGCTATTTAAAATTGGAATGGTACGATGATGAAAATGTTATTTTTGATAACGGGCAAATAGTTTACAAAAATCCCTTATTCAGGAATATTTTATATTTGTGTGCAGAGCTTGGAAAGCCTGATTACGAATTTGAAGAAGAAGGAGAAGATAGGAATGGCTTCTTTTTTCCGGAAAAACAAATATCTGAAAAGACTTATAAATTTGTTATTTTAGCTCCTGAATACCTTTGCGATGTGATGAGGTTGATACGAATGGCAGATCACATTCAGATTACTGATAAATATGGGGAAGTATATAATTGCGATAGCTTCTTAATAACTCCACAGTGGCAAACGCAAGGTAATTTAGCAAGTGTCACTGTTGAGTTCCAAACAAATACAGTGGTTAAAAAGATTGGCAGAGGTTATTTAATGCCGAATAGCGGCGACTTTAATAACGACTTTAATAACGACTTTAATATATATTAAAAATGGGGAATTATCAAAATTTAAAAAGCTCAATAGCGCAAGTTATTAGAAATAACGGTAACAATAAAATTACCGGAGATATTCTCGGGAATATTTTGGCTCTTATGGTTGATTCTTTGGGTAACGGAGCAACATTTAAAGGTCTGGCAGCCTTGAATTTAAATCCCGGAAATCCTGACTCAAAGGTTTTCTATATAGCGACTATCGCCGGAACATATAGGTACTTTGACAACTTACAGGTAACAGATGAGGTAGCTATTTTTATAAATGATAGTGGAAGTTGGGAGTCTTTTGAAACGGGAATACCATTATCGGTGGATGTTTTTAACAGAATGTATAGAACTCCCGTGTGCAACAAAGAAATTTCAGATGCTTGCCAATATTACAAAGATTTAGAAAATTTCATAATAGATATAAAATTAACCGGAGATATATTGGGTACAGAAGATGATCCACACTATTGGGCACCAGTCTCTGTCCATACAGACATAAAAACGGTAATACTTTATGAAACAGATGCAGACGGAAATTATTTGGAAGAGTTCAATTCTATAAGTGTAAGTTTAAAAGGTGACAATTTATCCTATGTTTTGAATCAAGCAATAAAAGATAAAAATGGGTTAACAGGAAAGTTATCTATCGTTGTTGATTGGACACTATGGAAACATGGGAAACAAGAAGCAATGAAACCCCTAAGACTTAATGACGATGTACTGAAAGATCATTTCGGATTTATTTCCATTTTGGAAAATGTAGAAATAACAACGGATAACGTAAAAGCGGGATATATAAAAAATGTTGACAGTGTAGATGTTTATGGCTGGAAGAATGGAGAGGTAACAGGTTATTATGGGAAAAACGGTTTTATTTTCAAACATCCGAATGTTGTAGATACGAGCACTTCGAGAGGTGTAAGGACAAATGTATTTACGCCTGACCCGAATTATAAATGTGTTTTGACATTTGAAATTGATAGCGTTTTTCCGAGAGGTAATTTAACAGTGTATGTCTATGGCTCAAAAAATGGTCAAGAGGAATATTTAGCCGCACAAGCTGTTAAATTAGGAAAAAATACATTCGAATTTGATCCTGCCTATTACGCTGTATATAAAGGTTATGATTCGTTCTTTTATATAATGGCGGTAAATGGCATTGAAGGCTCTAATTATGATATAAGCGTATATGTAAACAATTTTTTGAGTGCGCAGTATATGAATGGAGATTACGACAACTTGACTTCATTAATAACTGCAATGCAAAATAAAATAAATGATTTAGAAGGGAGAGTAAACACACTTGAAAGCTTTTACGGAATCATTTTGACAGCTCCGAACGGGCAAAAATACATAATACAATGCAATAACGCGGGAAGTCTTTTTACAGTTCCACTGTACGCAGAAGTTGTATCTTATGTCGGTAATTCGTTATTGCTTGGTAACGGTGATTTTGGAATGAATGCAACAGAAAAAACAAAAGATTACGCTGCAATAATTGGAGAAACGATTCAAGAAAAGGGCACAGGTAGTTATTTAGCAGTAAAAATTAGCGGTACAACCTTCGAAGATGCGACAACGCAACAAGAAGTGAATGCTTGGATAGAAGATGTTTTGACAGTTGATTTGGACGAGAATAGCGAACTTGTTTTAATCCAGCTTGGAGACAATATAAATACTCCAGAGAAAAGAAGTAATTTTGAAAATACTTGCTCTACTTTATTATCTGAAATACGAAAATATTGCTCAAAAGCTCGTGTTGCTTGGGTGTATGGCTGGTATGTGAACGATCAAGTCAGAAGTATTATTCAAGAAAATTGTAAACTTTACGGAGTTGATTATATAGAAATAAATGATTTAAATACTCCCGAGAATCAAAGTGCGATAGGCACGGTAATTATTAGCGAGTCGTTAAAAACACAGACAATAAATTACGATGTCTTGGAAATTATTAGCGAAAACGAATTAAAAATAACGTTTACAATTAACGGAAAACAATACACAAGCGAGGTAATTGTAGGAAGTTATGAAAATAATCCTGACGATAAAGTTGTAGAATTTTCAGGTTATCAAACAATAACAGTGAGTGGCGGAGTTGCCTCACATCCGGGAGATTTGGGATTCCAAAAAATAGCACAGAGAATAATGGAAAGATTAAAATTTTAATTGTATGGATAGATTATTTAATTTAGAGCAATTGCGAATTATTTTCGTCACGGTAACAAGTCCTATAATTGCATATATGACAACAACAAGCAATTTCATATTTGCGCTTATAATAGCTTTTGCATTTAACCTATTTGCCGGAATGAGAGCAGACGGTGTTTCAATAACGAGATGTATAAATTTCAAGTTTAGCAAGTTCAAAAATGCTTTGTTAGAAATTTGTCTTTATCTTATTATTATACATGTGCTTTATAGCATAGTTATTTTATGCGGAGATAAAAAAGAAGCCTATTTTGTGATAAAATCATTAACGTATGTTTTTATATACGTGTATGCGACAAATTCGTTCAAAAATTTGATAAAAGCTTATCCGAAAAATGTAGCATTAAGAATTATTTTTCATATATTAAGGCTGGAATTTACTCGGGCGATGCCTTCTTATTGGAAGCCTATAATCGAGAAATACAAGGATGAGATAAACGAAATAGATAAAGACAAACAAAATGGATAGAAATAGCATTTTAACAGCTTTAGAGAAAGATAAAAGCGATAGAAAGATAACAGATATAGTTATACATTGCAGTGCTACTAAATTGGGCGTGAAATGTAATGTTGAAATATTAGATGTATGGCATAAAAATAGGGGCTTTAAAAAGCAGCAAAAGAGCGGGCATACATGCGGCTATCATTTTGTTATTTTGCCAAATGGAGAAATTGAAATAGGACGTTATATTTCTGAAATTGGGGCGCATGTTTCCGGGCACAATAGTAATTCTATCGGCATTTGTTACGTTGGCGGGCTAAACGAACAAGGAAAGGCAGAAGATACAAGAACAAAAGAGCAAAAAGAAGCGATAACATGGCTGTTAAAAGAGCTGATGAAAAGATACCCAGAAGCAACAATAAAGGGGCATCGGGACTTTTCTAAAGATTTAAACGGAAATGGCATTATAGAACCTTTTGAATGGATGAAAGAATGTCCGTGTTTTAATGCTATTGAGGAATATAAAAATTTAAAATGAAATAAAATGACTAAGAAAGAAAAAATCAACTATCTAAAGGAATTTGTAGATAGTCAAGGCACAAAAATAGGTTTAAGTGCTTCAAGCTTGTTAGAAGAAATAATAAATGATTGTGAAGATGTGTTTGTTGTTACTGTTGAAGATAATCAAGAGGACACGAAGAATGTAACTAATGCACAGGAAGAAATAGATGAATTTATAGATGATGTAAATTCTGACCCGTTCCACAACATTCCTAAAGTGTATATATCCGGAGTTGTTATTTCTTTTACGCAACTTGAAATTAACGAGGATGAAATAAATTCATCACTTGAATTTAACGGCGGGCATTATGTTTTAACACTTAGTAAAACGCCTAATAGCTCTTTAATTATTTATACGCCTAATGAATGACAAAATGAATAAGTACCTAAAAATATCGGCAATTGTTTTTTTTATCATTTCAATAGGTGTTATTTTCTTTCAAAATGTGAAGATAAAGAAGTTGAAAGAAGAAAAAAACAGATATAAAAACAACACGGAAGTATTACTTTCAGATGTTGAGATGTATAAAACAAAGGATAGTCTTAACGTGGCAAGCGGTGAAGTTTTGGAACTAAAATTGAAGGAGTACAAGAAGTACAGAAGTGAAGATTTAAAGGTTATTGAGACTCTGAAAAACGCCAATAGATCAATTGAAAGCATATTGACTACACAGATAAAAACAATTATGGAGTTAAAGGGAAATATGAAGGATAGTATTGTTATAATTCCCGGCGACACAGTTGTAAAAAAAATACCTTGTTTGAGCGTAAAAAATAATTGGATAGAGATTAACGGATGTGTTGACGATAATAAAGAATTTACAGGGGAATTAATAAATAATGATAGTTTGATTATTACCAAAACGGTAAAATATAAGAGGTTTTTAGGCTTTTTATGGAAAACAAAAAAGGTAAAAGATAGCCGAATAGACGTTGTTTCAAAAAACCCATATACAAAAATTTTGGGCGTTGAGTATATAGAAATAAAAAAATGATTATATTTGCGCAACCCAAATAATTTCATCAAGTAACTTTTCTTTTCCTCTCACATTTATAAGCTCGGAGTTATCCGGGCTTATTTTTTTGCCTTTTAAGGCACTTTCTTTTTTATCT
>ULQI01019676.1_pt1 | contig 23874 bp, 26 predicted proteins | sample 1954261 | NCBI WGS metagenome assembly ULQI01 (sample SAMEA4835650, study PRJEB28245) | human gut metagenome | biome: gut microbiome; material: fecal sample | place: Denmark | collected 2008 | reverse complement strand
AACCATTTACATCAATTTGTTTTGAAACATACTCACCAATACACCAATATAAATCAATAATTGTAGAATTAACCTGATACTCAGCTTTCTGTTTTGCCGAATAAATCATTCCAAGTACGTCCTCAAATACTCCCGTAATTTCAATCTCGCTCATACCTTATCCTCCTTACTTTACCTGCCATACATTTACTCTTTTATTATATCATTTTATACAGTTGATCAACTTCTGCTTCGTATACTGATTCAGTATAAGTATCAAATGGCACCCACTCCACCAGATCAAAACAATCCGGATTGCATGCTTCCATGCCAAAGGCACAGGCCATATAAGTTTTACCACTCCCAGTTGCTCCAGTAATAAAGATGTTCCGGTATTCTGCTGCAAAAATGGGGCTACCGAGAAACGTTTCCCTGCAGCCCCGTTTTTAGCGTGACAGCTGTGCTTGCAAATCTTCTGCTCTCGGAATATTTGCATATCAGTTCATAATATAGTGCACTCTGCTCTCCTCATACCGGTCTTCCTGGGTTCTTTCCTCTGCCGGGTACCCGCAGGGAACCAGCGCGAACGCATGAAGATCCTCGGGAATATCCAGCACTTCCCGCACCGCTTTCATTCTGCCTTCATCCGGCGATATTCCCATCCAGACCGCGCCAAGCCCAAGTTCGTCCGCTTCCAGCAGAAGGTTCTCCACCGCTGCGCTCATATCGATATTAAAATATTCCGGCGCAATCCCCTTAGACCGGAAGCACGGCACAAACACAACCGGCGCGTCCTTCGCACATTTTGCATAGGGCGAAGCCTCTGACAGCCGCTCGATCACCGCCTTGTCCTTCACCACATAAAATTCCCACGGCTGCTGATTGCACGCGGACGGAGCCGCCATCGCCGCTTTTAACATCAGCTCGATTTTCTCCTGCTCCACGTCCCTGTTCTGATATTTTCTAACGCTGATTCTGTGAAAAATACTGTTCATCCCGTATCCCTGTCCTCTCTGCATGTTCCGCCGGCAGTCTTCCCTTCTTTTACCTTCTGCCATGCGCAGCTGTCCCTGCCGCGCTCTGTCTTATGTCCGGTACTCCATGTTCCGGCTGTCCATACTTTTTATCTGTAATCTTCCGACACTTCCATGTACTCCCGCTTCCCGCTGATGTAATCGGCATATGCCAGTTCCGGGTCTTTTCCCTTAAAAACTGCACAAAGCCCGCACATATCACAGTCGGCGATACACGGAAACGTCTCTTTTATATATTCTCTTCTCTCCTCCTCCGTGGAAGAGGCTACCTCCGGCGGTCTCATCGCCGGCCTCCTAATGAACCAGACCGGAGTTGCTTTTATACTCCTCGTTTAGTTCCCGCAATTCCTTTTCTCCATTGATGTACGGTTCGTAAAAAGCGTCCACCGATCCGCCGCCCAGATTGTCGCAGCCGTTGCAAAAATCGCATGCCCCGCCGCACTGACTCAGCCCCTCCTGCACAATGCGGATTCTTTCTTCTTTGGTGGTGTCCTTGATCAATATACTTTTCGCCATATCAATACTCCTTTCCGATCTCGTCCTCAATGCCGTACATTTTCTTAAACCGTTCCAGATCCGCCGGACCCTTAATCAGCATCACTTCCTCGATCTTTCCCGTATGAAGATCCTTAAAACCGGCAATCTGCTCACCGTTGCAGATGCTCGCCTTAATAACCGGTTTTTTGCGGGTTTTATCATAAGTCTGTGCGGAAATTTTTTTCTTAAACAGTTTCATTGTGGTCACCTTCTTTCAGATGCGGTAAACGCCGCATCACCAGCAATGCCCGGCACCTGGCAGGTATCCGCATCGGCAATCTCTGTGCGGGCAGGTTTTATGCGGGCTGATCTCGATTTTTATGTCCTACAGGATTCCGGCTTTTGCCATCTTATATGTCTTAACCGCGTCCTCATAGACCTTAAGCGCTTTTCCAACCTTCTGTGGATCATAATCGCACAGACTGAGATTTCCCATATAATCTTTCACGATCTTATCAAAATTATCATTTAGGAATGCCATCGGCGGCTGTGTCCAGTAAATCTCTTTTTCCCCGTTGACTTCTCTCTTATCCAGCAGTGCCTGCAGCCCATAGAACAGCGGCATAATGAATCCGTCCGGGCTGATCATGTCTATTTCTTTTCCCTTAAACGGGGTCACCTTGACTTTTCTTTTTTCATTAAGTGCTTTGCACGCTGTAATGGAAAGGAACCGACCGCCATTGGAGTTGTAATATTTCGGAAAATTCTCATATATATAATCATACAGATCCGGGAGATCTACCGCAATCTGAAACGCCGATCTGACCTCCTCGTTCCGCAGTCTCGCATGGTATCCGTCCTCTGCCGTCTCCGTTACATCCGGCGAACTCATAACTTTCTCAAACTGTTTTAAGCAGGCGCCTTTGCCGCTGTACAGTTTGTAGGGAGAAACCGGTTCCACATATCTGTCCGGGTTATTTTCATCCCGCACCGGCTCAATCAGATTCAGCGCCAGCCAGGACAACGCCACCACGTCCTGTGCCTTTACCTCTCCGCCCTCGTTGGTCTTCCACTCGATTCTCCTGGCTATGATCGGATTGTATTCCTGCATCATCCTCTGCAGATCCTCAAAATAGCCTTTCTGATTCGCCTTGGCTGCTAGCTGCAGTTCGGCGTTGTTGTTTCTCGCTTCGCAGATTTCCAACAGATTATTTGTAAACGAAAATACACACGCCAGGTCATTCTTGTCTCTCGGCACCAGAAGTTCTACTGGAACCAGGAAATCGAGTCCATTCTCAATCTCACCCGCCTGCGCGTCCTTTATGTAAGTCTCTACTTTTTCTCTGTTATCCTGCCATAACGTCTTGAATGTATCCCAGTTTTTTGACGATGAACTTAATGTCTCTCCATGGTAATTCAGTGCCTGTCCCAGAATATACAGACCGATCGCCAATGTATTGTGGCCTCCGTCCAAAATCCCCTCTATTCTCGGATCTCTGGGAAGAAGCTTGATTCTGCCCCTCTCAAGCTTTTCGTAATTGGAAGAAGCCAGCAGCACGCCTTTGCTCATAAACGGAAACAGCTGGGGACTGCTGCTGATCGTCTCCTGAATTGCATCTGTGACTGCGCCTGTCCTTGAGGATCTGGGATTTGCCTCCAGATTCAGCGAATCGATAATCGACACAAAAAATCGCGCCGGCACCAGACCCACAATTTTGGTGATCGATCCCACAGTCTGTTCTGTGGATTCCTCGAATTTGATAATGATACTTGTTCCTTGCGGCATAAAATGCCTCCTTTCATCTTTGCAGGAAGGCTGGAAACAAAAAAAGAACCAACAACGTAATCTGTCGGTTCTTGAAATCCTTCATAAAAATCTCCCTATTTCCAGAACCTATCCAGGTACTATATGCTCCATCCGCTATCCAGCAGATACTTACTTTGTACAGGATTTTGGGGAATTTGTCAATATTTTTTTAAATGGGGAACTGGGGATAATTATGGGCCTGCACACTAACTCTCTATGTACGAAATAAATAAAGCTTCTGCTCATAAGAAGTCAATCACACACCATAGAAACTTCATAAAATAAAGCTTGTCTTTACTGTAAAAGGGGGTTAAAAATAGAACCCAAAGCACTCTATCCGATGAACATTTTTCATGCATAGTATATAATACTAAATCAGCAAAACAATCCCATTAAACGACTTAATCTATAAAACACAGTTCAAAGTCGCTTATAGTTCTATTCATATTCAAAATATTTTGTACTTTGCCAATCATTTTTTGTATTTTTATCTTGGAAGTTGCAAAAATTTTACTTTCTCGCAATTCGAGGCGTAAGAGCTCTTCTGATGCCTCTGTTCTTACCGGACTTCTTCGAGATTTCTCTCATAACTCCGTCAGATGGATTCTTCCTTATTATATCATCCCTCACTGCAAGCTCGAATGTCGGATGCAAAACACAGTGAACACTGTCCAGTGTTCCCAACGCAAGCCCATCAATATTTATCAAATGAAGATAGAAATGCATCACATCGGAGAACTTCACATCCACTAGCTTCCTCTTGCCAAAGGTCGGACGGACGAACTTATTATAGGTATAAAGATATCCGTTCCTGGTGGAATCTCTCAGATCATATTTAGTTGAAATGTACCTGTCGAAGGTATTATTAACAGTTGCCTTACCTGCCGCATAAAGGTCTAGTCCGTCGAGCTGGTCCCGCATGAGCTTCTTCTCCTTCTCACGAAGGGTCTGAAGATCCGATGCATATATCCATTTACGCCTTCCCAGGGGATCGGTATATGAATAACTGTATCTGCAGTCCTGATCTCTCCAGGCTTCTCCTTTACGAAGCACTCTGCCTCTAGGGTCTTTTCTTGACTGTGCCATATTATCACTCCTTTTCTATAAAAAAGAGGAAATGGCATCACCTGTTAGGCTTTATTGTCCTGTCACAATTTCATTATGAATTGTGCGCACAGAAAAATCAAGTAAAATGTGGTCATTTCCTCAAATAGTAGTATTTAAGCCATTTATGCTATATACGCAGTCCGTTAATTTTCTCTGAATGTCTCAATATAATCACGCAGTGCCTCATAATTGATTAGTACAACCTTATCCACCTTGTAATATGCACCACACTCTCTGGCAAGCGCTTCGATCTTTTCCGGTCCCATGGAAAACACTGTCATGGCCTCCTTTAATCTCAGATACTCCGGCTTTAAATTTCCTCTTACTCTTCTGTATGACATGATTCATCTCCTCCAAACTGATACTGATATTTCCGATTTAAAATTCCCGCTGTCTGTTCAATAATTGTTTTCTTCGTTCTGCACATCTGCATTTTCAGCGCCTCCGGCTTGATGTCCAGATCATATGCCAGCTTCTCTGTTTTCCTTCCACATTCCAGGTACTTCACAAAGGTATCTGCAGCGTCAGGATCCAGATAGTAGAATGTGCTCTGCAACACACTGTAGTCTTCCTTCATATTCTGAAGGGTTGCCACCTCTGCTTCATGCAACTTTGAAACTTCCTCATCCAGGTCCCTGATTATGCTGCTCAGGTCTCCTGCGCGGATGGCATCCATGATCATGATGTTATCGATGGCTTCTCTTGCTGTCGGATCTGACATTCCGGAAGTCTGAACTCGTACCCCGAGTTCTCCTTTGGCTTGACGGTGCTTATAAGCTTTCTCTTCCTTAATAATGAAGCTTAAGCTCTGCTCGTAGCCTTCTACCAGTCGAATGAAGTTGGGATAATACTTTATGAGAATCTCGATTCTCCCTGAAACATTCGCATCTTCATACTGTTTGACAATATTCGCTTCGTCCTGCATCACTACCTCCTTATGAGTTGATGTAGACTAAGCCAACCGGCTTGCTTGTCTGTTCTTTACATGTCTTATTTTATCGGGAATAATCGGATACATCAGCGCCCCTTCCGGCAACTTAGGTTGCTTCTTAAGCAACTTTTATAGTTCTGCAATACACTTAAGCTGCTTCATGGCCAGTGCTCTCATAGCCGGATCTGATATTTTTTCAAGAATGTTCAGCATGTCTTCCGTCCAAGAGTCCTCATCAGATTCTCCCATCAGAAGATAGTTCGGTGTGGTATGCAGCGCTTTTGCAAGCTCCACAATTACGCTGGAGGGAATATCATGCTCATCCTTTTCGTATCTGCAGATTGTGGTTTTCTTCATATATAGAAGAGCAGCAAGCGTCTCCTGGGAATACCCCATCTCTTTTCTGCATGCCTTGATTCTTGCTCCAACTGTGTTTAATTCGTGCTTCATCTTCTCCTCTTTCCGGCGGATAACCGGAAAAAGGTAAAAAAATAAGACGCATAAGAAAGTAACAGCTTTCGCCGATTATCTTTCTCACGCGTCTCTAGGACTGACTTTCGTCTCCTTTATCATGAGTGCCATAATTAAAATGTCTTTTCTTTCTAAACCGATGCGACTTTTCGTCCATCGATGGATTTGTCGTATTTATCGATATAGCCGTCCCTGGCTATCTGCATGGGCTACAACCTGCCCTTCTGTGAAATTCATGAGTGTCACTACTTTCCTGCATCTGTGACATTTCATCACAATTCCTTTCAATACGATTGCTTCCGGATTACCGGATAAAGTATACGATACCTTCATACTGCATTTGCATCTGTTACAGTAGAAATCTACCTGTTTCATATTTCCTCCTTTCCCTAAACAAAACCAGCCTGAGCACATTTGTCTGTAAAGGAAAAGGGATTATAGTCACCTTTGCAAAACATCATTCTCAATTACCTCCCATTGAAATTATACGAACCAATGTTCGATACATTTCTTATTATAATTACTATATACAACAAGAGCAAGTGCTACATCCCGCACTATTTTCTTACACTTTCTTACGGCTGAAGCTCTACCCTTCATTATCGTAAGGGTAGAGCTCCTCAAAGGTAATTTCGAAATATTTCAGTAAACGTTTTACTGTCCCCACAGATGGATCGGCACCGGCTTCGTTCTCGATTGTAATAATCGTACGCTTGCCGATGCCTGTTTCATCTGCCAGTTCATCAAGAGTCAGGCCTGCGGCCTGTCTCAACTCCTTTAGATTCGATTTAAACTTTTCCAAACCATGTTCACCCCGCAATTAACAGTTACTATTCTCTCTTTCCTCCGTCTTCACAAAGATCCAGCACACAAAGAACGCCCTTTGGCAATACATAAAGCACAGTTCCGGTTGCCTCATCGCCAATCTTGTCATAAAGACGTCCGGCACTGTAGCTCTCTCCAACTACGGTATAAGGACTGTTGGCAACATAACCGATCTGTCCGATTCCCGGCATCTCCACCTTGATTGCCTCTGTATCCACTTCGTTGTCAGGTTCCTTGAACAACTTCACCTGCATCTTGGGCTCGATGAATTCCTGGCCATGCCAATGATTGGTTCCTGCGATTGTAAAATAAATCTCTGACATAGAAAAACACCTCCTCGTGTAGTAGTCATCAGCATTGGTTTGCTTCTGACTCTATACTACACGGTGAGGTGTCCGTTAAAAATACCATCCTAGAAAATCACACTAAATTTTTCATCTTCAAGTTTTTTATCTAGAAAGGCTTTGAAATACTTTTTAAGTCGTTTTGTTCGTTCTTTAAAAAACTCCTCTTTAGGGGTATTATTTGTCGCATCAAAATACAACGTATCCGCTATCATTAGTTTAATATCATTTACAAGCCAGCTTGTTTCAATACCCTTATAGTAATCCATCGCCTTACACAAGGGCACATTATTCTTTTGATTGTTATCCGCCGCATCTAAAATCATAAAATTTCCGAGATAACCATTAACATCCTTTTGTCTCTTATCTATATCACTACTCGAATAATACCCAATAGTAGCTCCCTCTGGTATGATATTAGCTTCAAGATGGTCTAATTGTAATTTCGACGCATCAAGTTTATATGACAATGCCGCATTTACTTTAATTTCAGCGTTAGCACTATTATAGGTTCCTGTTAGCCTCTGGCTAATCAACAGATTCAATAACAGAATCTTAACAGAAAATGCTTTATTACTTGAATACGTCCATGTACTAAGCCAATTTTCCATTTGTAAATCCAATTGGCGTATCTCATCGCCAAGAAAATCCATGGAATCTGAAGAGACCCCTACATGTCCATTTTTTTCAATTACTCTTTTTGCTATAGATCTGGCAATTTCATAATCTTTTCCTTTTATCGCTGCAACCCACAGCATATATGCACACTGATGTATTCTTATATATTCAGGATTACTGTGATTTTTATCTTCAATTATTCCTTTTATATATTCTTTAAAATCCTTTTCAAAGTTTGGATCAGACATACTATGTTTACTTGCATAAGAAGATATTATCACATTTGTAATAGCTGGTATTACTGCATGATATTTTAGCGCATTTAGCAAATGTATTGCTTTGTATGTAATAGAATTATCCGACTGTTCCGCCGAAAGTGAAACTTCATTTAATCGTTGCGCTTTAACACCGCATGCATCAAGTATCAACTTAACTGCATAATATGTATTAAAATCAGTCAGAATATCATTAAATGTATACTGCTTAGCGTCCTTAGAATATATTTTAGATGAATACCCTTTTTCTATAGCATCTTTTAGTTTCGCGTCATCCTTATATGCTAATTCCTTATCACACGTCAAAAAAACAGCAGTCAAGTATGATATTAGCCTATTTATAAATACTCTATTGCCTTCAAATATTTTATCAGCCCACAGTTCATCTAATTCGGTAATGCGCTTATCTTTCTCATCATCATCATCACTTGATTTAGTGCAGTATTCTTTATAAAAATGATTCTTTATTAATTCTAGATCCTCTACTTCGAGAGCCCTATCATTAAGAACCTCAAATAGCTTATTAGCGTCATTTTCATCTTCTGTCAAAACCACGCACAAAGACATATTTGTTATTATTTCGTCAGCAATCTGAATTGCTTTTTCGCAAATATCCATCAAAGTGGCTTTTCCATCACCAACCCTTAGTTTAGCCCTTTTCCATATCTCATCTAATATTACATTTAGTGCATCTATATAATTAGACAAAAAAGGATCTTCATTATTAATTATCGTTCCCAATTCATAATTTGTAGTTTCCGGAGTATTCTTAAGATAAACAGTGCACAAGGCACTTTTTAATACAGCATCATATCTTGGTCTAGAATATTTCAGGCATAATTGTTCACTATCCAAAAATTCGTGTGACTTTTTAAGTCGTTCCTCTAGCGTCTCCTGTGGTGTACCCTTCGCCTCAGCTATACATAATTGCGTTTTATAACAATCTAGTAACTGATCAACACGCTCTTGCTGTTCCATCTTTTCATCTTCATTTAACTCTTCAATTTTCGACAAAATAGCATCAAACGGCTTAGCATTCTTTCCCACCATATTGACATAACTATCCCTTAATTTAGAACAATACTCACTAGCCTTAAGCTGAAACGGCTTGGCGAGTTTATCTAGTGTATATTCTCTCCTAAGTAGATAGCGAATATAATTAAGCAAAAACAGAGTTGTTAATCTTTGTTGTCCGTCAACAACATCAAACTCTATCATTCCGTCTTTTTCTTTTTCAACAGCAACAGCTGAACCAAGAAAATACTCTGAACTATTATCATCATAGTCTTGAAACAATCTAATAATATTATCCGTTTTCCATCTATAAGGTCTTTGATATGCCGGTATATTTATAAGTCGATCTTTGTTATTGATGATTCCACCCTGAGATGCAGAATGTGCCGGGGTTGGTTCGCCCTTGAAAATATTAATCAAATCATATATTCCAGCGTCTTTTAAATCCATGTCTTATCTCCTCCGTATGCTTCTATAACTTTTTTATTTAATGCCCTTTTCAATTTTCAGTTGCTTTATAAGGAGAATCGGGTCATTTAAATATCGCTTCATATTCGAACAGTCCTTATACAGTTCTTCTTCTATAATTGTCTCGTCAATAGGCTCTCCTAAATCAGCTACTATATCCGCATTAAAAATAAAATCTAGTGTGTTCTCAGTATGCTCATCTTTTGCATTAAGGCTTTCAAATTCCTGTGCTATAATCGCTCTATAAATGGTTTCATTTCTGCGAACATTGTTAAACTTGAATTTTTCTTTGATTAAACATTCTTTTTCTTTGTCATTTACATTCTCATAGAATTTAGCCCACTTGTAATAATTTAGATTTTCTATCAATCCTTTGTTATCTTTAAGAAATCTCTCCATAAAAGGATTAAGTTCTATCCATTCCTCTTTTTTTGAAAATGAATATAAATAGCCATTTGTATCCCCATACAACGCGCCAACCACATATTTTTTACACTCTAGTTTAACTGCATGGATAATTTTTTTCTGCTCCTGGCCAAACAATTCATCAAAATCCACATATGAATCGTATCTACTATTTAAAACATTCTCTAGAGTACTTTTTCGGCCATCACTCGCCTGTGCCTTCTGCGACAATTTGTATTTTAAAACCAACGGCCAGGCCAATCGGGTGTATCTCTCAAATAATACGTCAAACGTGATTCTACCTCTGGCATCTTTTTTATCGATACAATCAATAATTGATTTCAAGAATAAAAACTTATAACTTGTGTCATTTCTTGAATATGAAGAGAATAACCAATTAAAGGTATCCCACATCTTATCTGTTGTTAGTTTATCTGTTTTATATCGTCCTTCCGCTAGTTTATACCCCTGCATTGAAATATCTCTCCTATATAATTCCTCTTCGTTCTTTTAGCAGTTTAATCATCTCTTCAGGATCCTTGCCTGACATACTCAGTGCTTCACTGCTCTTATCATCGTCATATGTGATGGATGATAATGTCTGCATGTATTTCTGCTCACTATCATACGATATACGTTCTAATTCTTCAGCTTCAAATAACATTTCCAAAGTATTAACCTTAGATGATTTGATATCTTGCAAATCTTCCAGCGTATCTTGTAATTCCATATAAAAAGGATATGATTTTTCCTTATCAAACCATTCCTTATAGCATCTAATAGCGTACAAAGTATCCAAGTGCATATAATGTGCTATTGATTCCAGGCTCTCAATATACTCATATTGGACTCCTCGCCTCCTGACAGCCATCTCATCATAATCTTTTGCTGATTCATCCACAGGAGCCACTGTTTCATACATGATTGAATATGCCGTAAGAAATTCCTTCATTCCAGCACTCCACATGTAATTTCCAAGTATTTCTTCGACCTGAGTAGCCTCACTTAATGTGCAATTCTTTTTCTGATCCCTTTCATAAAGCCTCATACCAATATGAATGCCATCAGATAATCGCAAGATAAAAATCGGCCATCCATCAAATGCCTTAATTACAATCTTCATAAACAATACAGCACTATGGATATCTCCGCCAATTCCAGTAAGATCCGCTGCAATTGTTCTACTTGCAACAACCCCTCGTGCGACATTTTTCTTTGTTTCCGGAAACATAAATAAAGTTTCCAGCTGCTGAATCATTTTTCGTTCCTGTTCACCATAAATCTCATCAGTAGAGCTTCTCAAAAAAACATACTGATTAAAGCTAATACATTCTGCCTTCACACCGGTATCTATTGCTCCGACAAATGCTAATAGTTTCTCAAGATTGGAAGCAGAAAACTCGCCATTTAGTTTTTCAATAAATTCACCAATTTCCTGCTCCATATGAAACCTTCCCAATCATCAATCAAGATATTTGTTAATTCCTTCTCGAATAGCCTCATCATCTTGCTCTGCATAAAAGCGTTGAACATAATCATATATACGTTTTAGATAATCATCTGCATCATGACACTGCTCAACAAACTCTTCATGAAGAATCTCTAAACCTCCTAAGAAATAAGCATTAAATACCTTCATATTGTCCTCGATCAATTGCTTATCCTCGGGTGTTTCCGCCGAAAACTTAAACGCACGATATAATCGTTTATCTTCATCTGGCTCTGATTCTTCATCCAGCATCATTAAAATCTGATATACATACTTAAGCTCATTTCGACGCTTACTGATTACTTCCGCCAGCATACCTGCGCTTCCTTCTTCGGAGTTATCTATAACGCCCTTCCGATTATACTGATATCCAATTAATGGGCACAAAATATATGCATCTATATATGCGCTAAATATCTTAAAATTATTATGCTGTTCTCTATCAGGAACATTACCTGCCAATTCACACAAATCTTTCCAGTAATTTGCATGCTTTCCAGTTATCCTAAAATCCTTATCAAACATATCTTGGTCCTCCTACACAATATGAGTTGCAGTATCAATCTCTTTGCCATATGCATCTTTATCTTTCTCGATACTATAGCTACGACCAACATAGTCATTCAAGTTTGTTGCCGCATATTCCCAGTCTTTTTGCATGACAGCCATGATTACCTGATTAGCTGTTTTAGGTAAAATCTTGCAAATATTATCAATATGAATCTCGTCAACATTAGAAAATGGAGCATCCATGACAAGCGGATATACTTGTCCAAGCTTCATATCAGCATCATCTAAGATCTTATCTTTTGCCATCGATACCAAGCTAGCAATAAACGCAAAGCTCTTTACTGCCTTCAATCCATCAGATTCTTCTGTAGTTACATCTGCATATTTAACACGATATTTGTCATCTATAAGAATCGAACGCTCGCCGTGATACATTTTGGCAAAATTATCATTAACTCGAACCTGTAATTCATCACGAACCTTTTCTTCTTTTCCTTTATAAGAATCAAGAAGCCACTCATATACGTTCTGCGCATATGCAATAAGACGTGCTGTCCTCTGATTTTTGGTACTACTCTTAGCAAATTTATCAATAGCTTTTTGGCAGTTATCTATATTAGATTCACACTCGCCAAGCTTACGGTTGCATTCGTCATAATCGCGTTTTGCTTCAATATAGCTCGCGTGAGCTTCTTTTCGCTTCGTCTCGATTGTTCTTGCTTCCGTATCATCAATTACTTCCCCAGCTAATGCCTCTAACTCATTCTGTAATGATGTAATCTGACGTTTTGTCTCTCTATACTCCTTAAAACGTCTTTCAATCCTTGTTTTATAATCTTCTGTACCTGCTAGATATCCTTCAGATTTAACTTTATACTGGCGTACAGCATCGCCAACATGCTCTGGTGGCAGAACTCTTCTTACTTCCATAACTAAATTATATGGAATCGTTCCCTTATCAAGCCTTGTGCCGCAAATACAGGTTCCACGATGTATAAGATAATCAATCGCATCCTGCTCCATTGCCGGAATACTTTCCTTGACACCTCCCGCCTTTGCATTTTGTTTCTCCAAAAATTCCAACGAGGCTTTAATCGAAGGCAATCCAAAATACGCATATGGTCTTGTGTTAAAGTCAGTTATCAATTCACCTTGTATACGCTCTAATCTCTTCACTTCGCCTTCAAGCGCACTTTGAGCTTTTCGTCTGCTTTCTGCTAATTCTTTTACCTTATCAATATTGCTCTTGGCAAGCTCTGCATCGTACTCTTTTTCCTTGTCAAGCCAGTATGATACCTGCTTATCATAGTTATCCAACTCAACTTTCAACGCCTCCTGACGCTGGGTATATGTTAGCAAGCTATCTTTGGCCCTTTGAGCATTAGCATCTCCTGCAGTATCAATTTCATCTTCAAAGCCTTTTACAACTGTTTTTAAATGCGTATATGCATTTTCCAACACGTCCAAGCGCATGAGTCCACGTACTGCCTTTGATAAGTCAGTTCGATTTGCTATACCCGAAATACGCTCTCCCCCAAAGAAGAAGTAATCTGATAAATCTTTGGGCAACACACGGTTCATTGATTCATCAATATTAGACTTATCAATCGGAGTTTTAGTCTGTCCATCCTTTTGTAAATATTCCAATGATATGTCTTCATCTGGTTTTTTGCCTAAATTTACTATAGTCTTACCATCTTCAACGTATCGCTCAGTGCAAAGATATTTGTGCGATCTCTTAATCGTATACACAACATCATCATGTGTGAATGTTACAGACACCCATGTTTCTTGGCTGTCGCCTTCATTCATTTTTTCTCTTACTTCACTATTCAATAAGATCTGATCTTCAAAACCATTTTTTCCATAAAGGCACCATTCAAAGGCACGAACAATGGTTGTCTTACCAGAAGTATTCACACCAATCAGCACTGTTACATTTTTCTCAGGGTCAGTAGAAAACTCTATCTCTTGCGTACCGATGTACTGCCTAAAATTGCACATTTCCAGCTTATTCAGAATCATCTTTTTTCTACCTCCCGAATAATCATTTTGCGAATTTTATCCACCATAGCAGGATTTGATTCCTTCTTAACAACATTTTCCGCTTCCATATCCAGTATTTGATACTTGATATTATCAAGCTTTTTCTCGTCCAGATTATTGCTCTCCAAATTCTGATCCATCATCATCAACCTCCAATTCATCATCAGTAATTTGATATGCCGCCATTAAATTATTTATTAACTCGTCTGAGTCTCTGGAGTTTAGCGCAATTTCGCCAAACTCTTTAATCCTTAGTAGTTCTCTTTTAGCCAACGCCCTTTCACAACTAAAATCCGTTGCATATATATTTACATCTTCCATAGGCGATGCCAATGTAACAAAATCATAAATTACCGCGTACGGTTTGTTTTTCGCCAATCTCAAAACTCTTCCACGTCTTTGAATATACTCTTTAGGATTGGTCGTACTAGCAAGAATAAAAGCTGTTTTTATACTCGGAATATTTACGCCCTCATCCAAACATTTAATTGCTACTATTGCCTGATATGGATCAACCGTCGCAAATCTTCTTTTTATAACCTCTCGTTCCGCTGCTGACTCATTAGAAGTAAAATGCGTAACTTTCATTCCAAGCTCATTCCCTAATAATTTGGAAACTGCAACTATCTGGCGCTCACCTTCCTCATCTCTTTCAGATTCATCATATTCAAATGTCTGAACTCTCGTAGCTCCACAATAAACCAAAATATGGGAATCACTCTTGTACTGCTCCATTTTTTCGCGAAGAACATCTATCTTCTGCTTTGCTCCTGCAACAATTCTAGCTCGTTGCATCAAAAGCATCTTTCCCTTCTCAGTAATCTTAAGTTTTCCTCGCCTGTCTTGATGGCATTCTTTACGAATCTGATATGACAAATCCTTATATTGTTCTAACTCATCCTCATCAAGATAAACCAATATCGGATAGTAGTAGTACGGCGTCAGTTTTCCTTCATCTATCGCTCTTTTTAAATCGTATTCAATACATTTCTTTCCAAAATACTGCTTTAATGCTTCTGTGCCCTCTTCATCGCCATGTCTATCCAATGTGGCCGAAAGCGCTAGCCTGTACTCTATTTGTGGATATAGCTTTCTTCTTAATGTTGTTGAGCCAAAATTGTGTGCCTCATCAACTACTAAAAGAGTATCCTTCCCAAGCTGTCCCATCAAATCAGAAACAAACTTCGTTGAATACGTCGCATTGGTAGTGACAAAACAGAACGAATCTATAATTCCTAGGTTAAAATCATAGATATCATCCTCCAAACGTTGCTTCCAATGCTTTTGTTTTGATGCAGAGTACCCAATCACTGGATCCATATTGAATAGTTCTATGTCTTCAACCCATTGTTCTACCAAGTGCTGATATGGACAAACTATTATAATTGCAAGTCTTTTTTTCTCTTCAAATAATGTAGCAACGGCTCCAAGTCCTGTGTAAGTTTTTCCAGTGCCCGTAGCCATATCAAAAATCCCGCGATAGCCTTCTTCTCTCCAGGCGCTAATCGCGTCTACTTGATACTCACGTAAAGAGAATCCCTCTGGAATCATTGGATTTCCTCGAACGTGCTCTGCTTTAGTTACCTCTTGTTCTTCTTTATCAATATCGTAATTAACGGTTTCTTTCTTCTTTACTTGTATTCTTTCCTTAACAACATCAGGAAAATCTATTATTTCTAAGTCTTTATCTTCCCCTGACCACAATAAATCAAAATCTTTTTGCATCTCATCGGCATATTCTTTTGATTCCTGCCAAGATGTAAATACAACAATTGATTCATAGTTGTTATAGAAAGCATTTATCGTTTCATTAAGTGACCCGGTAAATACTATCTTATTCCCTTCCTCATCTTGTACCAGTCCAACTTTTTCATGATACATACCCGACGATTTTTTAGGTGGAGTAAAAGCCACCTTCAGTTCAAGCGTTCCATTTTCTATAAGATGAGCAAGTAAATTTAATCGTTCCTCCTGAAAGTAGTTTTCAGGCTCTTTGATCTCCCTTAATAAGGCATTCTCTACAACGGCCCTTTTTTCGTATCCTTTTTCTATCGCTTCGATATCTTCTGGAGATAGAAACGGCGATACTATAAATTGAATCTTTCCACCATTTTTTACCAATCCGGTAATTCCCTTTGTCAATTCAATCAGCGCCGTTGATGAAAAGAACCCAACTGATCTTTGATACAATACCGCTTGTTCTAATACTGGCGTATAAAATTCTTTAACAATATTGTTTTTATATGTCTTGTAGTGCTTTAACAATTCCAGATTTCTAAAAGACATCTTTATTCCCCCTACCCTACAACATTGAACTCCATATCTGCCAGTTCATTTATGGCATCATCATTATCACACTGAATACACACCCCGCAATAAGCCTTGTCTGTCACAGGTGTAGGAACTACTTTGCACTCTATACCCGCATTATTGAGTTTTTCCTCCCCAGCAAAGACATCGCTCGTGCTATAAAAAGCTATATACATATTGATTCCCTGGCTTTCTTAATAATTCTTATAAACTCTTCGATATCTTCCTTCTCATTAAATGGACTTAAACTAACACGCACCACACCTCGACTAACTGTCCCCAGAGCTTCATGAGCCAAAATTGCACAATGAATCCCGCCACGAACTGCAACTCCGTTTTGGTCTAAGTACTGAACAACTTTATCTGAAGTAATATTTTCTATATTGAAACCAACAGTAGACACGCGGTCCGCATCCTCGTCATATATAGTTATCTCTGGAACATCCTTTAATCCTTCCATTAACCTCGAAAGAAGAGCCCTTTCTTTCTCATGTAATACGTCAAACTGTTCTTCACAATAATCCACCGCTGCCTTTAATGCCCATATAGCAGGCATATTTAGTGTACCCGCTTCCAATCCTTCCGGAAATGAGTCAGGATTTGTATATGAATCGCCGAAAATCCCCGTCCCACCTTGAATAAGAGGTTTTATAGTATGCTTTTCTTTGCAGCATAAACCACCTACTCCAGGAAGTCCCATCAAATCCTTATGACCAGTAAACGCAAGATAATCTATGTTTTGTTCTTGCATATTTACTCTTAACTTGCCTGCGCCTTGAGATGCATCCATAAAAGTTGTAATCTGCGCTTCTTTAGCCGCCTTAAATAAGCTTTCATTAAAAACAATTCTTCCCGTCAAATTACTGGCAAGCGTTGTTGCAATTAACTTGGTATTAGGTTGGCCATACTTTGCTAAAATATAGCTTCCATCCTTGTCAATGTCATCACGGCTAAGCACCGTATAATCTATTACCCCAGCTTCTTTCAATGTATGTAAAGGACGTAATACTGCATTATGCTCATAGCATGTTATAAGCACATGATCACCTTTATTCAAAAATCCATTGAAAAATAGATTTATAGCTTCAGTCGAATTTTTTGTAAAAATGACATTGGTTGGCATCTGAAGCCCAAAGTAAGTTCCAATAGTCTTCCGACTTTGAAATAGCATCCTTGATGCTTCAATACCTAAAGAGTAGCTTCCTCGCCCCGGACTAACACCAACATCCCTAACATAATGCATATAAGCTTCGTAAGTCCTTTCTGGCTTATATTTAGTTGTTGCAGCATTATCTAAGTAAATCACTATGCTTCCTTCTTTCCTGAATTTCTCTCAGAAATAATACATCCGTTATAATAGTGTGCTATGCATGCCTTGCAATGAGCACACTTTCTTTCATCTATGTGATAATACCCTTGAGTTGTATCTATCGCGCCATATGGACATACCGAATCACAAGAATGACACCTTACGCACATCTGGTATTTTCTTACCTGACATTTGATTCTATTGATAAGCATATTGATATCAATTCGATCTTCGGGAAGAACTTTTATTACATTAGTACCAACAGTGATAATTAACTCACAGCATTTTCTGAACTCATTTGACTTATCTCTATCAAAAACTGAAATATACGTAGCATCCTTCTTTTCAATGATATCTAGCTTGCCAAGTGGCTTAAATAACTCAATTATATCTTTGCTTATCTTTTTCTCGACAATGATATTTCTAGCCTTGTCCGAAAGGTTGCATGCAGTATCTGCTATAGTCACATTCATCTGCTGCGAATCTTTTATACCACGTCGTACCTTCCATTTTCCTTCTTCGTAATATGCTTCAGGATCTGTTCTTCCATCCCTTTTAGCAAAATCCATAATGGTTTTTTTCCATTTTGCAATATAATCTGGATGATAGATTTCTGTCAGCATCATAGACAAATCAGAGTTATTAGGGCAACACCAGCAACCAACTCGCTTATATCCATATTGATAGCAATTATTAAACCTTATGTTCTTGTATACGATGTATAACCAAACATCATAATCTTTCCATTCAATAATTGGCATTGCGTTAATCTGCGTTGATATTTTTGACTCTTCTTGTGTCCTTTCATAAGTTGAACGAGCAACCGACTCTGAATGTCTTATACCTAGGAAAGATAAACTCTTACCATTCTTTGGCAAATACTCTAATTCTTTATTTAGATTACTTGTTTTAAAAATATTGCAGCACCATCTATCATGCTGACTAGGCGGACACATAACATGATTGCAGAAATAAAAGAAATCATTATCTGTTTCACTCGGCAGCATAGGAACAAAAGGATTTTCTTTCCTAAATGTTTCTGTATATTCATATGTTTCCGCAAACTCTAAGGTTGTGTCCCCAAAAAAATGTGGAATACTTGCTGTCTGCAAAGCATCTCTGACAATCTTACTTACAGCTGTCGAATCTTTACCTCCTGAAAAAGAAATCGTCGGATAGAAGCCCTTAGGTGAAAATTTCTTGTATACTGAAATCGTATACATTTCTGCTTCCAAGATCAGCTTTTTCAGATACTCTAAATTAGCCTCTACCGCCCCATAATAAGGAGAGTAATCCTCTTCTATTTCAATATTGCTTCTTAATCTGTCAGCATATTTTAGGTGCTCCTTAGCGTCATACCAAGCCTTATACCTAATATCTCGTTTTTCACCATTAACAATATAATGACCGGATCCGAGATCCCACATCTTGGCTGATGTTAAGTCATCACCAGCTATATAACTTAGCATTTTCCTTTCCTGTAAAAAAACAGGATTACACGTTGTGCTGGAAGATATTTGTTTTATTTTTCCATCGCATTTACAAGCATGTAGTTCCTTATCAAAAATAGGCTCTCCACACTTTTGGCACCAATAAATCATTGCCTGTCCATCCTTACATAATCTCTTCAAGCAACCTCGCAATAATTTGCATTTTCTCTTCCTGTGAAATGGATTCACCGAAATTTGAAATAGTCGCCTTCATCTTATTAAACATAATCTGACCATTGCTACTAAGATCTTGCTTATCAAACTGTGTGGTTCTAAGTTCTTCACCACCAGTTTGAATGACAATCTTAACTTCATCATCAGATAATTCATCTTTTACGGTATAACCTTCAAGCTGCGCAAATACTTTTCTAAGAATTTCTTCAAAATCTTCTATTTTAGAGTCATTCCAGTAATCTACACCAAAACCAGTAATAACATTTGCCAAATCTTGTATGACAGCTACATCTTCTTTCTGTGCGTTGTTATTACGAACAAACTCCAAAAATGCATTTGTATGATAATCAAAAACCTTATGTGCCTTTGTAGCCCATTCGCTTTCGTATTTATCAAACAACCACATACTGATTGTTTCATCTCTGCCAATATCAAAAACGTTGCGAATGAGTTTATCAACATCGGACATCTGTAATTCAGGAACTCTTTCCAGTTCTGCCTTGATTGTTCTAAGCTGAACTACTAAAGTTCCATAATCTGAATCAAGTTTAGGCAACACCTCAAAGAAGAAAGAATTATAATCCTTATACGAAATACTTAAAATATCTCTATACTGTTTTGCCTTAGGTGACACATACTTGTCAGTAGTTAACGCACTCTTTGTCAGGCTTGCAAAATGAGTATTCATTGCACCCAACAATTCTTTTAATCTATTTTTTGTTTTTCTATTCAGATACTTTCCATATAGTTCTTCCAGATCTGAAATGTACTTCTCCTGTTCCTCGCTCCAATTACAAATGAATATAGAATAATCTTCCGGATTCTCAAATGCCTTCAAGAATTCTTCCGAACTATAATCCCTATCCGCTCCATGAAAAGAGAGTGAAATGTTTTCATATTGGCTTAGTTCATACGCCAATAGAAGCGACATATAACCATCTCTTAAACCATATGGTGGTTTTTTCAACTCCTCGTACAATTCATTAACGCTCACAGGAGCCTTCTTAGCTTTCTTTATATACTTTTGAATAACATGTTTAACAGCATCTCCTGAGACTTCACCATCGATATAATTCAGCTTAACCGGAATCCCATCATCATACATTCCGTTTTTAACTAATAATGCACGAACGATGTTATGTTCCGGTGAAAGTGGTGTACAGCCGTTCATGATGTCTATACCATTGAGCATGTTATCTAGCAATTTTGATCTCGAAAGACGAATTGCTCCAGACACCTTGTTTTTGTTAATCAAGTCGTTGTTAACAATTATCGTTTTCTTATATGCACTTAGCATTATTTGAGATGCACATTCTGTTAACTCCGCTTCGGATTTTACTTCTTCTTCATGACCATCAAATACAACAGTTATATCTGAGCCTTTAATCTTTCTCCAATTGCTAACCAATTCAGATAAGATTGCTTGTTCCTCTTCAAGATATAATTGCAATTCTTTTTCAACAGTCGGATCATCTTTTTTCAGTTCTTCACGCTGTGAGTACAGCAGTTTTGTCGCTATATATCTTTTAACCTCATTGATGATCTGTTTGGGATTACTATTCACCAGCATAAGCATTCTATCCGGAAGCTCTACTTCCGAATATTCATTCAATGAATAATCTGCATCAAGAACAAACGCCACAATTCCATCGTAATAATCAGGCATGGATCTGACGAATGTTTTCTTACTCAATTCATTTCTATATGCAAAAACTGGTATCATAATTCTATTCATATGATACTTAGCGTTATATCTATGCGGGTAAATAACAAAATCTGTGAATTCATCATTTAAGATATTTACCACCATCTCGTCATTTATGGATCCTATCTTTTCCTCAATCATAGAATCCAAATCATAAATACTGCTGTCCAAGAAATCATAATATCCATACTGACGCATGAATTTTATGATCTTTTTCTTTTCTAATGCATCAATCGCTGAAGAGATAACTTCATCATCCTCATCAATAACATGACACAATGTCACCCTATTAGAAGCGAGTACAGCTGAATCGGATATAATGTTAATAACCGCAATGGTTTTAAGAATCTTCACCTCTGCAGAATCTGTATTTTCTTCGCCAAGTTTGTTTAAAGCATACTGAAGTTTTTTGTACATGACATAAATGTCGTTTGCTCTATACGACATTATGTTCTCTTCAAAATAATCATAAATAAGGTCCAATCCAACGAAATGGAACCTATCATCTTTCAGCTTATCAATTTGTGCAAATAACGAATTTTCTTCGTCACTGGCCAAATATGTAAAAAATGTTCTCTCGTTCTGTGCAACCTTTTTTGAAAGTCGATCTAATGCATACAAAGTAATCGGATGCAGAGGGAATCCTCCTTCAAAAGGATTTCCACCTTCTGGAGGGAGCAGAAACCCTTTAAAATCCCATGCCTCTTCATATAATGCATTTAAATCTCTTTCATATCGTTTCTTAAACGTGTCCCACTTCTTTGTCTTAGGAATAATATGAGGTATAAGTGAAAGGCACTGATCATACTTTACATTTATGGAAGTAGCCTTAAACCTTCCTTCGATCTTTTTCCATTCATCGCTTAATTCTTTTTTCATCTTATCTGTATACAACGAAAGTTGCTTATGAGAGACAAGAATCAAGTGGTTTTCATAATCAGAATGATCACAATACTCCGCGAAATCCTGTATTGTCTTTACTTTTATAGTTTCGCCATTGTCTTCAATGTATCTTCCAAATTCATCAAAAACAAAAACAATGCCTTGATATTCATCTTTTATCGCTTCATTTGCCTGATTAAGATTATCGATTAAGCTACCTGTTTCACTAACAAAGGTTGCACCATATGTCATTTCTTTAAAAATTAAATTAAATACTTTTTCACTTGAAGGCACAAATGTTTTAAGCTGATTTTTAAAATCACTAATATCCACCTTTAATTTATTGCATACTTCATCAAGCCTTGTCTTTGACGCTTCTCCATCTTCCCACTTAGCAATCAAATCCAACGCTTCATAAAAAGTATTCTTAAAACAGATTTCGAATCCTTTTTTCTCTAACGCCTTCTTCATCGAATAAGAAATACACTTATCAAAATCCGAGAAATCCGAATATACCGGTACAACTAAATATGGCTTTGCATTCTTGGCAAATTCTTTAATAAAGTCTGCGAAATCATCATCATACTTCGTGATTGACTCTATAAAAAGATCAAATGCATCTCCATTAGTATTTATATGCCCAAGTAACGCGCATAACACCGTTAACAGGTGTGACTTTCCTGTTCCATAAGAACCATATAGGATTCTAGAATGAACACCTGCCTTATCTTGAATTATTCCATATAAGTATTCCTTTAATATTTCAGTAGTTGTTACATTTGGAATAAAACCAGATAGACGGTTTTCATTTTCAAGGTCAAAGCAGATATTAGCTGAATACTTATACTGTTTTCTTTTCGTAATTAGTTCTGAATATTTCATTCCAACATCCTTTATTCCACAAAATATTTTTCAATAAGAGCATCATAATTGGTGTCATTAAACTCAATTAATCTATTACCAAAGTTATTGTTTAATGCAATGTAACCCTTGTTCTCAGCTTCAATAAGCATATCAATCAAGTCGGTATATCTTATATTGAAATATCTTCCAACCTGACACTTGCCTTCCATCAATGTATCAATTCCCACCTGTCCATGGTTTTTACTTTCTTGCTTATTATCATTTGCAATGGCATAAATAAGCACCTCGACAGGAATCTCTTTTTCCGTCAAATGCTTTTTAATCAGTTGTTTTCCATCGAACTTGAGTATATGCAATGGGCCAAAAAATGGATAAGTATCTTCGTCCATTATATTTTTCTTATCTGTTGACTTATCACCCACATATGTATTTTTCACGCAGTTAAACTCCTTATTAACTGCATCACGTTTTACATTCATTCCGTTAACTGCTACAAAAGCATGTAATCCATCTGTAAATGCGTCGTTTGTAATAACATCGCTAGACCACTCATTGAAAAGCCAGTACCACGCAGTGGCCTCATCAACATTATTGGCAATGTTCCTGTGAAGCAATGCTAGAGTCCCCATCTTTTGGAAATAAGGATCATACTTTTCTATATACTCAAACAATGGGGTTTTATATTTGCTAATAACATTTTGCTCTTTTTTTTCATAGGTGAGCCCCATTGCATCTGCCCAATATCTAAGCGCCTTTATCATAACGCGACCTAAACCAATTTCATCAATAGCATCCTGCTCATTTGCAGGCGCAAAAATTGCAGCATCAGAGTTAACTGCCTGCTGAATCTTGGTTCCCCATCCGCTTCTCATATAAAAACTACCATGCTTATTAAGTACCATTTATTTGCTAGTCCCTTCTTTATCTTCTTTCTCAAAACACATAATATCCCCGATATTACAATCCATGTAATCGCAGATTCTTTCAAGAACATCCATGGACACGCTTTCTCCCTTGCCCATTTTTGCCATGGTTGCCGAACTAATATTTAATTCAGCCGCCAAATCCTTCTTGTACATTTTCTTATCGATTAGCATTTTCCATAAACCATTATAAGAGACAGACATATAATTACCTTTCACTAAATGAATCTGATAAGTAGTTATAAATACCTAGTGAAAAGTATACCACTATACCCCCATTTTGTCATCTTGAAACTTTAGTTTTCTAAAGATTAATTTTTATCTACAAAAGTTGAATTTTTAGTAAAAGAATTTAATCTTTTGCATAAAAATATTTTGGGTGAAATGTAGACGAGAGTCCCGCTTTGTAACGCAAGA
>ULQI01045848.1_pt1 | contig 24254 bp, 17 predicted proteins | sample 1954261 | NCBI WGS metagenome assembly ULQI01 (sample SAMEA4835650, study PRJEB28245) | human gut metagenome | biome: gut microbiome; material: fecal sample | place: Denmark | collected 2008 | reverse complement strand
CCCACCAGCCGGTTGAACCAGGGCGACTGTATCTGTTCGTTGATTTTATCGTCGGGCTTCCCGTCCACCCGGAATTCCATGTTGGAGCACAGCACGGCATTCTTTCGCTTTTCGAGCACACAGGAAAGGTGGGTATCCATCAGAATGTCCTCGTAGAGGTCATAAAGTTTGTAACGTCGTGAGAAATCGACATTCTCGGCTGCCTTGACGGCTGCCATGTAGTCGGAAATGTCCAGCCCGAAGCGTTTGGGCTGTGTGAGCACAATCACATTCGGTCTCTTCTGCCCCGGCAACGTGAAGTTTCCCCCTACGGTGATGATGCCGGCTTTGTTGTTTTTTCTGTTTTTCTTATTCATGATGCTTGCTTTTTACCAGTGGTTCGTTCGTTTGCGGTTGCTTTGAATGCGGAAATCCGACCTGCCCGCCCTTTGTTCCTCGGGCAGCAGCGGAGCCCCTTCGATTGAAATGTCCTCGTCGGCCACCGCCTTCATCCATTCCACCGCCCGTTCGTAGCGGTCCTTGCGTACCTGGGAAAGTTTCTGCGGGTTGTGGATGCAGAAGATGTGATAGACAGCCATGTCGATGACCATCATCAGCACGAGCTGGTTCCGGTTGTCCCCGGTGGCTGCAAAAATCTTGTTGCAGTCGTAGCGTTTGCTCAAATAACACCGCATTTCGGCAATGGCCCTGTCTTCACATACTTCAATGACCGTTTCGTCCTCTCTAACCAGTGCGTCGAGGATGTCGCGGTGGATGCTTGCATCGTAATCGGTGAGTTCTACAAACTTGCTCATAATTTCTTGAATTTGTTTATTGTAGTATTTTTATTGAATAGAAGCATGATAATTAGTGCTAAAGAGACCTTTAACAGTTGCTTTTTACCGGCAATAATGATATTGCTGCGATTTAACCCATCGTAAGTCATGATACTGTACCAATTATTATAAGGTGATTGTACTTTGTAAATAGATGTTTTATGAATTATCTTTTTCATTTATCTGTTGTTTTAAAGTTGTCATAATCTTTTCTTATTCCGCTTTCTTACATCCTTCCGTGAGCGGAATACGGGCGGTTCAATGCGCCTGATCAGTTCGTCGATGATGCGGTTTGCTCCTTCGACCCCATCCGGTCCATCGGCCGGGTAGCGCATGGTCAGGGTGAACAGCTTGAACTGGTCTTCCAGTTCCTTCATGTGCGGATTGTCCCGTTCAGCCTCGTTGAGGATAAGGTTTCCTTCGCGGTTGAGCGGTTCAAGGTTGGCCTCGATACGCGTAGCCTTGTCCGTCTTCTTCTCCTCGTCGCCCCGGATGAACAGCGCAATCTTCTGTTCTCGTCGCACCTTTGCCACCAGCGGTTTGAACACCTGCTGGAAGAAAGGGTCCTGCAGCTTGTTGTTCTCCATGTAGCAATAGACATTGGTCTTGCCCCCGACAAATTCAAGCATCCGGACATACCAGTCAATGAACTCCGCATTGAGTGCCTGCGCCAGGAAAGTCTTGATGACATAGAGCCTGGTGCCCAATTTGCCACAAAGCGAAACCGTCTTGAATGATTTTCCTTTCTTCCCCTTGCTTTCACCCGGTGCCGGGTCGCCATACACCACGAGGAACTTGAATTTGGAGAGAGGCGGTATCTTGCCGTATGAAATGTTCTCGAAGACCTCGCCCTCGGAAATGGGGTTGTTGTAATATTCACCCTGTGCCGCCTTTTTGGATATTTTGGACAGTGTACGGTCAATGTCCTTTTCCGAGTTCTTTTCCGGCCATGTGGAAAATCCGTTTTTGTCGCGGATGTTCACGATGTCCCAGGAGTCGGCCATTTCGCCCGCCCTCACCACGCAGCAGTCCTTGGCAATGATGTTGCCACAGAAGATGACCAGTGTAGGTTCGGAAATGGACCGCGTGGGGTACAGTGCATTTTCCCACCAGTCCCAGCGCTTCTGGATGATGTCCGGATTCTTGGTGTCCTCGTCCGTATCAAAGTCATCGACCAGCAGCACGTCGGGACGTATGGCCTCGTTACGCGAACCACGCGGTGACTGCCCGGCACCCAGTGCCCGGAACGAAACCTTCCCTTTGGTGGTGAATTCGTCCTCCGTCCATGAGCCCGGCAGTTCCTGTTTGCCGTAGTATGCCATGATGCGTCCGTTGGCTTCGAGGTTTGCCCGGTAGGGATCAAGCAGGCGCACCGCATTGTCCTTGCTGTTGGAGGTCAATATAACATTCTTTTTGCGTCCGGTAAGCGTGAGATACATGACGATGAACATGGTGACGGTGGATTTGGCCAGCTCACGGCTCCATGACAGCACCTCGAACCATTCATCGTGTGCAATGATCCGCCGGATAGCCTTTTTCTGGAAGTCGGCGAATTCATATTTGGCATAATTCGGGAAAAAGAACCTGATCCATTCTATGGGGTGCCTTTCGAGGTAAGCCCGGTGTTTTTCCCGTTCGGCTGCCGTCATGTTCCGGTCAACCGGTGTTGCCCTTGCGATGTCTTCTTTGTACTTCTCCCAATCGAGGAGAGCGAGTCTGTCAGTCTGTTTCATTGTCTATCCCTTTATAATTTATCTTTAATGTACGCATCGGCCAGCCGGGTGATTTCCTTTGCCTTTTCGAGGTCGGCCGCCCGTACCCAGTCGATGAGCCCGGTTAAAACACTGATGATGTCGGCAATGCCTACTTCCTGCTCCATGTTGCGTATGGCCGCCGACAGTTTCCCGAGGATGTCAGCCTCCTTGGATGAGGGGAACCGTTCCCCCTCGGGCCGTTCGGCGATGGCCTTGTTTATTTCGGCCACCTGCCGGTAGAGGTTAGCCACCTGTTCCTGCCTTGTGAGCGTAAGCCCCACCTTCTGTTCCTCCCACTTCCCGGCTCGTACCCAGTTGGACACGGACACCCGAGACACCCCCACACGGTCTGCGATTTCCTGCTGTGTGAGGTTTTCCTTGAGGTACAAAGTTTTTGCCCATTCCTTTTTCTGGGCATTCGTCAAATCTGCCATAAATCGTCCTTTTTAGTTGTAAATCACGTTACAAAATTGCATGAAAAAGCGGGGTTTGTAAAAGCGCGTACGCATGATGACGGGTTACAGCGTTATGATAACGCCAGAAAACGTTATGATGCGGACGCGGTTTCTTGGTGCCATGGGAATGTTCTATTTTCGCACCATCGAAAGGCGGGGAAACCGCTGGTAAAGACATGACGATGAGCAGATTTTTCAATATTACAACGAGTGACGACGGCACCAGTACGATATTCCTGTACGGGGACATCGGAGACTATACGGAGGTGCAAAGCGGGCGCATAGCCCAGGAACTGATGGAAGCCGAACGCGTGAGCCGACGCATCCATGTGCGTATCAACAGCAACGGCGGGGAAGTGTACAGCGGCATTGCGATATTCAACGCCCTGCGCCATAGCCAGGCCGACATCCGCATTTATGTGGATGGCATAGCCGCCAGCATGGCCAGTGTGATAGCCCTTTGCGGCAAGCCCGTAGAAATGAGCAAATATGCCCGTCTGATGCTGCACAGTGTGAGCGGCGGGTGTTACGGCAACAAGCAGGACCTGCAGCGTTGCATGGAAGAGATAGAAAGCCTGGAAGGCAGCTTGAGTGAAATCTATGCCGAGCGGCTGGGCATGAGCAAGGAAGAAGTGAAACAGACCTATTTTGACGGCGAGGACCATTGGCTGACCGCCAAGGAAGCCCTGGACCTCGGTTTCATAGACGACATCTATGATGCAGACCCCGTGCCGGCAGACAGTACACCGGCGCAGATATATACTTTATTCAATAACCGGCTCGTTGAGCCACAAAAAAACAGAGAAGACATGAATCTGGAAGACGTAAAGAAACGCCCGCGCTTCAAGGACTGCGCGAGTGATGCGGATGTGTTCCGCCTGATGGACCAACTGGAGGAAGAGGCAGGCAAGGTACCTATCCTTACGAAAGAGAACACCGACCTGAAGGCCAAGGTGAAGACCTACGAAGACAAGGCTGAAGCCGAAGACCTTGCCGCCCGCAAGCAGCTGCTTGACGCAGCCGAGCAGGACGGTCGCATTGATGCGACTACCCGCCCCATCTACGAAAACCTTTTGGCCAATGACCGCGAGAACGGCGAAAAGGCCCTGGCCCAACTGCCGGTAAAGCGCCGTGTGATGGAAGACCTGCATCTGGAACCGAATGGTGAAGAAAGCCCCTGGAACAGGCGTATGCGAGAAATTAAGGACAAACGTAAAAAGTGATTGAACTATGGCAATAATTGTAAGAAACACGAATTACAGCGGCGAGGTACTGGAACAGTTGCTGACGCTTGCCGCTACGAGCAATGAGATTGTGGAAAAGGGGCTGATCATGGTGATTCCCGGTGTGGAGAAGAAAATCAGCCTGCCGCGCCTGAAGACCGGCAAGATGCTCCAGAAGCGCAAGGAGAACCCCGGCGTGGAGGATTCGAAGGGCAACTTCAACTACGACGAAAAGAGTCTTGACCCGGTGGACTTCATGGCCTTTACGGTGTTTAACCCCCGCACGTTCGAGAACATCTGGCGCAAATGGCAGCCGAAGGGCAACCTGGTATTCTCGGAACTTCCGCCCGAAGCGCAGAACGCCCTGCTTGCCGAGTTGGCCAAGCGGGTACAGTTTGAACTGGGTGACCACTATGTGAACGGTGAATATGGGGATGATGACGACCACTTGTTTAACGGCATCCTGACCCAGATGGCCAAGGATACTGAGGTGATTGTGGTGGACAGCGCAGAATCGACCATGCTGGGCAGACTGAAAGCCATGCGTGCGAAGATTCCCGTGGCCATCCGCAACAACCCGGACCTCCGCATTCTAATGAGCGTGAACGACTTTGACAAGTATGATGACGAGCTGACCCAGCGCGAGTCCAAGAACACGAGCGAAACCGATGTGAATGCCCGCCGCTACAAGGGCATTACCATTGAGACGCTTGCGGCCTGGCCCGATGATCTGATTGTGTGCACCCTCTGTTCGCCCGATGCCGGCGGCAACCTGTTTGCGGCTGTGAACCTGCAGGACGATGAAGACGTGATTCAGATTGACAAGATCTCGAACGCGAGCGAACTGTACTTCTTCAAGATGCTGATGAAGGCTGACACGAACATTGCCTTCGGTGAAGAAGTGGTGGTGCTGGACAAGCGAAGCAACCCCGTGTTCAAGGCGAGCGAGAAGAAGATTTCAGTTGACCCTGCCAGTGTGACCCTTGAGGCAACCGGTGGCAGTGAAGAAGTGACCGTGACCGCCAGCGGAGAATATGAGATAGGCAGTGCCCCTGCCGGCTTCAAGGTGGAAGCGACGGATAAAGGCGTGAAGATTTCGGCCGGTGCAAACAGTGGCAGTCAGAAAACCGGTACACTGACCCTTACGCTCAATGCCGACCGCAGCAAGACGGCCAAGATTACCATTACCCAAAACCAGAAAGGATAAGATGGTATGGCAAAATTGAAGTATCTGGTAATTCACTGTACGGCAACCCCGGAGGGGCGTGAGGTATCATCGGCGGACATCCGGAAGTGGCACACTTCGCCCGTAAGCCAGGGTGGCAGAGGTTGGAAACAGGTGGGCTACACCGACTTGTTCCACCTGCAGGGCGGTGTGGAACGCTTGGTGAACAACAACGAGGATGCGCAGGTGGATCCCTGGGAAGTGACCAACGGAGCCAAGGGGTACAACAGCGTGAGCCGCCACATTGTGTATGCCGGCGGTGTGGCCAAGGACGGCAAGACCCCGAAGGACACCCGCACCGGCTGCCAGAAAAAGGCACTGGAGAAGTATGTGAAGGACTTCCATCGCAGATTCCCGGATGTGCGCATTGTGGGACACAACGAGCTGGCGGCCAAAGCCTGCCCCAGTTTCGATGTACAGAAATGGCTGAAAGAAATAGGTATTAACCAATAATAAAAGAAGCAATCAATGAAACGAATTATGCTGTTTATGATGCTGATGCTGGGAACAGTATCGGCTGTGATGGCCCAAGGGGCCGATGTTCCGGCAACGGACTATGACGCAATGATTGGCACCTTTGCCGGTTTCGTCGGCGGTGTGGTGGTGCTTACTGAAGGGTTGAAAGGTTTGTTCCCCAACATGAAAGGCTGGGTGACGCAGCTGGTGAGCTGGTGTGTGGGCCTGGTGTGCGCGATGCTACTGTGGTGGCTTGATGCCGGATTTGTGAGTGATGTGAGCTGGGACATTGCCTTGCTCTATGGTTTTGGTGCCTCACTTGTAGCCAATGGGGTAGCCGACACGGGACTGGTGCAATGGGTTATCGGACTATTCCGAAAGAAACGCGAGGAAGCAGAATAAAAGGTTGACTGACTAAAAAACGGGTGGTATGGACTTTAGCGAGATCATGAACATTATTCTTAGCGGCGGCCTTGTGGGCACTGCAGCAGCCATCGGTTCCCTGCGTGCTACGGTGAGGAAAGCGAAAGCGGAAGCGATGAAAGCCGAAGCCGACGCAGAGGGTGTGCGTGTGGATAACGCAGAACATGCCACCCGCGTTTTGGTGAGCAATATTGTGGTACCCTTAAAAGAAGAACTGAATGCAACAAGAAAAGACCTGCAGGCCAACAAGCGCGAAATGGCACGACTGCGCAAGGCCATTGACACTGCCAACAGTTGCCGCCATCATGATGACTGTCCTGTGCTTGGCGGGCTGCGCAAGCAGCAGGAAGAGCACGACGGTGGAGAAGATACAGACGGAAACGGCAAGCGCCGACAGCGCGAGCGGAAGCCGACGGGCGGGACTGGTGATGGCGGGTATACCGGCGAGTTCGGTGAAGCTGTCTATACCTGCGGACAGCCTCCGTAAACTTCCTGAAGGTGCCGTGTACCGTGGCAAGAGCGGACAGGCGAATCTGACCGTAGGCAGCGACGACAGCGGGAACATCGTGGCCGAAGCCTCGTGTGACAGTCTGCAGCAGCTGGTGCTATGGTATGAAGAAGAGCTGGCGCGCATCCGTAGCGAAACCAAGAGCGAAATTTCAAATGACGTCCAAACAGTAGAAAAACGCCCTCCGAACCGGATGCGGACGTTTATCACAGGTGTATTGGCCGGCTTATTGGCCGGTGTGTTATTAACCATCAAACTTTATAAACGATGAACAAGAATTTCATGTACGGCATAGGAGCCGTAAAGTATAAGGATTTCACAATCGGGTATATTGAAAAGAACTCGTTTGACCTGGGCGGCAAGAAACCCGAGGCCGCGAAGATCGAGGCCGAACAGGTGCAGGGTGCCCCGGTGCTGGTCATCCCACAGAGTAACGGCGGCATCGCCCCGACGTTCAATGTGATCCAGATGAACTATTCGAACCTGCACAAACTGCTTGGCGGCAGCCTGCATTATAAGAAAGAAGACTCGGAAAAGAAAACTCCGATCGGCTGGACAGCCCCGTCGGAGGTGCTTGTCATGCAGGGACCATGGGAACTCTCCCTCGTGTCCGGACAGAGCGTACTGATTCCCAACGCCACGCTGCTTTCCAATCCTGCAGGCAAGCTGACCCTTACAGAAACCTCCAAGATAGAGGTTACGCTCGAAGTGGCGATGCCGGAGGACGGTTCGCAGCCTTACGGCGTGTTCGATACGGAAGCAATACCGGACGAGTGGGGGCAGTACAAGCTGCCGCCGGCGGAAGCCTCGGCTGCAGCATCGCTCCAAAGTGAGGAGGGCTAACGTATGGCTGACCGTTTGGAACAACTGATAGAGATGGAGTGTGCGGACGCGCTGCTTGACAGCGGCGTGTCCGTACCTCTTAAAAGGTGGAAGCTTCCGTGGCTGAAACGCCCGGTGGAGGTGCGTGTGACGATGAAGCGTCCGAGGCTGCGGGGTCAGATTCTGCTGGCGCGGGAATACCTGAAGACGGGTGTCAAACCCGATTGGCAACCGAAGGACAAGACCGAGGAACTGGCCTTTGTGGCGGAGCATGGTAAGGCTGTGAGCCGCCTGCTGGCCTATACGGTATGCCGGGGATACGTGTCGCGGCACGTGGGCATCGGGGTGACAGCGTGGGTACTGCGGAACTTTGTGGAGTGGCGTTATCTGACGGCCATGTTCCGAACATTCGAGCGTCTGATGGGCACGAAGGATTTTATGCGTATTATCAGCTCGACAGCGCGGGCGAACCCGATGACTCCGAGACTGAGCCAGGCAAGGAAGGGGAGTTAAGAACCCGGTATGAAGGTTCCCATAGCCCTTTCGGCTTCGTGTGGCAGATTGCATCGGCGACCGGCTGGAGCGTGGATTACATCCTTGATGGGGTGAATTACCAGACGCTGATCATGATGCTGAGCGACGCGCCCCGCTACAAGCGCAAGAAGTCGGGTACTTCGGGCGGAAACGGTGCTCCCAGACCGGAACACAGCGCCGAGGATGAAGCGAACGATATAGTAGGATTTTTTCAAAGCAAACTGGAATGAGCAAACCTGTAGAAGTTGAATTTTTGATGAAGGACAAACTCACGCCCGGCATGAACAAGGCCGAACGTGAGGCGCTGGAACTGCGTAATACCGTCAGGCTGCTGGAGGCTGAACTGGAAAGGCTGCGCCTTGCCGGGGAGACGGCTGCCCCCAATCTGGACCAGAGTGCCAATATCGCGCAGATCCATGCACTGGAGAAGCAGCTTGAGGAATTGCGCGGCAAACTGAAACTGCTGCAGGAGGAATCGGAATCCGTGCAGGTCACCCCTGCAGACATGCCCAATGCACAGCGCCAGTTCAACGGGCTTCACAACAGCATCCAGCAGATGGCCCGTGAAATGCCTTCTTTGGCCATGGGACCGCAGATGTTCTTTCTGGCCATATCCAACAACCTGCCGATTTTTACGGACGAACTGGCCCGTGCCCGTAAGGAATATGATGAGCTGCAGAAGTCAGGCAAGAAAGGCACACCGGTATGGAAACAGGTCCTGTCCTCGCTCTTTTCCTGGCAGACGGCCATGACCACCGGCATCATGCTGCTGGTAATGTACGGTGATGAAATCTGGGATTGGACGAAAAACCTGTTCAGTGCCAAAAAAGGCGTGGATGAATTCAACATATCAGTCAAGGAAATGACCGAGATAGAGAAGGACGGCCGTGCCCAGATGGTGCGTACCCGCTTCGAACTGAAATCGGTCATCGATGAAATAAAGAACTTCACCGGCAGCAAGGAACAGGAAAAGGCGAAGGTAGAGGAACTGAACCGCAAGTACGGGGAATCTTTCGGGTATTATAAAACACTTTCCGAATGGTATGATACCCTTATCCAAAAGAGCGAGGACTATGTACAGGTCCTGCTGCACCAGGCCAATGTCCAGAACCTTGTAAAAAAAGCTGCAGAAGCCGATGAAGAGGTGAATAAAATCAAGGCGCAGAAACCGGAAGAGGCGGAAAGCGCCATGGGTTTTTTCGGGAAATGGGGACAATATATCATGCAGTCAAGCATGGCAGAATCCGGGCAGTTCTATGACGCACAGGCTGCCATCAAGAAACATGATCAGGAAGCTTATGACATACTGTTGAAAAATGCCGAAAACAAACGCGACGGTTATCTGAAAAAAGCGGAGGAAGAGGTAAAGAAAGCGGCAGAAGCAGCCAAAAAAGGAAATATCGGCGGACATACCGACCCCGAACAGTCCGGGAAGAATCCGGAAGCGGAAGCCAAGCAACGGCTTGCCACAGAGCGCAGGCTGGCGCAGGATCTTGCCGCCCTGCAGGCCGAGAACCGGAAGGAAGAGATAGACCGCATGCAAGCCGGTACCGAAAAGAAACTGGCACAAATCGAATATGACTATAACGCCCGGAAAGAAGAGATAAACCGGCAGGAAGCCGACTGGAAGCGTGAGAACAAGGAAGCCGGTCTTTCTACCGGAGATAACGGACTTACCCGGGAGCAACAGGATGAACTTGAAAAAGCCCGTGCCTCAAACACCGAGTCAAGGAAAAAAGCGGAGGCGGACGTGTACAGGGAAGAGGCGGAAGCCATGCGTGATTATCTGAAGGAATACGGGACCTTCCAGCAGCAGAAACTGGCCATCGCTGAAGAATATGCCGAGAAAATCCGCAAGGCACAGTCCCAGGGCGAAAGGCTGACTTTGGAGAAGCAGCGTGATGCGGCTGTGCACAAAGTGGACATGGAAGCCCTTACCCAGAAGATAGACTGGGGAGCAGCGTTCGGGGATTTGACCGGTCTGCTTGCAGACCAGATGAAGAACCTGCTTGGCGAACTTAAACAGTATGTCAAGACGGATGAGTTCAAAAAAACGGGAGCCGCAGACCAGCAGGTTGTTTACGATGCCATTGAACGTATTCAAAGCATGCTCCCCGGTGGCAACGGCACATTGGATTTTGCCCGGCTGCAAACGCAGATGCACGCTTTGGGGGATGCCGTAACACGCGTGCAAAATGCGGAACTGCAGCAGGAAGCGGCATTCATCCGGTTGAAAGCGGCGCAGGCCGATTACAACAAGGCTCTTGAAAGCGGTAACCAGGCAGAAATAGAACGTACCCAAATCGCTCTTCAAATGGCTCAATCGTCCAGCGTTTCAGCTGACGAAGAATACCTGAACGCCACCTCTGAAATGAAGGCGCTTGCCGGGGAGGTGAAAAGTGCCTCCCGGGACACGGTTAACGGATTGAACATGGTATCCGACGGGTTGCACGGCTTTGCGAGTGGAACCTTGCAGGGATCATTTGAAGGAATCCAGAACATGCTTACCGGTCTTTCAAAACTGAATATCGGAGGCAAGGTCGGCGATGCCATCAGCCGGATGTCCGAAACCCTGTCAAGTGCCGGAGTCATCGGACAAATCATATCGGCCATTCTCTCCATACTGGATTTGCTGAAAGACGGTATTGGCCCGATTATCTCATCATTGATAGATACCATTTTCAATGCGATAACCGGAATACTCGACAATATCCTCAGCGGAGACCTGTTCAAACAGATAGGCGGTTCCCTTGTGAATGGTATCGGAGGACTGCTGAACACGGTGTCTTTCGGAGGTTTCAACAAACTGTTCGGCATCGGCGGGAACGCCAAGGAAGTGCAGGCGGCTATAGACCGTCTTACGGACCGGAACGAGAAACTGCAGACTTCCATCGAAGACCTGACCGATACCATTAAGGCAAGCAAGGGGACAAAATCGGTGGAAGCTTACCGGGATGCTTACAAATACCAGAAAGAAACGAATGCAAACTATCTGCAGATAGCAAAGGAACAGGCACGCTACAGCGGAAGTCACCACAGCTGGAACTACTACTGGGGCGGTTTCAACCAGGCACAGATAGACAAACTGAGCGGACAGATCGGCCGCCAGTGGGACGGGAACCTGTGGAGCCTGAGCCCGGAGGAAATGAAGGCACTGCGCAGCAACGTGGATATGTGGACGCAAATCCAGAATACCGGTAAGGGAGGCTATGGCGGGCGACTGACCGAGAAACTGGATGACTACATAGACCAGGCCGGCAAGCTGGAGGAACTGACCGACCAGCTGTATGAAGGGCTGACGGGCATTTCGTTCGACGGTATGTACAGCAGCTTCATCGACAACCTGATGAACATGAAGTACGGTGCCAAGGATGCGGCGGAGGATATATCCGAGTACTTCATGCGGGCGATGCTGAGCAACAAGATCGGTGAGATGTACAGCGACAAACTGAAAGGCTGGTGGGAGAAGTTCGGCAAGGCCATGGAGGACAACGAACTGACCGAGGCGGAACGGAACGCGCTGATGGAAGAGTACATGCAGTATATGGATGAAGCCCTTGCCCTGCGTGACAACCTGGCGGCAGCCACCGGTTATGACAAGACGCAGCAGGGCGGTACGAGCCAAAGTGCGAAAGCGGGCGGCTTTACGGCCATGACGCAGGACCAGGGCACGAAACTGGAGGGCATGTTCACCGGCGGGCTGCAGCACTGGAGCAGCATGGACGACCGGCTGGAAAGCGTGGTGGAGAAGATGGACACGGCCGAAGGGCATCTGGCCCGGATAGCCGAGAACACCGGTGTGAGCGCCGGACACCTGGGCGAACTGAAGGAAGTGATAAAGAAAATGATACGTGACGGACTAAAAGTGAAGTGATATGGGCAATATACTGAGCGGACTGGTGCTGGTGAACGGCACGGACATCTGGACGGAATACGGCGTGTTCCTGGTGGAAGACCGGCGCGGGGGCATGGAGAACCTGACGGCCATCCTGACCCCGAGCAAGGCCAAGAAGGATACGGCTGTGGACATACGGGAAGAGCACGGGGAAAAATACAGCCCCGTGCTGACCCCACGGAATGAAGCGCGTGACGTGACGCTGCATTTTGCGCTTTACAACAAGACCCAGGCAGGCTGGATGAAGCAGTACTTTGCCTTTGTGAATTTCCTGAAGCAAGGGAAGGACGGCTGGCTGGAGATCCGTTTCCCCCAGCTGGATCTGCAGCTGCGGGTGAAGTATGCCGACTGTACGAAGTTCACCCCGCTGACCTATCTGTGGACGGAAGGTGTGCATGCCGGAAAGTTTCGGGTAAAGTTCCGGGAACCGAAACCGATTATATAACCATTCAAACGCTATTAGAATATGCTTCTAACGATATATGATAAAGCCGGAACCAAGCGTGCGGATGTGGCCGTGAACGACAGCTCGACGCAAAGCAAGGAAGTGCAGGGAGACAATGTGCTTTCCCTGTCGTTCAGCTATTATGCCTTCCTGCCCCTGGACGTGAACGACTACACGGACTATCTGGGCGAACGGTACTGGCTGACAGAACGCTACACGCCGAAGCAGGTGAGCGATGGTGAATGGGAGTATAACCTGAAGCTGTACGGTATCGAGAGCCTGATCAAGCGGTTCCTGGTGCTGGAGACGACGGACGGGGACACCAACCCCCTGTTTACCCTGACGGCCACGCCCCGCGAGCATGTGGCGATGGTGGTGAAGGCTATCAATAACGGCATGGGCCACATTACTGACTGGAAGACGGGTACGGTGGAAGGTACGGAGCTGATCACGATAGACTACGAGGGGATGTACTGCGACGAAGCGCTGAAAGCCATCGCGGAAAAGGCAGGCGGCAAGGTGGAATGGTGGGTTGAGGGGCAGACTGTGAACGTGTGCCGCTGCGAACACGGGGAAGAAATCACCCTTGGCTATGGCAAGGGGCTGACCTCCCTGGAAAGAGATACGAGCAACACGGCCAAATTCTATACGCGCCTGTTCCCGGTAGGCTCGACCCGCAACATCGATGCGGAGAAATACGGCAGCCCGCGTCTGATGCTTCCCGGCGGCAGGAAGTACATCGAGCAGGGCGTGGAGGAATATGGCATCTATGACCATTACGAGCAGGATGCTTTCAGCGGCATCTTCCCCCGTCGGGTCGGTACGGTGAGCTCGGTTCGCAGCGAGGAGGTGGCAGACGATGAAGGAAACAAATTCACCGTCTATTATTTCCGGGACGGGGAACTGGACTTTGACCCTAACCTGTACGAGCTGGCCGGAGAAACCAAACGTGTGTCGTTCCAGACGGGCGACCTTGCCGGACTGGGAGAAAGCGATGACCACTACTTTGAGGTGAACTACGACAGCGCGGCACGTGAATTCGAACTGATCACCATCTGGCCCTACGATGACGACACCCAGCTGCCGGGCGGCAAGCTGGTGCCCCGAGCAGGCGACACCTATATCCTGTGGAATATCCGTATGCCGGATGAGTATTACCGGCTGGCCGAAGAGGAGTTTGCGGTTGCGGTGGACGAGTACAACCGGGACCACTGGCTGGACATTGCCGCCTACAAAGCCCCGACAGACCCGGTATACATCGAGGAGCACGGCATAGACCTGTTTGTGGGCAGACGGGTGAAGCTGGAGAGCCGGAAGTATTTCCCGGAAAAAGGCTACCGTCAGAGCCGTATCACCAAGATCAGCCGCAAGGTGAACGAATCCGGGCAGATGGACATCGAGATAAGCGATGCGCTGCAGGTGGGCAAGTTCGACAAGGTGACGGACAGCATCGGTGCGCTGAAAAGCTATACGAAATCAAAGACGGAAGGCGCTGCCCTTCCGGACATCATACGAAGCTGGGACAAGACGCTGCCCACGGACAACAACCTGTTTTCCGCCCGGCGCAGCCAGAAAGAGTTCCTGAGCAAGAACCAGCCGGACACAGCCAAAGAGTCCATCCGCTTCCTGAAGGGTGTGAGCTTTGGCGAGGCTGCCGGCGGCAAGCCCTGCGGCATCGTGGATGGTGAGGGCAATGCCGAATACTTGACTGCCGTGATCCGCGAACTGCTGCGCAGCACGGAGTTTGTGGACGGGCTGACCGGTGAGGGCTGGCAGCTGTGGATTGACCAGCTGACCGGACTGACAAACCTGACGGTGGACAAAGTGACTGCCCGGCAAAGCCTGGTGGCGCTGGAACTGCTGATAGAGAAGGTGCGCAGCGTGTGCGGCCAGCTGGTGGTGTCCGCTGCCAACGGCAAGATCAAGGACGTGGTGAAGCAGGGCGACAACTACCGCATCGTGTTTGAGCAGGAATCGGGCTTTGTGGCCCATGACCTGATGCGCTGTGCGGTTACGGGTGGTAAGAAACTAAAAGCATACTGGGTGGAGGTGGCTTCGGTGATAGCCGGCGGTGTGCTGGTCCCGGTAAGCGAGTTTGGCGGGGTGAAGCCGGAGGCAGGCGATGAGTGCGTGCTGATGGGCAACACCGAAAACCCGCTCCGGCAGAACCTTATATCCATTGCGGCCACGGAGGACGGACAGCCCCGTATCGACATTCTGGACGGTGTGAAGGCCAAGAACTTCAACGGCTGCCTTCGTTGCCGGCTGGGTAAGCTGGACGGCATCAGGAGCAGCGCTTTCCCGGCAGACAAACAGCCGAAAGGAAACGGCCTGTATGCCGACAACGTGTGGCTGAAGGGTACGTTCGTGTTGATGACGGGCGAGGACATCCTGACGCGGTTTGAGATAACCGAGGGGAAAATCCATTCAGCCGTGGAAAGCTTGCGCAAGGAAATACGCGAAGAACAGAGTTATCTGGACAACAGCAGTTTTGCCGACGGCATGGACAAATGGAAGACGGGCAGCAAGGCTACGCTGTTCACCCTGGGCGGACGCTGGATCTGGGCGAACGGCGGTCCTTACGGTACGAAGCCGGACGGCCATGCCGAGATACGGACCGACGGCAAGGTGCCTTATGCCTATATCCGGAACAGCTATATCATGCAGAAACTGGAGGACTTCCGGCTGGTACCGGAGTACCGGCAGACGAACAGCCAGGGCGAACGGGTGCCCGGCGTGGTGTATCTGTCGTTCAGCTACCGGGTTATCAAGGCCGGAAGGTTGAAAATAGAATTTGTGAACGCTGATAAGACCGGGTTTGAGAACTTCAACATGTTCGGCCATGAAGAAGACCTGCCCGTTGGCGGCGAGAAGATGTTCACGCTGGACGGCCTTTGGAACGGTACGGGAGACTTCAAGCTGTCGTTTACGGGCGTGATTTACATTTCGCTGCTGGTATTCTCTACCAACAAGGCGGACGCACTGGCCTATAAGTACCGTACACTGTTCGAACAGAGCGACCGGCTGGTAAAGATTTCAGCGGCGGTCTTCGACAAGGACGGTAATGCGCTGAAAGAGACCGGGCTTGTCATAAAGCCTGAAGGTTCCGGTCTGTATGCGCAGGACAATACAGGAAAGATTGCCCTTATCGGGGTGAGCGTGGAGGAAGAGGACGAGTACGGAAATACCGTGAGCAAAATCAAGCTGACAGCCGACCATATACAGCTGGAGGGACTGGTAACGGCCAACGGCAACTTCAAGATACTGGAAGACGGCAGCATTGAAACGACCAACGGTAAGTTTACCGGAGAGATAGACAGCAGCAAAGGGAAAATCGGCGGCTTTGAGATAGGGAACGGCCGTATCGGTTCTGTGGCCGACTCTCACGGGAGCGGTGGCGGTCTTGCCATTTATGATGATTTTTTCCGTGTCGGCGGCAGCAAAGGATATGTGATGTTCGGTGATGATGTGATACCGTCTTCTGCAGGAGGAGCTTTTACCGCTGTCGGTCGTATCGTGAACTCAGCCCCCAATATATACGGGAATTACGGCTTCGACCAAGCGAACTATGGATTGTTTATAGATGTTACCGGCGGTACGAAGAACTACGGTATCAGCAGCAATGCGGCATTACTTGCCCCGGCGTTTATCAATACGAAAGCCAAGCTGCTTACCTTCGGAAGTGGAAACTACACGGTGGATTTTTCGCAGCATAACATTATCCTCATGTATTACAACCAACCGAATTATAATGCTGTGGAAGTGACTCTACCGTCGGAGAATTCTGTTGCATCCCAGTTCGGTCTCCGCTATTTGCCGTCCGATTTTGCCGCAGTGGTCACACTTCGTGTCAGACCTGGTTCAAAGGATATAATACTAAAAGGAATTTATAACCACAACGAGGATATGCAGGATTACAAGATGGCCTCCGGGGACTCTGTGATAGTGCTTATAACCAAGGCGGACGGTTTCCGTTACCAGATATTGAATCATTCATTATAAAAGCAGAATATATGAAAAAGTTAGATTTCAGGAATTTCAGTGTCCCCACCGGAATAACCCGTCAGACGAGGGAGGTTTTCGATGCACGTGAGCAGATAGCCGATTTGCTGTATACGCGTGTCAGTGGCATCAAGGCCCATCGGCTTGCGTTCAAGATTTTCGAGAGTACCGGCGAGACCGAGTTCAGCGATGAGGAAACCGGGATGATACGCATGGCGGTGGAACGCTATTGTCTTCCCAATGTGATAGATGCCCTGAACGAAATCCTGGGCGGGTCAGAAACCGATAAAAACGAATGAGTATGGCAGAAATGACACAAGAAGAACTGGTTCAGGAAGTGCTGAACCAGGTACTCCAGAGTTCTACCGGCGTGGAGGACTTGGAGACCGTCACCTCGCTGGACGGTGTGAAATCACTGCCCGGTGAGAAGGACGGCAAGATGGTGAACGTCCCCCTGGAACTGATAGGCAAGCCTGCGAACGATGCCGCCGCCCGTGCCGAGGCTGCCGCCAAGAAAGCGGAAGGAGCCGTAGCCGGACTGGAGGAAAAGACCCAGGCCGCCACGGAAGCGGCCACCAAGGCCAACGAAGCGGCAGCCAAGGCAGAAAATGCCGCTGCCAAGGTGGAACAGACTATGGCAGCAGCCGTCGGCGGAGCTACCGCACGCTTTTCCTCATGGATGGAAACAGGCAATGTTTTACCTGACAAGAGTACCAAACCGGGCGGCAGCGTGGTGTATGTGGCGGATGCCGGGAAGTTCGCCTACCACATGGATTCCACCCTGTACGGGGACTGGGACGTGGCGGGTGTGCCTCCTGCCGGCATGTTCATGAATGCTGACCGGACAGCCATCCTGCCGGACAAGCTCTACCTGTTGGGCGATGCCGTATATACCGGAACGGGAGGCAGCCTGAGACTGCTGGCCTACCGGCATGAGGTGATGAGCGGGGAAGCTTACGAGGCACTGCAGGACAAGGATGCGAATACGCTGTATCTGATTTATGAGGAGGATTGACGATGATAACCATAGGCGGTAAGGAAATAACGGCTGCGTATGTGGGGAAACGTGCCCTGTCGGCTGTCTATGCCGGGGCAAGACTGGTATGGTCTGCGATAAGCAGCTGTTTCGGACTTGGATACTGGAAAGGCGACGAGCCGTGGAACGGATCGGACGCATGGAACGGTAGCAGTAAAACTGATAAATGAATGATTATTATAAAAGGACAGTATTATGGCAAAAAGGAAAATAAGCGGAATCATCAACGCGACTGAACATCCGATGAATCTTGAAACACCATGGAATCAGAAACAGCCGGACGGCACCTATCATGCCTATGCAGGCGATGACATCGAAGCGTTCCTGAAGAAGGAACTGTCAAACCGTACCCCTACCGAGGAACTGGTGAGCGGCGAGACGAAACCTCCTACATCCGGAACGGTGTTCGATGCGATGGTGGGTACGGTGACGGACGTGGATGTGCAGGACAGCGAGGACGGCACCCAGTACGTGATGACCGTCAAGCAGAAGGACAACCAGGGCGGCGAGAGCTCGAAGGAAGTTCGCTTTTCCAAGTACACGGATGACGACAAGGTGGTGGTGAACATCGACCTGACGGACAGCGGCGGTGCGGGACTTCCCGCCTCGCAGTATCTGGCACTGGGCAGCGGCTTTGTGGTGAAATACTCCGTGGGTGTGGGTACTGCCGGTGGCGGTACGGTGGACGGCTACAGCGACCTGAAAGCCCGCGTAATCGTGAAACGCGGTTCGACCGTGATCAGTGAGTTCCGGGATGCGGAGTTTGTGGGTGTTACAGCCGGACAGAGCTATACCTTTGACGCTTCGCCCTACCTTCAGGATGCCACCGCCTATACCGTGCAGGTGGAAGCGCAGGCAACCTACCAGGGCGGCACGCTGATGAAGACGGCCACGGCCAAGGTGACCATGGTGGCCATGGAGCTGGAGACCACCTACTCGGCGGGCAACGGGCTGGCCGACGGGGGATATAAAAATGACGTGAACATCCCCTTTACTGCCAAGGGCACGAGCGGGGAGAAGAACATCTACTACCGCGTGAACGGCGGACAGGCCTTTACCCTCGGTCTTTCGGCCGGCAGCGGTGTGCAGCAGAAGAACGTGACCATCCCCCTGACACAGATGCAGGAGGGTACGAACGTGGTGGAAGCCTACGCGCAGCATGAGAACTCCGGTGTGGTGAGCCGGGTGCATTACATTACGCTGCTGAAGGCAGGCGGAGGTGTGACAGCGTATGCCGGCATGATGTTCAGCCACCGGGCAGCGGGATTCCAGCGTGACTGGAAACACCCGGTGCTGGAGGCAGAGCAGTTCACGGCATGGAACTTCACGTATGCCGGCTATGACCGCGATGCGTACACGGCCCGTGTGAAAGTGACCGACCGGGGCAGCGTGGTGAAGGAAGACCTGCTGCAACGCGGTGAGACCGGCAGCTACGGACGGACGAACGTGAACGTGGAACCGCTGGACTATCGTGTGTCGTGCGGTGATGCCGTGCTTGAGGTGCAGGTGAACACCACATCGCACCCGGACATTGAAGCCACGCTGGCACCGGATGCCGTGTGTACGTTTGACGCCTTCGGGCGCAGCAACACGGAAAACAACCCGGCAAGCTGGGTGAGCGGTGACAAGCGCATGGAGTTCCGGGACGTGCTGTGGAGCGTGAACGAATACGGTGCCGGTAGCGGCTGGCACAAGGACCGCCTGCTGCTGGCCGGTGGTGCAGGTATGACCCTGACCGCTGACGGTGGGTACCGCCCCTTCAACGAGGCGGACAAACCCGAAGGCTTTGCTATTCGTGATGTGGGCATGACACTTGAGATAGAATACAGCACGGCCAACGTGACGGACACGGATGCGGAGCTGATCACCTGCCTGGGGCAGCTGGACAACGGCAACCGGTACGGGCTGATTGTGACTCCGGAAGAGGCCAAGTTCCTGACCGGTGTGGTGACCGAGGCGATGGATGCCGGACAGGTGCTGCGCTATGAAGACTCGGTGGGTACCAAGTTCCAGCCGGGTACGAATATCCGCATTACCTACGTGTTTTATCCGAACGTGCAGACCAACGAACAGCGCACGCTGATCGGTTTCTATGTGAACGGTGAAGAGTCGGCTGCTTCCAAGTGGCTCGACAAGGTGAATTTTGACATTCAGAGCCAGTTGGAATTTAAGTCGGCAGGTGCCGACCTGAACGTGAAGAGCGTGCGTATCTATAACAAGGCGCTGACCTCGGACGAGGTGCTGAACAACTACATCGTGGACCGCAACCACCTGGAGGATGCCGACGGGGAACCGGGCGTGCGTTCGCTGGATGAGGACAACCGCGTGCTGAACGAGGGGGACACGGTGAGCATGGAGAAGCTGATGGGACTGATGAAGAAGCGCCGGAACTCGATCCTGGTACTGATAGGCACGGGCAGCGTGGGCAGTGAGGTTCCGAGCGAGAGCGACACGCTGAACGTGGTGGATGCACTGGCCCAGCTGAACGACAAGAAGGCCAACAAACTGGTAAGGGAGGTCCGTTTCTATAACGGAGAGGACAGGACGCTTGACTTTATCCTTACCAACGTATATGTCCGTATTCAGGGTACTTCTTCCGTGAACTATGCCAGAAAGAACTTCCGTTTCTACTTCCAGAAGACGGCAAGCGGCTGGACGGTTACATTGAGCTACGGGGAGATTGACGGAAACGGCAGGCAGAAGAATCCGGTGGTAACTACCGGCAAAAAAAATCTCTTCAAGTTACGCAGGAACTCCGTAGGCGCGAAGCTGGCATGTTCCAAATGCGACTTCTCGGACTCGTCCATGACCACCAATACCGGAGGTGCGAAGCTTATCAATGACGGGCTGAAAGAGATGGGGCTGCTTACGCCTGCCCAGCGTTACGCCAAAGACCATGGGCTGGATGATGATTACCGTTCGGCCATCGACGGCCTGCCGTGCGACCTGTTCGTAGCGAAGAGTGCCGACGAAGACCTGACCTATTACGGCCAGTACAACATGAACAACGAGAAGAGCGACAGCTACCCCATCTTCGGGCAGGATGAGACCATCGGCGGCGAGAAATGGGGCGAGGGCGACACGCTGAACTACCTGGAAGCCGACGAGGAAGGACACAAGCAGTACCTGCCCGTCTGCTTCGAGACGCTGAACAACTCCAATCCGCTGTGCCTGTTCCACTGGTTGCCGAGTACCGAACCGGAGCATGAGGATTTCATGGACTACAACTTTGACGGAGGACTGGAATTTAATCATCCGAAAGATACCTTCTGGTCGGACGGAGGCGGTGACGCGGAGGAAGAACCGAACCTGAAAGACCACCTCGGTACCGGTGACAAGTACGACAAGATGTACAAGGCCACCGACCGCATGATGAGTTTCGTCTACCGGTGTGTAAAGGAAACGCCTGCGGGCAGGAACATGGTTTACAGCACGGAATCCCATTCGTTCGAGGGGGTGGACTATGAGGACGACGGCGACAAGTTCCCTACCGCCAAGTGGCAGAGCGATACGTTCAGGAAAGAGGCATCGAAGTATTTCGACCTTCCCCACCTGATTGCCTACTATCTGTACGTGCAGTTCAACCTCGGCGTGGACCAGCTTGCGAAGAACATGCTTATCCGCACATGGGACGGTGTGAAATGGCTGATTGACTATTATGACGGCGACTGCCAGCTCGGTTCTGACAACAAGTCGTTCCTGACCGGGAAGTATGACGACAACCGCCAGACGAAGCGCGACGGGGCTTATGTGATGCAGGGTCATAACTCGTGGCTGTGGAACCTCATCGTGGCCAACTGCTGGGACATGATTGTGGAGATTATGGTGAGCGGATGGAACGGGGGCGCAAGCTTCATGAGTGCCTTCAGTATCCAGAAAGCCATAGACCATTTCGATACCGAACAGATGAAGAAGTGGTGCTCACGCCTCTATAACAAGTCCGGCATCTTCAAATACATCTACCCGTTCCTGAACGAAATGCCGGTGGGTGCGGACGGAGCCAAACAGACCTATCCGCAAATCTACGGTCTGAAGGGTTCGTTGAAAGCACACCGGAACTACTTCATCCAACGCCGGTATGACCTGAAGCAGGTGGAGTACGGCTATGTATCCACGCTGGGTGCCCAGTTCTACCAGAGTACGGCATCGCTGGACAAGGCTTATAAACTGAAACCGATGCAGTACCGGCTGACCATCCCGTACCGTGTGCAGCTCTCCACCAGCAACGGCGTGCAGGCCGACAGCGGCGTGGTGGATGCGGACGTGCTCCACTCGTTGCAGCTGACCCGTGCCTTCGGCGAGAACGACCCGCTGAAGATTATCGGTGCAGCCAAAATCAAGGAACTGGTATGGCACGAGGATGCGTTCGCCATCGGTTTTAATTTCGGTCTGCTGACCTCACTGGTAAAACTCGACATGAGCGTGGAGAAAGCCAGCGGTTACCGGAACGGCTCGTTCATGGCTTCGACGAACGGCATGCTGCTTCTGGAAGAAGTGAACATGCGGAACAACCGGCTGGCCCGGAACGGGGACAACGGCAATGTGGCTACTTTGGACTTGAGCTGGCAGGGCCGCCTGAAGAAACTGGACGTGAGGGGTACGGGGCTGACCCGTGTGAAACTGGCCACCGGTGCGCCCGTTGTGCAGTTATGCCTGCCGGACACGATTGAGGAACTGTTCCTGGAATATCTGACCAAGCTGTCCGACAGCGGCCTGATACTGGAAGGCATCAATAATGTGCGTGGCTACCGCTACACCAACTGCCCCGGCATCGACGGGTTCGCTATGCTGGAACGCCTGCACCAGGCCAGACTGAACGGCAGCGGCAAGCTGGAGCGCTTCGCGCTGGAGATAGACCGGGAAGACGACGGAACCCTGCTGAAGAAGTATTACGACTACGGAACGTATACGCAGACGGGTGCCGTGGATGACCGGCATTCGGGACTGAGGGGCAAGCTGACCCTGACGAAGTATCTGGCCGATGAGGAACTGGGGAAGTATGCCGCCCGTTATCCGGAACTGACCATCAAGCAGCCGCCCTATACGATGATCGAGTTTGACGACAGCGTGGCCGACGATGCCAATGTTTCGAACCTGGACAACAAGACGGGGTACAAATTCGGCAATACGTACAAAATGAGCGGGCATGTGAATGCCATCCTGTCCAAGCGCCACCGCGTATTGGCCAAGGTGACGAAGATGCCCACGAGCCGGAAGGTGGAGATAGCCGGGCAGCAGGTGGAAGTGAACAACCCGGACGGGGAAATGACCTATTTCCCCCTGCATGACGAAAGCTCGAACTTCTATGCCGATGCGGAGGATATGAACGACTGCACGGTGGCGAAGCTGGACGGCAGCGAGGGTGACTGGATGATGTATGAGCCGTTTTACTGGAGCAAAGGCATCAACGACTATCTGAACAACAAGAAGTACGCCTGCTACAGCAGTTATCCGGAGGACGAAATGCCCCCGGTTCCGGACGCGACGGTACTGACACTGGATGCCATCAAGGAGACACAGGGCGGCTGGCTGGGTGAACGCAAGATTATGAGCGGCAAGCCCACGCTGATGGAATCCTATACGACTGACAAGGCCTATTCGGTATGTAAGGTGGATGTATCCGGCTACAGGCGCGTGCGCTTCCCGAGTGTTCCTGGCACGGGGCTTATCGGCAGTGTGTTTGCTGATGCGGAGGGAAACATCCTGAAGAGCATTGTGGTGCCGACCATCGGCTTGAAATTTGAAGCCGGCATGTATCTGATAGCGGATGTTCCGGAACGTGCAACGGCCCTGCATTTCTCCATCCTGAACACGGCAGAGTTTGACTGCGTGGTGCTGAGCAACAGCGACAAGATAGAGGACATGGAACCGGATTGGGTGGCCAATGAGGAACATCTGTGTGCCGTTGTGGGCAGTTCTGTAGTGGGCAGCAAGTTGCGTGCCTGCATAACCGGAGCTTCGACCACGGCAAGCATGACCTGGACGGACTTCCACTATTACAGCCAGCAGCGTGGCATGCAGCAGATAGATGCCCTGATGCACAGCCGCATCGCGAACCTGAGCTATGCACGGTACGGGCGTAGGGACATGCAGGAACAATGCGGTGCCGGTCAGCATAACAATAACCGGACAACGGGTGGAACGGCCGACCATGGAATGACAGATACCATCGGCTATGACGAGGCGTATGTCATCAACAATAAAATCACGAATTCGCTGATTGACGGCTTGGTGCATCAGTATGCCTGGTATAAGAGCCGGGACGAATACGGACAGGCGACCGTGGTGCAGGTGAACAATATCTGCTGCCTGGGCTACGAGGACATCTACGGCAACAAGTATGACATGATGGACGGCGTGGATTTGCCGAATGACAGCGGCAACCAGGGCAAATGGCGCATTTGGATGCCTGACGGCAGTATCCGTATGGTACAGGGCAAGAAGGACAGCGGTCAGTGGATTACAGGCGTGGCGCACGGCAAGTATATGGACATGGTTCCGGTAGGTAATTTGAACGGATCATCTTCTACCTACTATACCGACATGTACTGGATAAGCACCGCTACAGTCCGTGTGGTCTATCGCGGGTACAACAATGCGAGTGCGTATGGCGGTGTGTCGTATGCGAATGCGGGTATCGATGCTTCGTATACGTTTGCGA
>ULQI01035614.1_pt1 | contig 24577 bp, 19 predicted proteins | sample 1954261 | NCBI WGS metagenome assembly ULQI01 (sample SAMEA4835650, study PRJEB28245) | human gut metagenome | biome: gut microbiome; material: fecal sample | place: Denmark | collected 2008 | reverse complement strand
CCCCGCAGCCCACCATCGCCTGTGCCTGGTTGTTCGGCACGTTGAGCCGGAATTTGCTCCAGATCTCCGTGAGGATAACGTCCGTCGCACGGTAATGCAGCCCTGTATCCGCGAAAAGATCATTCAGCGCCTCAATGCGTCCGGTGCCTCTGCTAAGATCCGCCTCTCCATATACAATACCGATAGTCGTCTCCGGATCAAAAACCACCTGATTGCCCTTTCGCTCCGAGGCAACCTTGATCAGTGAATGGACAATTTGGACCGGATCAATGACCTCTCCGATGATCTCCTCGCTGTCCACACCGTTCATCAGGCTCATCACTGTCGCGTGTCCGCCTGCCACGGTCTGAATATCGCCGAGCGCCGGGTGAAGCGCCTGATACTTGGTGGCAACGATTAAAAGATCGACACCGGAAGCCTCCTCCGGCGTCCTGACCACAGGGTGATACACCTGCCCGTTAATGACAAAGCCATCCCTCTCATAGCGCGCCTTCCGCTCTCCCGATGCGACTACGCACAGATCAATCTCTTTCTTTTTTGCAAGTCCCCACATAATATAAGAACCCACTGCTCCTGCGCCAAGAATGGCAACCGACTGATATTTCATTGCTTTAACCCTCTTTCTCTTGATACCCGCTTATTTATTTCCTCACTCCGCTAATTATGAAAGTAGAAAATATTCCACATAAACTTTGCCAAAGATCAACACGGTAGCTGCAACGATCAGCACAATCAATCCGAAAACGGCAATTTCCTTTAACATGCTGTGTTTTTTCTCAAAAGAGTCATTTTCTTCCTGGTCGATCACTTCTGCATTGTCCATTTTCATTCTTTCATAGTCTGCAATATTTCCCTCCGTCTGGCTTTGATCTACAGCCCACAGAAAATCTTCTTTTGCGCGGGTTGCATGCATACTTTCCTCTGTCTGCCATTGATCTACAGCCCGCGGGGAATCTTCTTTTGCACGGGTTGCATGCATACTTTCCTCTGTCTGTCTTCGATATACAGCCAGCGGATCCGAGATATGCATGATCTTACTCCGGAACTCGAAAAGCCATAAGACATCTTCTTCACTGCAGGGATAATCCTCAAACGAACCTTCCCCGTGTGCCATCTGATTCCTTATATGTCTTAGTTCTCTAAGCCTGTCATATGTCTGATTCCATTCCGGAATCCTGTTTCTTTGCATGACCGGAACAGCTATCATATCATTCAGATAACAGGTAACGCCGCCGCTGTTTTTACCGTACATTTCCGAACAAAGTTTATCCAGCTTTTTATATTCATCAAAGAAAATGATATTTGTATTCTCCGGCACGTTCTGTACCTCCTACTTCTTCTCCCGCAGCTTTTTCAGATATGCATTCTTTACTTCATTCTCATGCCGAAGTCTTCCGATCTCATCCTTCAAATACTGCACATACTCTCTTGTCAGCTTCACACCGCCCCGAACCGCCACGTCCTCATGCCGCTCCATCTCATCCAGCCACTGCTGCAACGATTTATCCCGGATATCATTAAACGTCGTATCTTCCTTAAAAAACATCGCTCTCTCCATTTCCCGCATTATTTTCTGTGCCTTCACATCTTCCACCTCAGACCGCACCGCTTTTCTGCGCATCTGTACTTCCAGTTCAGACCGCACCACTTTTCCACGCATCTGTACTTCCGGCTCAGACCGCATCATTTTTCCGCGCATCCGTATCTTCCAGTTCCAGCCGCATCAGCACGAGTTCCTGCCATCTGCCGTCGCGTGTCAGAAAGCCCCGCGGATTTCTTCCATATTCCACAAACCCGTACTTCTTATACAGTCTCACCGCGTTCTCATTTTCACCGACCACCTCAAGTTCCAGCTGTCGGAATCCGGCTTCTTTCGCGCAGTCAATGCAGGCGCCGGTCAGCGCCGCGCCGATTCCCTGTCCCCAGTATTCCCGCAGGATACTGATGCCGAAATCCGCGCGGTGCCTTAGCTTCTCGCGCGTACTAAGCGCATGGTTTCCCGCCGATCCCACGAGGATGCCGTCCACAAATGCACAGATCTCAATCTCCGTGCGGCTCTCCTTTTGCGCGGCAAGCCGCTCTTCCATATCCTCCACCGTGTGCGTCCCCTCGTCCGCATACGTTGTCAGAAACTCCGTCTCCGCGTGCGCCTGTGTAAAATAATGCAGAAATGCCGCCGCATCCGCCCGTTCCGCATTTTTCAAAAGACATTTTCTTTGATCTTTTAACCTGATCTCCCGGTAATATAACATGTTGCTCCTCTCCCGCTTTTGCACAGCAGGTCTCTCATCAAACCTCATTTGTCACCGAGTATAGCACACTCCTGCGCAAAAGAAAAGAACCGGCGCACGCCGGCTCTTTTCCTGTCTGCATCTTATATTGTCATCCTTTGACCGCACCTGCCACAAGGCTCTCCTGCACCTGATTGCTCAGCAGAAAATAGATCAGAATGGTCGGCAATGTTGCAATAACCATACCGGCTCCGATCAATCCCCAGTCTGTGGAATACTGCCCTGCAAAAGACATAATTCCCACCGGAAGTGTCCGATAGACATCTTTATCCACAAAAGTGTTCGCCAACATCAACTCATTCCACGTACCGAGGAATGTGAAGATCGACGCGGTGGCAAGTGCCGGCTTTACGATCGGTGTGATAATAGAGAAAAAACAGCGCCACAGTCCGCAGCCGTCAATGCACGCCGCCTCTTCAATTTCCTTTGGAATCCCCTTGTAGAAACCCGTCAGGATCATCACGCTCATGGGAATGGCTCCCGCAATATACGGAATCAGCAGTCCCAGATAACCGCCTTTTAATCCTATCTTATCCAACAGTTGGAACAGCGGCAGCAACGCTGCCTGCGCCGGAATCATAATTCCAACGGAGAAAATGGTAAACACGGTATTTCGTTTCTTCCAGTACATCCGTGCAATGGCGTAGGCAGCCATCGCCGAAAGCAATCCCGCCACAAGCACCGTCACCGCCGAATAAAATACCGAATTAAAGAAATACCGGATCAGCGAAGACTTTGTCAATGCCTCCGTATAATTTTCAAACCGCCAGTGCTGCGGCAATCCGATCACATTATCGCCGAAAATTTCCACATTACTCTTTAAGGAAAATGTAATCAGCCAGTATAACGGGAAGATCTGAATCACTGCAACTGCAATCAATGCGATATACTTTATGATTGTTCCTACTCTTTTCTTCATTGTCACACCCCCTAGATCGCCGCTGCATTTTCTTCTGCACGTTTAAACATTTTTCCAATTACCATACTTAAGATCACGCATTCAATCACAATGAAGAATGCCTGTGCACTCCCATATCCATACAGACTTTTACGGAAAAGATTACTATACATCAGGGTTGCCGGCACCTCGCTGACATGGTTGGGGCCGCCGCCTGTCATAACATAGATCAGATCGAATGCCTTTAAGGAACCCGTCAGTGCAAAAATGATGCATGTTTTTAACACCGGTGCCAGCAGTGGCAGCGTAATGCGGAAAGTCGCCTGCACATTGGACGCCCCGTCAATTTTTGCCGCCTCATAGTAGTCCGTAGAAATCGACTTGATGCCCGCATAGAAAATCAGCATGTGATACCCGATATACTGCCATACACTCGGGATCACCGCACATAAGAATGCAGTTTTGGGATTGGTGAGCCAGGAATATTCCACCGGCTGCCTGGTAAACAGACTAAGGAAAATATTGAGCAGACCGTACTCGCTGTGAAAAATTTTCATCCACAGCTGACCGATTACCATACTTGAAATCACCACCGGCACAAAGTAAATTGTCCGGAAGAACTGTTCTCCCCTCACTCCACGCGCCAGTACCAGCGCCAGAAGAAGAGCAATCGGAAGCTGGATAAATACCGATGCACCTGCCAGTATCCATGAATTTTTTACTGCTCCGAGAAAATACGCATCCTTCGTTAACGTCTCAATATAATTCTGCAATCCCACAAAATTCATTTTCCCGATTCCGTCATATTCAAAGAGACTGTAAAATCCGGAAATAAATAAGGGAACGATTGTAAAGCAAAGAAAAATCAATAATGCAGGAAGTACAAATATTGCAATATTTCTCTTTCTTCCCAACATTCTCTCCATAGTTTGTTCCTCCTGTCTGTTTTACCCGTTCATTGCCGACTCACTTTCACCCATTTTCCCTAAAATTGGGTAAAAAAAGGGGAAAGCTTCGATCCGCCGCCTTCCCCAAGCTTTTTTAATCCTAATTATTGATAGCATCCTCATGTGCCTGAATGAAAGAATCTACATCCGCTCCCGGTGCAAATAATGTCTGTGTCTGCTCGTTGTGAACCGTTGCAGGCATGGAATCCAGAGAGGTATCCCACGCAAGCACACCTGTCTTGCCCTCTGCCAGCAGATCCTTGATCTGAATGAACAGCGGATTTAAGTTGCTCTCATCTGCCTCTGTCGTCCATCCGCTAAAGCCGGAACCTGTCTCATAGCAGGCAACTCCCATTTTCTCATTGATATAAATTGCAAACTTCGCTGCCTCCTCCGGATATGCCGTATTCTTGTTAACCCAGAAGGACTCTACGAATCCGCCGCAGTAATCGGATGCATTGCCTTTTCCGTCAATCGTCGGAATTCCGACTGCCACTACGTTCTCCGGGTCAATCGTCGTCTGCTCATCGGTGTAAATACTGTTAGCGTACCAGCTTCCTGTCAGACGCATAGCCGCCTTGCCGCTTCCGAATGCCGCGTTGGCATCGTCGTTGCCGCCCTCCAACGGGTTCTTGCCGAATGCTCCCATATTGTACAGATCAATGACCTTCTGCGCCGCTTCGGCATAACCTGCATCCTCGCCGAAAGGTACTTCTCCCTGCAGCATGGCATTGACATTGTCGGCGCCCACTTCCCGAAGTGCCAGCGCCTGATACATAAATGCCGCATTCCATCCGTCCTTTGCGCCGGATGCCATCGGCGTGATGCCATCCAGTGTCGAGAGTTTCTCCACTGCATCAACCAGTTCATCATATGTTGTCGGGATGGCTGCCCCCGCCTCGTCAAATAACTCGGTATTGCAGAACAATGTCATATACCAGGAAAACATCGGAACGGAATATAATTTTCCGTCATACTCAAATGCTCCGGTAGATCCCTCCAGCATCCGCGAACGCACATCATCGGTAATGTAATCATCCAGTGCCAGCAGCTTATCCGCCTCCACGAATTTCTTCGCCGTACCTGCACCCCACCAGTAGAATACGTCGATTCCATCCGCATCTCCTGCGAACTCTGCGTTAATTTTTGTCTTGTATGCCTCTGTATCAAGTGTCTCCGAATGGATTACCACATTCGGATTCTCCTCCATATACGCAGCAACCGCTTCTTCATATTTTGCCTTCAATTCGTTCGTGTCGTTCGACCACTGATGCCACACATTAAGTGTCACGGTCTCACCGTCTGACGCTGCAGCATCCGGCGCGCTCTCACTGGACGCTGACGCTGTGCTTTCCCCACTCTTTGCCTCCCCGGTTGCAGCTGTATCCGTGCCGCCGCAGGCAGTCATTCCGAGCACCATCGATGCCCCAAGAAGTATCCCCATTACTCTTTTCCATCTTTTTAACATTTTACTTCCTCCAATACATTTTTACTTTTAACATCAGCATGCTTTCTATGTTGATTACAGTATATAAAAATGTATCTTCCCCCTCAATTTAATATTTTGCCTAAAAAGTGTAGGATTTTTACCTCTCTCTGTTTTTATATTCCTTTACGGTAACTCCGACATACTTCTTAAAGCAGATGCTGAAATAATGCGCATCCTTGATTCCCACCTGCTCTGCGATCTCGTACGCTTTCATGGAAGTTTCGTCCATAAGCTGCATGCTCTTCTCGATTCTTTTGCGCGTGATGTATTCGGTCAGACTCTCCCCCGTTTCCTGCTTGAACACCCTGCTTAAATAACTTCCATTCATATACAGTTCCTGTGCAATCAGCCGGAGGCTTAATTCCGGATTGCCAAGATTCTGTTCAATGAATACTTTCACATTCGCAACGAGCGCATTTCCTTTTTTCGTCCGGCTCCCCTCCGTCTGCGCGAGAATTCTGCCTGCCACCTCTTTTAAAAACATCTGCATTGCCGCTATACCGTCAATTTCCGTTACCATGCGGTAATACTGCTGCTCGCCCACCACATCGGACACACTCCTGCCCTGTCTTGCCAGCACTTCTGCCATGCGCTCCGCAATCTCCATTGCCATGATTTTTAAATAGATTTCCTCCGGTACACCGGCTGCGTCCAATTCCGCTGCATAAGCGTCCACACATTCCTCTACACGTTTAAGGCTGCCTCCTGTCATGGCAATTTCCAGATTCTTCCAGTTCATCTCCGTCATCTTCTGTCTGCGGTTGCGGATCTTCTCGTAGTCCCCGTAATTCCACAGCCGCTTTCCACCACAGATCATCCCGAGCGCATTGACCTTCTGCGTCTGCTGATATGCCTTTGAGATCGCAGGAAGTCCCTGCCCCTCTTCACTGACTCCCACTGTAATCACACAGCCGTTTCTCTCCTTCATCCCCTCAAGAAGTGACTGCATCTCCCCGGTGATCCGTGCGGAATCGTCTACGCCGTAGAAAAGCACAATATGATTGAGATAATGAAGAAAACATACCACGGCGGTTGTATGTTTCCGGCACCATTCCAGAATATAGGTACAGACCTCCTGTTTTTGCCCACCGTCTGTCACGCGCACATTCACACTGACACACACACCGGGTGCAAGCAGCCTTGTGAGCTGAAACATCTGAAGCTTATGCAGTGCTTCCTCTTCCTCCACGCGCTGTTCCAGCAGTCTCTGCAAAAAGGCATCACGTAACAATAACCGGCTGCCGATCGCCTCCTGTTTTAAATGCGCCATCTCCCTGTCGGCGCCCCTCTCCGTTTTAATCTTCTCCCTGCTGGCAACCGCTGCACGCGTAACCTCCATGGCGTTAATAGGCTTTACCAGGAATTCGTCCACCCCGAGCGTCACTGCCTTTCTTGCATACTCAAATTCCCGGTATCCTGTCAGCATAATGATATGACAGTTTTTTGAGCGCTCCCGGATATGCTGCGCAAACGTCACGCCATCCATAAACGGCATATTGATATCCGTCAGTATCAGATCCGGCTGATTCATATCAAAAAATTCCAGCGCCTCCTCGCCGTTTCCGGCTTCCCCAATCACCTCAAAACCGTTTTTTTCCCACTCCACAGAATTGCTGATCAGCACACGTTCTAGCTTTTCATCATCGACAATCAATACCTTGACACTCATTCTTTTTCCCCCTGAAGTTTCTTTAAGCAGATGGTAATCTCCGTTCCCCCGTCCGGCTCGCTGATGATCGTAATCGGATTTTTGATTCCGTAAAACAAGGAAATCCTCTGTATCTCACTGTAAAGTCCGAAACCAGATTTTCCTTTCTGACTCTTTCCCGAGAGAATTTCCTGCTGCTTTTCTTCTGTCATACCTACTCCGTCATCCGCCACACTCAAAATCAGCTCCTCGTCACAGGAATACCCCACAATCCGGATCGTTCCGTCCCCCTCCCGGTTCCGGATTCCATGATGCACCGCATTCTCCACAACCGGCTGCAATACCAGCTTTAACATCTTCCATTCAAGAATTTCATCCTGTATCTCACACTCAAGATTGATCTTGTTGTCATAACGGATATTTAAAATCGTGACATAATTTTTCACACAGTCAATCTCATCCTGTACCGTCACAATCTGTCTGCCGCTGTTTAAGCTGTTTCTGTAAAACTGCCCCAGCGCCTGTGTCATCTGAAAACAGCTCTCCTGCTGTCCGGTCAGGGCGAGTGCCGAGATGGCGTCCAGCGTATTATACAAAAAATGCGGATTGATCTGTGCCTGCAGTATTTCAAACTCATTTCTTGCCAGCGTCTGTTCCTCCTGCTTCACTTTTTCAAGCAGTCCCTCTATCGCATTCACCATGGAGTTAAATCCGCGCTTCAACTGGATAATCTCGTTATTGCCGCACTCCTCCGTCGGAATTTCCTTAAATTCCGCGCGCTCCACTGCCGCCATATATTCCCCGATCTGCGACAGTGGACGAAAAATCAGCCGGAAAAGTAACAGGGAACACAGCACGGCTACCACAATATTCAGTGCAACAAAGAGTACAACCAGCGTCCTCTGGAAGGAACCGTTTGGAAGGTTGTTATTCATCGGCACCATGCCCACAATGCTCCAGTCCTCAATTCCAAGATCACGCCGCACAATACAGTAGGGCTCTCCGCTAATACCTGAGATACTGTACTCTGCATCCCGCCCGGTCTCAAACAATACCTCCCGTGTCTCGTCCCACAGTTCCTCCGGCATGTCAGACGGGCTTACCACGAACGCGCCTTTACCGTCTACAATGCAGTATTTTGCACCGTACTCCGCTCCCACATCCTCAAAGAAATGAGTGATCGTACTCTCATTGATATTGACAACGAGAAGCGCCAGTCTCGCATAGTCTGTCTCACTGTTAATTGCACGCACCAGTGAGATCCCCCGGTGCTCCGGTCTTGTCGGATAAGAAAACACCCCTTCCGTATCATAGATGTAGATCGTCGCACCGTTGCCCTCGTCCGCACGCTGATACCACCCGGTGTTCTCCAGTTCCATGGTGTCCACCCGGATCGGTGCAATTTTCTTGGAGGAATAACTGTTAAAATAACGGTCGAACACATAGACACTCTCAATATAATTTGCCGAGAGAAGCATGTTCACAAGACTCTTCTGGATCGTCTGATTGATCGTCGGATCAATCGCGAGCGAATCCGTGGAAGCCAACGCCGTCTGCACATTATCATCAAAATAGATCATATTGGAAAACTGCTCCACATTCTCAAAAATAATGGAAAGATTCCCCTTTAATGCATCCACCGTCTGCACCGTTGCCTCGCCGATCTGTCCCTCCACATAGTCATCATTTATGACCTTAAATACCAGTGCCGAGATTCCCATCGAAAAACAGAGAATCAACACATACATCAGCATGATTTTGGTGCGTATCTTCATGTTACCCCAAAATGTTACCACCCTTGTCCCCATCGCAGCTTACTTTGCTGCACACGCACGCAGTTCTAAAATCTGCTTCTCCGTCAGCGGTGCCGTCGGAGAATTGTCATCGCAGGTGTTACGGTTTTCCACGATCAGAACACTGCTGTCCTTCTCTAAGGTGTGCGTATGCCATACCCCCTTTTTGACATTATAACATTTCAGTGGTTCTAACGTCACGCATTGAATCATGCCGATTTTCTCTCCACTCCCCGCGGTAAAAAGAGTGACATGCCCCTTAAGCAGGACAAACACCTCATCACTTTCCAGATGCTTCTGCATCGTTTTCAAATTGGGAATTTCCAGTTCATCAATATCATTCAGCACAGCCACTCTCCAGCTCTCAAAATCAATGACCGGTGCATATCCCGGTTCCTTGTACTCTTTTACTTCAATATCCATTCGCATTCCTTCCTTTCTTTCTGTCTGCTATCCCAGGCAGACTTCTATCACATTTACCGTTTCCGTGAGCCGTTCCTTAGGTATGATAATGCTTTTTCCTAAACTGTCTGTCTGGGCGGCATCTACGGTCTCACAGTCCGCCCCGACGGTTTTTACACCGTTTATCAAGGCTTCTCTGATCTCATACGCACCGTATTCTTTTCTTTTGGAGTTGCAATAGCGCACCTCTATGTTCTTTCCGGCGAAACCGCAGTTCACCCTCGCACATCCCGCCGCATCAAACTGTTCCGCCACAAGCTTCGGGGCAATCATCAGATCGCCATACGCTCCCTTCACGCCGAAAATTTCACTCAACACCGTAAGCATCAGCCAGCTCGCCGCTCCGGTAAGGTAATGGTACATGCCTCTTCCCTTTGCATTAAAGTACTCCGGAATGCCCGGATAAATTCTGCTGACAGAAAAATTCATGCACTGACCGAACAACGACCTTATCACACGATACCCCTCCTGCACAAATCCCCGCTGATACAGTGCATTTGCATACATAACTGCCATATGGCAGAACACCGCACCATTTTCCTTATGCCCATAAGCAAATCCGAACATCCGCCCCATATCCAGTTTCACCTCATGAAAATTGGTATTCAGACGGTATCCGCCTGTTTTTTCATCATAGAGATAGCGGTCTGCCGCACGGACAATCTCTCTCACCTGTGCATCTGTCGCCGTACCGGACATAATCGTAAACACCTGACTTGTAAGCATCATGCGCACCGGAGCTTTACCCTGCGTCTTTCTTTGCCCCTGCGTCCGCTCCATTCCCTCCACACACTGTCCGTGATTGTCATAATAGCCGTTATACCAGTGCATGCCTTCCGGTGTGCCGATCCACTCCTGTTCTCTGATATGCCTCTTCATCCACTCTGCCATCGCCCGCAGCTTCTGCTCCAACCTCTCAATCGGGATATTTTTCTTTGCTCCGGATACGCAGCAGGCGGTCGCCTCAAAAAAGCGGTACAAAAGCGCTCTCTTTTTCTCCGCGTCCTCATAGACTGCCGGGTCGTCCGGCAGAAGCATAAAAAGCTCCTCCGAGAGCGCACACTCCGTCTGTCCCGTCTTCCTTTGATAAACCGCCAGCAGTTCTGCAAGTCCGTTAAAATTTCCTGCATAGGCGGCAGTAAACGCCACGCTTTCCCCCCGCTCTTTTGCCATATCGATCGCATCGTTCCAGTCCGCTCCCCGCAGGCGGATCTGCCCATGTTCCCCAACATCATAGAAAGAAGTCAGATGCTGTACGAGAAGATGTTCCAGAATACTCGCCTCATACCGGTCCCCGTGCTTTGTTAAAAGCCAGTTTCCCCTGTTCTGCTCCCAGTTCTCATCATACCGCTCTCCCCGGAAGCTCTGTGCATCCTTAAAAAATGGAACCTGCTCTCTTAACAGCGACAGATCTCCCGTCTGGCGGATATAGAGTTCTGTGGTCAGAAACGGCCATACCCCGTGATCCATCCAGACTCTTGTAATGTGATTCCTGTCCGCAATGAATTCTCCCTGTTTTTCGCCAATGATAGTCGCATTACTGCCGTCATAGCGTACGCCCGCAAAATTGTCCACCAGCATCGGGCGTACCGTCTCCGGATTCATGACAAGTAGTGCCAGGCAATCCTGCCATAGATCTCTCCACCCTTTTCCGCCCTTTCCGTAATCGTGGTGCGGCAGAAAAGAGCAGCCGTAGATCCGGCGGAGCATCGGCTGAAAATCCACCCAGTACATCCACTGATCAAAGCTATCGTTTCCCGTTGTATACAGAACGTTATTCTGTTTTCTCCAATACCGCCCGGTATCTTCCAGCTTTGCCTGCGCGCGCCCGGGCAGACCATATTCTTTCATCTCGTTGCGCAGTTCCTCTTCGGACGAGGCCATCCCAAGCAGCACCACATACGTTCTCTTCTCCCCTGCCCTCAATGTACAGCGATCAAAAGCAAACGCCCCCATCGCCTCACATCCGCACAGTTCATCCGGATATCCTGCCGCTTCCTCCTGCGGCTTTCTTCCCTCAGTCTGCCGATAGACCGCTTCCGGCGTGAGATAAGTTCCTCCTTCTCCTAAAAACATTTCCACCGTTGGATAGAACTGCTGCGGCATGCTCCCGTCCTGTGCATACCCTGCCGCACCGTATGTCATTTTATTTTCCTGATGACCTCTCTCATCAAAGGTCAGTGTCGGCGTCACAAACACGCCTTCCTCCCGCACACGGATGCGGTGAAGCAGCGATGTCACATGCCTGTGATCTCTGATATTATCGGCAGAACGTGCATAGAGCGGCACCGCTGCAATGGGCGTGATGGCATATTCCTCCGTTCCGATGTTTTCAAGCGTTACCATCATGACTTCCAGTTTTCCCGCATCATACGGAACGTAAGACATCACCTCCGACCGTATTCCCAGTTTTTCCGCCGTCCGTGTAATCTTGTGCCACATCATTCCCGCAAGAAGCTCCGTTTTTTCCTCCTGTCCCGAAAACCGCTCTGCCTCCTGCGCGGCCGAGACTCCCGTCGCCGACCATACCCTTCCATCAGAAAATCTGCACCAGAAATTTCTGGTCGAGCGGTTATTGTGCAGTTCCTCGCTGCTCACCGGCTGCAGTAAAAAGCTATTCTGATCTCCCTTCGCATCTCCCCCGAGTAAAGGTGTCACACAACTCTTCATGCCCTGCTCATTTGCCAGCGGAAAATACAAATAACTGCTCCGCTCTGCATTTTTCAGGCAAAATGTCCCCTGTTTGTCGATAAATTCAATCCCCATATCCATATCTTTTCCCTCCACAAAAAATTGCCCTGCTTTTCTATTTTCATTATAGAAAAACAAGGCAGTCCCATAAATTGATTATTTTTTAGTTTAAGTGTAAAATTTTTACTTTTTACTCAGGTGCCCGCATGAAGCTGCCACTCCCCGGCTTCCCTCTGCAGAGTCACCAGTCTGTGGTACAGACCGTTTTTCTTCATCAGTTCCTCATGCGTACCGTTCTCTTTCACGACGCCGTCCGCCAGCACGACAATCCGATCCGCAGCTTCGATCGTGCGCATCCGGTGCGCGATGACGAGCACCGTCTTTCCTTTGACCAGCGTGGCAATCGCTTTCTGGATCTCCGTCTCGTGATCCACATCAAGGGACGCGGTCGCTTCGTCCAGAAGAACCACCGGCGCATCCTTAAGCAGTGCGCGGGCGATCGAGAGACGCTGACACTCTCCGCCCGATAACGTAGAGCCGTTTTCCCCGATAACCGTCTGATAGCCATCCGGCAGTTTTTCAATAAAGCTGTCACACTGCGCCGCGCGGGCTGCGGCGCGCACTTCCTCGTCCGTAGCATTCTTTTTTCCGACACGGATATTTTCCATGATCGTATCCTGGAACAGGATGACATCCTGAAATACGATCGCGACATCTTTCAAAAGTGCTGACTCATCCACACCGGCGATGTCCGCACCGCCGAGCAGAATCCGTCCGCCATCCGCCCGGTAAAGCTTTGCCGCCAGTTTGGCAGCCGTACTTTTTCCGCCGCCGGAAGGACCGACTAACGCCGTCACCTCCCCCTGCTTCGCCGTAAATGAGACGTCACGCAGCACCGGTTTGCCGGCTTCATAGGAAAATGCCACATGATTGAAGGTAATGTCATAACCGTCGTTGGAAAGTGTTTTGGCACCGCTCTCCATCGGATAATTTTCGATCTCCTTTAAGCGGTTTACCTGAAGCTTCAAGCCAAACAGCTCCGCCATATTCGCCATGGCACCAGACAACGGATCGTACAGGCGGGAAGCTGCAATCAGAAACAGAATATAGGTAAAAAGATCTGTCTCTCCCTGCGCCACAAGCTGATTGCCAGTCACAATGACCGTGGCAAGTCCCAGCCGCAGGAACATCTGACCGGTCGTTATCAGGCTCGCCGTTGTCAGCTCCGATGTCACCTGCGCCTTCTCCGCGGCATCCAGTTTTTCATCCAGCTTCGCCAGATAGCGCTCCTCTCTGTTGCACGACTGGATCTCCTGTACGGTCTCCAGACATTCCTGAATTCCTTCCGCCAGTGTCAGTCTTGCCTTCATATTTTTCCTGCTAAGCTTCTGCTGCCATCTGCGCGACAACAGCACGATGGCAAACGAGATCGGAGCCACCCACAGAAGCGCCAGTCCCAGCTTCCACTGGTAGACGAGCAGTGCCACGCACACAAGCGCCGTCGAGATCAGCGCTCCGAAGAACTGCGGCACCGTGTGGGAAAAAGCATGCTCAAAATTCGCACAATCTCCCATGATCGTTCCGGTCAGGTCCGCAAGATCCCGCTGATTGAAAAATGTGAGCGGCAGCGTTCTTAATTTTTCCGCAAGATGAATCCGGCGTCTCGCGCTCTCCTCGTAGGTGCCGATATAAGCCGCCGTATACTGCAGATAGTGGAAAAGAAAAACAACCGCAAGAATCACGATTCCCGCCACCGTATAGGGCAGTACCCCCATCCTGCTGCTTCCGCCTCCGGTGAGCGGCTTTAACAGTCCGTCAAGCACCACCGCAAGCAAAACCACCGGCAGCATCACACTGATATTTGCAAGTACGGAATATGCGATTCCCCGGCGCAGATCTTTCACGCCCTGATCACTGAGGGCATATCTTTGCTTCCATCCTTCCATGCTACTCTGTGACCTCCTTTCCAACCTTCCACGAAACAGCCGTCTGATATTCCGCCCACATGGATGCATACATACCTCCCTGCGCAAGCAGTTTTTCATGGCTGCCGCGCTCTTTGATGGTTCCTCCGTCAAATACGAGTATTTCATCCGCATTCTGCACGGTAGACAGGCGGTGTGCTATCATAAGCACCGTCTTTCCTCTGGTGAGTTCCCCGAGTGCAAGCTGTATCCTATGCTCGTTTTCCGCATCCGCAAAAGCTGTTGCCTCATCCAGCACGATAATCGGCGCATCCTTCAAAATGGCGCGCGCCAGCGCGACTCTCTGATTCTCTCCGCCGGAGAGATACGTGCCGCCGACACCCACTACGGTGTCAAGCCCCTTGGGGAGACGGTTTATGATCTCACTGCACTGTGCAGCCTCCGCCGCACGAAGAACCTCCTCCCTTGACGCCTCCGGACGCGCCGCGCGGATATTCTCCAGCAGCGTGTCGGAAAACAGACGGGTATTCTGGAAGACAAACGCCACATGCTCCATCCGTTTCTTTCTGCCGATTTCCCGCACATCCACACCGCCGATGAGCACGCGTCCCGCCGTCACATCATAAAAACGCGGGATTAAGCTGGCTGCGGTACTTTTACCGCTTCCGGATGCCCCGACCAGCGCGACGGTCTTTCCCTGCGGCACGGTAAACGATATTCCATCGAGCGCGGGTTTTTCTGCCCCCGGATAAGTGAATGTCACCTGCTCAAATACAACCGATGCATCCTTCGGCTCCTGCGGCTGTGCCGGCTCCGGCAGCGGTTTTTCCTGTAAGACCGCTTCCACACGGCTGACAGCGCTTTTTGCCGCCATGAGCTGCTCACTTGCAAACATAATGCGGTTCATCATCGTCGCACACACCGGTGTAAACAGACTGTAGAACAGAAAATCAAGCACAACGTCCTCGTATGCCGCCTGCCCGGTCACTCCCGAAAGCAAAAGCAGCGCCACCGGAATTAACAGCACGAACGTTCCGTTCAACGCCACCGTAAAGCCGGTCATCGGCATACGGCATTTTAAGGCATAGCCGGATGCAAATGCCTTGTACTCCTCGATCGCGTCGTGGAAATTCTGAAACGAAAAAACGGTCTGCTGGAATACCTTAACCACCGGAATTCCCCGGATGTACTCGACCGCCTCCTTGTTCATCGTCTCAAGTGCCGTCATGTAGCTCGACATAAATGTGGCATTGTCTCCGCCCATCATCTGTTTTAAAAACACAACGCCAAGTCCCATGGGAACGAGGCAGCAGATGCCAAGTCTCCAATCAAACACAAACAACAGAATCAGCACTGCCACGGGCATTACGATTGCCCCTGCCAGGTCCGGGAGCTGATGGGCGAGAAATCCCTCGGTCAGCCCTGCGTTATCGTCAATTACCTTACGGAGCCGTCCGCTCGCGTTTTTGTCAAAATAGCCAAGCGGCAGCTTCACGATATGATGCAGCGCCTCTTTCCGCATATTGGTCGCCGTCCGGAACGCCGCCAGATGCGCACAGTTCAACGCCAGAAAATACAGTAAAATGCTGAGTACAGAAAACAGAACCGCCAGCCACGCATAATGTGCGCCGCCCGTCTGCGCGGCACCCGCCTGACCGCCTGCGTGAATCAGGTCGCGGATCACAAACCAGATGCACACAAACGGGAGCATGGACAGGACTGTGCTGACCGCAGCCAGAACACAGCCTAAGACGGTAAGTCCGTGATAGTTCCCCGCATATGCGAACATCCGGGACAGTTCCGCGTCTTTTTGTTTTTTCATATGCCATCCACCTCCAATGCTTCCACAAAACGTTCTTATTCTGACAGGTTCTCTGTGCAGAACAGCTCGATACAGTTGTCAATCATCGTCTCGTCGCAGTCGGCTGAGATACCGGATGCCAGCCAGTATGCGTACGCACCCGCATCGTACTGCGCCAGCGCGTCTGCGTCGCTTCCATAACGGAACTCAATGTGGTAGGTGGTATCGTTCGTGTCCGGTGCCAGATAAAAATAAGTAAATTCGCCCGAATCGGCATCATCGCTCATGTACTCATACAGGCCGCGCACGTCCTCCATGCCGATATAATGGTATGTATGGGAAAACAGTTCCTCGCCGTTTGCGTCGTATCCGCTGATCGTTGCATTTGCGCCGTCAAATTCCACGGTGTCGACTCCCTGTGTAAAGCCACAGAAATATGCACCGCCTCCGTTCTGATATGCCTCCACGGCATCTTCCCCGTAGACCTCTCCGGTTACCATCGAGGAAAGCTTCTCATACGCCGCCTGCGCATTGTCCTCGCCGACGAGCGCTCCGCAGTCATCCATCCAGGTCTGCTCGTACTCGTCCGAAAGAATTACCGGCCACAGTTCCTGATAAGTTCCGGTCAGATCGACAAGCAGCTGTTTTGCCTCCGCCTCTCTGTCCGCCTCTGTATCTTCCGTCGCCGCAAGGCTCTCCGTGCTCTCTGCTGCTTCCACCGTCACGGCATTCTCTGCTGTCTCGGTCTGCGCGCTTCCTGTCTGCGCCGCGGCATCTGTCTGCGCTGCATCGTTTCTTTCATCCCCGCAGCCTGCGGTAAGGGAAAGGGTAAGTGTCATCGTCAAAAAGATTCCTGCTAATTTTTTCATATGGGTTCCTCCGTATATAAAATAAGTGCGTTAGTTAGTTTCTTCTAACCAACGCACCCATTCTATCGGATTCCATTTCTTCTTACAATGCCCTGTCAGACCTCATCTATCCAAACGGACACTCTTTCGATATTCCGTCGGTGTACTGCCGCAGATTTCCCGGAACGCCGACGCGAATTTGTTGGGATTCTCATAGCCCACCCGGTGTGCAACTGCTGCAACCGAGAGATCCGTCTCGAGTAAAAGCTTCTGTGCCGTCTGTATCCGGTACTGCCGCAGGTACGCGTAGACGCTTGTCCCATAGACGCCGTGAAACCCTTTTTTGAGCGCTGTCGGCGAAAACCCGAACCGTTCCGACAATTCTTCAATCGTCTCGTGTCTCGTAATATCTTCCGTGATATATGAGGCGACCGCTTTGATACGCCTAACCTGGTTCTGATTAAAATACTCCGTCTGCAGAACGGCTTCCTGCGTATCCAGGTCACTCATAAAGAGGAGCAGCTCCAGAATCTTGACCTTCCGGTAGCCACTTTTCCGCTGCTCTCGCACATGATACAACTCCGAGAAAATATGCTCGATCGACGGGTTGGCACGCATGATGAGGCAGCGGTTCCCCTCGCAGATATACTGGCGGATGTGTGTAAGATCAATGCCGAGCAGCTCCATGATCTCGCGCACCTGCGGCAGCAGCCCGTCCAGATCAATCAACACCGTGATCCCATGATAGTGCTCCAGCGGAAAGCACGAGGACGATTTTTTCCGCGTGAGCGATCCGATGGAGAGATCCCCCTCCGCCATATAGCAGCAGCTGTTTTCCCCGAAGCTGCACTCATAACGCCCCGCCCGGCAATGATTGATCTCGATCTGGTTTGGCGCAGTCTTCTGCTCCTTGTTGCAGTACGCCATGTGCATGTCATTGTAGTATAGCTCAATTCCGGAAAACACCGGGTACACGGTAACCTTTCCGGTCCCCGTCTCATTCGACAGCTGATACACCCTGCAGACACCGTCCCCCGCTTCGTCCGTCTCTTCCGGCGCACCGTATAATTCTGCCCCCGTGAACTTCCCCGGAAGCTCCCCTTCGGATAAAAGGTCAATCGTCCGCAAAAGCGCCTGTTCTTCCCTCTGTTTCATGCCGTCTCATCCTCCGTTTCCATTCTCTTCCCACCTGATCCAATCTCATCCAAAAATGCCTGCACTTCCTCCGGCAGACGTTCCTGCCGCCATGCCAGTAAAATCTCTGTCTCAAGACTGGCATCTTTGATCCCGCACACACGCACTTTCCTCGAAAGTCTCCCCATCGACTCCGGAAGAATCGCCACCCCGAGTCCCTGCTCTGCCAGAGTCAGCGCCGTTCTTGCGTCCTCGCACTCATAATAAATATCGCAGGATAATCCTGCCTGTTCAAACGCTGCAAGCATATAATTACGGTAACGGTGTAACAGAATCAGATGCTCTCCGGATAATTCCGCAAGCGTCACTGCATGCTTCTCCGCCAAAAAGTACTGTTCATTCGCCATGGCAATCAATCTTTCCCGCACCAGCGACCTGGATATACAACCGTTTAGCACAATCGGTGTACGCAGCGTAGTCACATCCACTATCCGGTTCTCAAGCTGCTCCCTCAAGGTGAACGTTGATCCCTCATGAATGTCAAAACGAATTTCCGGATGACTGGCAGCAAACCGCGCCAGATTTTCTGCCAGCATTGAAACCGTAGATGGTGTCAGTCCAATATGAATCGTCGCCGCCTGACTCGCTTTTATTACTTCACGCTTTGTAATATCCGTTATGGTCAGCAGACTGCCCGCGCGCATACAGGACTTTCCCTGCTTCCGTCAATGTAATACGCTTCATCCCTCGCACGAAAAGCTGTACCTGCAGTTCTTCCTCCAGCATTTTCATCTGGTAACTCAGCGGCGGCTGCGTCATATGAAGCGCACACGCTGTGCCCCGCTGATCGTTCCTTCCTCCACAATGGTCCGAAAATACATTAGCTGTCTGATCTCCATCTCATGTTCCTCTCAGTCCATATTATTTTTATTGTTTTTCTATATAAAAACAATATTTTTCATATAGCATAAATCATGCTATACTGAATTGCAATGTAAAACAATCTGCCGGAATCCGCGCAGATGCACAAAGGAAGTTTATTATATGAAACGAATCGATTTTGAACATGGAACCATTACCGGAAATATTTTAGGCGCTGCCCTTCCGATGCTGGTCGCACAGCTCTTAAGCCTGCTCTACAATATTGTAGACCGGATCTATATTGCCCGCATCCCGGATGTCGGCACCACAGCGCTCGGCGCCGTCGGACTCTGTTTTCCGATCATTGTCATCATCACCGCCTTCAGCAATCTTTTCGGCAGCGGCGGTGCCCCGCTTTTCTCAATCAGCCGCGGCGGCGGAGATACAAAAAAAGCCGGTCAGATCATGAATACCTCATTTACCATGCTGTGCGCCGGCGCTCTGGTGCTGATGGCAGCTGGTCTGCTGTTTGCAGCGCCAATTCTTAAGTTGTTTGGTGCCTCGGATGCCGCACTGCCGTACGCCTATCCTTACCTGATGATCTATCTGCTCGGAACACTGCCGTCCATGATTGCCACCGGTATGAACCCCTTTATCAACGCGCAAGGCTACTCTGTCGCCGGCATGCTCTCGGTTGCCATCGGCGCCGTGACCAATTTTCTCCTGGATCCGCTTTTTATATTTGTCTTTCATCTGGGAATCACCGGTGCCGCACTTGCCACCGTTCTCTCACAGACGCTGTCCGCGCTCTATGTGATCCGCTTTCTGCACCGGCGCGCGGAATATAAGGTGCGGCTGCTGCGCCCGGATGAGTGGAGTTCCAGTCTGATCGAAGCAAAAAACATCGTAAGCCTCGGCACCGCCGGATTTATCATGCAGCTCACGAACAGTCTGGTATCCATTTTCTGCAACAATGTCCTCGGTGCAACCGGCGGCGACGTCTACATCTCCGTCATGACCATCATCTCAAGCGTCCGGCAGATGGTGGAGACACCGATCTACGCGATCAATGAGGGAACCTCGCCGATCTTAAGTTACAATTACGGCGCAAGACGGCCGGGCCGCGTGCGAAAGGCGATCACAGCCCTCGCCGTCCTGATTCTGCTCTATACCGCCATCATGTGGAGCATCATCATCCTTGCCCCGCGGGCGCTGATCGGCATTTTCAGTTCGGATGCCGCACTGGTCGCTGACGCCATCCCCTCATTAAAGCTTTACTTTGCCGCCTTTATTTTTATGGATCTGCAGTACATCGGACAGACCGTCTTCAAATCCCTGAATAAGAAGACGCACGCCATCTTTTTCTCCCTGCTGCGCAAAGTATTCATCGTCGTGCCGCTGACCTATCTTCTTCCTTATGCTTTCGGCATGGGAACAGACGGTGTCTTTGCCGCAGAACCGGTGTCAAACGTCATCGGTGGAAGCCTCTGCTTTATAACAATGTTGTTTACGGTGCTGCCGGAATTAAAGCGGATGGAAAAAGACGCGTAACCCGTTTCTCCCTGCTGTCTTTGTATTCAGACACACTGCATTCATCTCCTATGTTTCCTCGTACTCCGCCAGCTCTGTCTCCGTCTCAAGCATCCGCTCCAGCAGACTGTCCTGGTTGGCTTCCTCCGCATCCACAGCGCTCTGCAGTTCCATCAGCTTCGGATAATCACTCGCAAGCGCCGGATCTAACATCTGCATCTGAAGCTCCGCCAGCTTCTCCTCGCTCTCCGCAAGCATCCGCTCATACTTTTCCTTCTGACGCTGCAGCCGTGAGCGCACCTTGCCCGGATTGTAATAAGTCTTCTTGTCAAAAACATCCGAGAGCGTCGGAACACTGCCGGCATCCGCCGCTCCTCTCACATCGGCTCCCTGTCCTGCGGCGCTTCCCTCATTCGCTGCCACGCCGCCTGCACACTTCTGCTTCTCTGCGAGGTATTCCTCATAATTCATCGCATACTGCCTCACGATGTCCCCGGAAAATTCCAGAATGCCCGTGGCGATCCTGCTGATAAAATAGCGGTCGTGCGACACGAACAGCACCGTGCCCTCGTACTCGCGCAGCATCTGCTCTAACGCTTCTTTTCCGATGATGTCCATATGGTTCGTCGGCTCATCCAGGATCAGAAGATTCGGTCTGGTCTGAAGCATTTTGCACAGTGCGAGACGCACCTTCTCCCCGCCGGAGAGCTGCCCCATTTTTTTCTCCACATCCTCCCCGGAAAATAAAAAGCCGCCGAGCGCGCTGCGCACCTCCTCGCGCAGGTACCCCGGATACGCTGCCCAGAAATTCTCAAGCACGGTCTGCTGGGGCGGTGCCTGCTCCATCACCGCTTTCTGCTGGTCAAAATACCCCCACTCCACGTTCTGCCCGAATTTGAAGCTGCCGCCAAGTGCCGGCAGTTCTCCGATCAACGTCTTTAATAATGTAGATTTTCCCTTGCCGTTCTCCCCGATGATCGCCAGACGCTCCTTTTTCTGCAGCAAAAAGGACACCTCTGCCAGCGGTGCATCATAGCCGATGGAGAGGTCTTTTGCCTGAATCACATTGGTGTAGCTCTCGATACGCGGCGTATACCGCCCGTGAAATGCGCGCGTATCAAAGCATCTCGGCTTCTCAATCTTCACCATGTGCTCGATCGCCATGCGTTTTGAGCGCGTCGCCGCCACCTTGGTCGGTGTGTTCTTCCACTTTTCAATCCAGTCCGTCAGCCGTTTGATCTCTTTCTGCTGTTCCTCGTAATCCTTCTCCTGTTTGATGAGATCCTCCTGCTTGCGCTGCATGAAATACGTGTAGTTTCCCGGATAGCGCTTCATCTCGTGATACTCGATCTCATAGGTCACATCCGCCACCTTGTCCAGAAACATCCGGTCATGCGACACGATCACGACCGCTTTGTCGTAGCCTTTCAGATAATTTTCCAGCCACTCGATTGTCGGCAGATCCAGATGGTTCGTCGGCTCGTCGAGCAGCATGATATCCGGGCGCGTCAGAAGCAGCTTTATAAACGCCACTTTCGTCTGCTGCCCTCCGGAAAAACTGCCGATCGGACGCCGCAGATCCTCCAGTGCAAATCCAAACCGCTGGAACATCGTCTCCATATCCTTGCGCCAGGAATATCCCCGCATCGCCTCCATCTGCTTCTGCAGTCTGTCGTACTCGCGCAGGAGCGCCCCGTCCGGCGCAGTCTCCTTTGTCTCTGCCGCCGTCTTCATCTGCTCCTCCAGCTCTTTCATGCGCTCCTCACAGGCAAACACCGGTGCAAAAACTTTTTTTAATTCGTCCTCCACGGTCACCTCCGCGTCCACAAAGTTGACCTGCCGCAGGAAACCGATCTCCTGGCCTCCCGCCATCGTGATGCCGCACTCCTCGTCACTGTCTGGGTTGCTCATCTCTATATCCCCGGCAATCAGTCTTAGCAGGGTTGTCTTTCCACAGCCGTTGCGCCCCACAATCGCAATTTTTTCCCTGTCGTGTACCTCAAAATTGACGTCCTGCAGGATCACATCCCCACCGAACTGGACGCGTGCGTGTCTGATCCGATACCTCATAATTAAAACCCACTTCTTTCTATATTACAGTGCAAAAGCCACGGCTGTCTGCCGCGGCCTCTCTTTTCCATGGAACTTCATATCTCTGCCGATAAACTCCTGTTTTGAACTCTTTTGGATTATACCGAATCCTTTCTATACTGTCAACGCCTCCCTCCGCAGGTTCCCCCTCTTTTCCTCTCCCATTTATATACAGAATTTGCTAAAATTTTAACAATTTTTTATTGATTTTATGAGTTAACTATGTATAATTATGGTAGGGGAAGTTGGCAAATTCCAGCATCCCGGAAAAGATATCGTAAAGCCTGCTATCCGCAGGTGTTTACCATATAAATATGAAAGGAAAGAGGTTTAATAAGATGGCAACAATCGATTTAAGCAAGTACGGTATTACCGGAACCACAGAAGTTGTGTACAATCCTTCTTATGAGATGTTATTTGAAGAGGAGACCAAACCGGAGCTGGAAGGCTACGAAAAAGGACAGGTCAGCGAGCTGGGTGCAGTGAACGTTATGACCGGTATCTATACAGGTCGTTCTCCAAAAGACAAATTCATCGTTGTAGATGAAAACTCCAAGGACACTGTATGGTGGACCTCCGATGAGTATAAGAATGATAACCACCCTGCTACCCAGGAAGCCTGGAATGCAGTAAAGGACATCGCTATCAAAGAGCTCTCCAACAAGAGACTTTTCGTAGTTGATGCATTCTGCGGTGCAAACAAAGATACCCGTATGGCTATCCGTTTCATCGTTGAGGTAGCTTGGCAGGCACACTTTGTAACCAACATGTTCATCAAGCCAACCGCTGAGGAGCTTGAGAACTTCAAGCCGGATTTCGTTGTATACAACGCTTCCAAGGCAAAAGTTGAGAACTACAAAGAGTTAGGTCTGAATTCCGAGACTGCTGTTATGTTCAACATCACAAGCAAAGAGCAGGTTATCGTTAACACCTGGTACGGCGGAGAAATGAAGAAAGGTATGTTCTCCATGATGAACTACTTCCTTCCGCTCAAGGGTATGGCTTCCATGCACTGCTCTGCAAACACAGACTTAAACGGCGAGAATACCGCTATCTTCTTCGGTCTTTCCGGTACAGGTAAGACAACACTTTCCACAGACCCGAAGCGTCTTCTGATCGGTGATGACGAGCACGGCTGGGATGACAACGGCGTATTCAACTTCGAGGGTGGATGCTATGCCAAGGTTATCAACCTTGACAAGGATTCCGAGCCGGATATCTACAATGCAATCAAACGTAACGCACTTCTTGAGAACGTTACTCTGGATGCAAACGGCAAGATCGATTTCGCAGACAAGAGCGTAACCGAGAACACCCGTGTATCTTACCCGATCGATCATATTCAGAACATTGTTCGCCCGATCTCTTCTGCACCGGCAGCAAAGAACGTTATCTTCCTGTCTGCAGATGCATTCGGCGTACTTCCGCCAGTATCTATCCTGACACCGGAGCAGACACAGTACTACTTCCTGTCTGGATTCACAGCAAAGCTTGCTGGTACAGAGCGCGGTATCACTGAGCCGACTCCTACTTTCTCCGCTTGCTTCGGACAGGCATTCCTTGAGCTGCATCCGACCAAGTACGCTGAGGAGCTTGTTAAGAAGATGGAGAAGAGCGGTGCTAAGGCATATCTTGTTAACACAGGATGGAACGGCACAGGCAAGCGTATCTCCATTAAGGATACCCGTGGTATCATCGATGCCATCTTAAACGGCGCCATCAAGACTGCTCCGACCAAGACGATTCCATACTTCAACTTCGAGGTTCCGACAGAGCTTCCGGGTGTTGATTCTGGAATCCTTGATCCGCGTGATACCTACGCAAATGCTTCCGATTGGGAGACAAAGGCTAAGGATCTGGCTGCAAGATTCGTTAAGAACTTCGCAAAATACGAAGGCAACGATGCTGGTAAGGCACTTGTATCTGCTGGTCCGCAGGCATAATTGCTGCGAACAATCCGCCTAAGAATCATAAAAGAAGGGGCTGCCGCATAAAGCGGTCAGTCCCTTTTTACGTGGTAAGTACTATAATGGAAAACAGATCATGCCCTTCGATTTCAGATGGAAATGTAGCTGGAACATTCGTTGAAAAAAATGCGTACATTTCTTCCTGTCGGATTTTTGCATTGGATTCCGTGTCTCTTCCACGTTTTGACAATCCACGGAATG
>ULQI01011126.1_pt1 | contig 24632 bp, 18 predicted proteins | sample 1954261 | NCBI WGS metagenome assembly ULQI01 (sample SAMEA4835650, study PRJEB28245) | human gut metagenome | biome: gut microbiome; material: fecal sample | place: Denmark | collected 2008 | reverse complement strand
CAGTCTGTCCCCATTGGCCACTCGGGAACACGCCCATATTCAAGTCGTGGAGCGGTATGCCCCGGACGACTTGATTAGTTTATCATGCAAATCGGGTTTTGTCAACAGGTTTTCCGGATATTCTGCAAATAATTTTATCACTGACGGCGGCGCTCATATTCCCGCAGTGCATCCAGCGCTTCCGAGGCCATCGGATAGAGTGCCAGCATATTGAACACCGTCATCAGACCAATGCCCACATCTCCCAGAGTCCATACGATGCTGTAAGACTTCAGGCCGCCCACCATCAGCATCACCAAGGCCAGCACTTTATATGCCGTCTGGCACCACCAGCGGTCTCCGCACAGATAGGACACGTTGGACCGGGCGTAGAACAAAATGCCCAGGAAGGTAGAAAAGCTGAACAGTGCCAGCGTAGCCGCGATAAAGATGCCGCCAAAGCCGCCCAGGTGATACTCCATAGCCGCCTGCAGCAGATCCATTCCCTGCCGGCCAGCGGTGACCGACTCCGGTGCCAGCAGCATCACAAAAGCCGTGCAGCTGCAGATAACAATGGTGTCGATCAGCACGCCCAGAGACTGCACCAGACCCATCTGCACCGGGTCCGAACATTCGGCTGCCGCTGCTGCACAGGGGGCAGAACCCGAGCCTGCTTCGTTAGAGAACAAGCCCCGCTGCACGCCGTTCATGACCACAGCGCCAAAGCCGCCCGCCACCACCTGGCGCAGGCCAAATGCTTCGGAGAAGATGCGGGAGAACACCGCCGGCAGCTGCGGGAGATTGGTGAGCAGGATGTACAGGGTAATGACAAAGTAGCATCCGGCCATCACCGGCACCATAACATCCAGGCTTTTGATGGTTGCATCCTTGCGCAGCACGATGACGGCTGCCAGCACCACCAACACCACCGTCGTGCCCAGCTTCGGCAGAGAAAACGCATTATAAAACGCCTCGCTTACCGAGTTGCTGATCACCTGGCTGATGCCGCACCAACAGATCAGGCCGGACACCGCAAACAGCGCTGCCACCACCGACCGGCGCAGAGCCTTGCCCCGCTTACGCTCGGCCAGTTTATGGATATAATAAGCCGGCCCGCCCCGGTACCCGCCATACAGGGGGTCGGGCTGTTTATACTTCTGCGCCAGGGTGGACTCCACAAATGCAGTGGAAGCTCCCAGCAGCGCCGTGAGCCACATCCAGAACACTGCGCCTGCGCCGCCAGCGGACACAGCCGCCACCACGCCCACCAAGTTGCCCATGCCCACGCGGGTAGCCGTAGAGACTACCAGGGTCTGAAACGAGGACAAGCTGCGTCCGGCAGGTTTTTTGCTGCCAACGGCAGACACCATATCCCGGAACAGACGAACCGGCAAAAGCCGGGTACGGATGGTAAAATACACACCCGCTGTAAACAGCAGGATCGCCATGGGCGACAGCGGCAGCGTGACCGGACCCAGCGGCAGGACGATAAAATCCCCCCACAGCAGGTCATAGACCGATTGGATCAGTTGAGACAACACAATGCTTCCTCCCTGTAATATGAACAAATTGCAAATACCGCGCCATCATTATAGTACAAGACTTTCGGTTTGTAAATTCATTTCAGTGAAGTTCAGGAGAAAAAAGTGTTTTTGGTTGCCTCCGTCACAGAGCTGCCCATTTTCTCCGCTTTACACTTCAAAAAAAATCCAGCCCGTGCCTGAACCGCCCCCAGATTAGTAGACATGAATAAAAAGCGCCCTGTGTAGGGTGTGCGTTAACCGGACTGACGAAGCGAAAGCGGAGGCAGTCCGGTTTTTATTTGAATGCGTTCGTGGTTGTAGAAGTAAATGTAATCATCGATCATCTTGTTAGCTTCCTCAAAAGTTTCCGGCTTGCGTCGGTAGATGCACTCTGTTTTGAGGATTCCGAAAAAGTTTTCAGCCAACGCATTGTCATAGCAGTTTCCACGCCTTGACATAGACGGCAAAATGCCGTATTCTTTAGTCAGGTCGAAATATGCTTGTGAGGTGTATTGGAACCCTTGGTCGCTGTGGAGGTGCAACTCCCGGCGACTTTCTGTTTTCACAGACTTCATTGCAAGATGAATGGTATCCAATACAAGATTGATTGTCTGACCGGTTCCAGTCCTGTAAGCAACAATGCTTCTATCGTATAAATCACGAATCATGGATAGGTAAAGAACCCCTTCCTGAGTTTGAATGTAAGAAATATCGATAACCCATTTCTGATTTGGATGCTCGGCGTTGAATTCTCGGTTCAGCCAGTTGTCATATCTGTGCTTGTCCTCGCCCATTTTTCGCCATCTTTTTCTGCGACGGATTTCGCTCAAAAGGTCGTACTTGTGCATGATTTTCAGAATCGTCTTTGGATTCTTGGTGATTCCTTCACTGTCCAGCCAGAGTTTCATTCGGCGATAGCCGTATGTCTTTTTGCAAGATTCCTGCTTTATACGAATCTTTTCTGCAAGTTCAAAGTCTTTCGCCGTGTGGTTCAGATGTTTGACGTACTTGTAGTAACCACTTCTGGAAACCCGAAGAATTTCACACAGATCTTTTACTGCATACTTTGTACGGTGCCGATGGATGACTGCATACTTGAAACCTGGCTTCACTTCCTTTCCATGGATCGCATAAAATCCCGCAGCAGTTCATTCTCCATTTTCAGTCGATTGATCTCATATGCTTGCTCTGCTACAATATCTCTTGGCAGAGCGTCCTTCCGTGGTCTGCCTTTTGGACGCAGCTTGATACCTGCCTCCAGCTTTCGTTGCTGCCGATTGAACCGAAACACCCAGTTTTTGATACACTCTTTGTCTACATCAAGCATATGGGCGATTTCCCGATTCGTTTTACCTGCTCGTTTCAATTCTAAAATTTCTTTTCCGTGTTCGTCGATCTTTACATATTTTCTGGGCATAGAAAACCTCCTCGTGTAGTTCTATTATCCTACACGGGGAGGCTTTTTGTCTATTGTCTACTTTTTACGGACCTGTTCAGACTGTACACGAGCCGGATACGTTTCCTTTTTACAGCAGAAAAAACAAGCGCTCTTTGCGATGCCTTATGCCTCGCAGACGATCTTCAGCATCTGGTCAAACTCTGCTTCCATGCCCTTGACCAGCGTAAACTGGGTGCGGGCACGATCCAGGTTCTGACCAGGACGGCTGGTCTTGAAATAATGGTCCCCTTCCAGATAATCGGTCAAGAAGCGGATGCCGCACTCCAGCGTCATAAGCTTGGCGCCCCATGCCAGGCTGCGGCGCTCGGCCTCGTCCATAGACTTGCCGGCTGCTTCCAGATAGCCCTTGGCAAACACCTCATAGAGATGCAGGCTGAAATGCACCTTGCTCTGATCTGGCTCGTCCTCCGCACAGTCATTGGCGCCAAAGCGGATGGAGTCGCCAAAGTCATACGCAGACAGACCCGGCATCACCGTATCCAGGTCAATGACGCAGATGCCCTTACCAGTGGCTTCATCGATCAGCACGTTATTCAGCTTGGTGTCGTTATGAGTCACCCGCAGGGGCAGTACACCGGCTGCCAGCTGATCCACCAGCACATGGCAATCTGCCTCATGGGCGCGGATGAACTCGATCTCCGGGGCGATCTCCTTAGCGCGGCCCAGGGCATCGGCAGCCAGTGCCTTTTCAAAGTTGGCATAGCGGTTGGGGGTATCATGGAAGCGGGCAATGGTCTCGTGCAGCGTGGCGGCAGGATACCCGGCCAGCTGGTTCTGGAAGCTGCCAAAGGTCTGCGCCGTGGTATAGAAGTCCTTTTCGTTCTCCACCTTTTGCAGGCAGATGGTCCCCTCCACAAACAAGTAAGCGCGCCATGCGCCGCCCTCATCATCCATAAAGCAGGGTTTTCCGTCCTTTGTCAGGATCACATTCAGGGTCTCCCGCTCTGCATCGCCGCCCCGTGCCAGGATCTGCTTGCGCAGGTAGCTGGTCACGCCGCAGACGTTCTCCATCAGGCCGACCGGGTCGGTAAAGGTATCGGTGTTGATCCGCTGCAAAATAAAGCGGCGGCTCTCGTCCGCAGCCCAAACGGCAAAGGTGTCGTTGATATGGCCTGCGCCGTAACGCTCGATGCGGCTGGTCTCGCAGCCAAAATCAAAAGCAGCGGCAGCCTGCTGGAGCAGGGCTTCGGTGATGGGTCTCATGGCAAAAATCCTCCTCGTTGTTCGTGTGTTCTTGGTGGTTTACAGGGTCAGCGCCGCTGGGGCGGAGCAGGGCGCTGACCCTGCCGGACCTGACGGCGGTACTCGTTGGGGCTGATGCCTTCCGCCTTGCGGAAGCATTGAGAAAAATAGCTGGGGGACGAAAACCCCATCAGCTCACTGATCTGGGCCAAGCTGTGGCCGGTGTTGCCCAGCAGATACTTGCTCTCCTCGATGCGGCGGCGGCTGAGGTAGCTCATGGGCGAGACCCCGTATTCCTTTTGGAACGCATGGGCCAGATAATACTTGTTCAGGTGGGCCAGGGCCGCCAGCTTGTCCAGAGACAGGTCCTCCCGATAATTGGTGTCGATATAGCGTTTGATCTCCGCACACTCCCGGTTGTCGGGCCGGGCCGGGCTTTGCTCCAGCTGCAAAGAAAGCGTGGTGGAGCGCACCAGCCAGATCAGCAGCACTTCCAAAAAGTCCTGGCAGACCGTCTCATAGCCATCCAGGCTGCGGTCCGCCTCGGCCAGCAGCATATTCAGCAGGGTGTGCAGCCGGTCCCGCTGTTCCTTACAGTTGAACAGCGCATACGGGACGTCCGCCTTGCCAAAAACGATCTCGATGCCGGAAATGCCCAGCACCACATATTCCAGCGGAGAGGAATTCAGGCTCAGCTCGGTATGCTCCACCTGCGGGTTTACAATGACCATATCATCCGGATGCACCGGGTAATATTTTCCGTCGATAAAAAACTGTCCCTCGCCGCTGAGGCAGTAAAACAGCTCCGTGCAGGAGTGGGTGTGAGCCGCACTGTTCCAGTCGCCGCCAAAGCGGCTCTTGCTGATGTATAACAGGCGGAACGCCTCCCGCGGGGCGGGCGCATGACGGATATTAAAGCGGTCGGTACTCAGCGGACAGCCCCTCCCTTCCCACTTTCAGCAATTTATCTAAAGTGCATCGCAAGATGCCGCCAGGCAGCAGCCGGTCTCCCTGCTGCTCCGCCCTGGCGGCTGCCTCTATTATAGGGAATGATGCCGCATTTTGCAAGAGTCTTTTTTGGACAGCATACACAGAGAACACGCCGATTTTCGGGCTTTGATTTGTGTAAAACACGGGACATTCGTTGGAAAAACAGCACTTCTCACAAAAAACCATCTCCGGAACCGTCACTTTAACGAATCCATTTTTTCTAAAAGCAATATTTCTAAAAACTGCAACAAGAAAAGCCTTGTGGAACTGAAAAAAAGCCACTATTATTAAGTCAGGATTGACGGGCGCTGCAAGATCGAGCGCATGGCCAGACCTGTCCTGGCGCGCAGCGTCCTATAAAATAATGGAGGATATGACTTATGAAACGCATTTCTCGTCGCAATTTCCTGAAAGCCGTTGGCGTGAGTGCAGCAGCCCTGGGCCTGGCAGCCTGCGGCGGCTCTTCCAGCAGCTCCACCGCTGTTTCCAGCTCTGCCGCAGCTTCCAGCGCAGCATCCTCTGCTGCACCGGCTGAGACCATCAAGGTGGCCGCCATTGAGACTGCGTATGGCTCTGATATGTGGAAGAAGGTCGCCGAGGCCTTTACCGCTGAGACCGGCATCCAGGTGGAGCTGACCACCGACAAGAACCTGGAGGATGTCATCGGCCCCTCCATGCAGGGCGGCGACTACCCCGATGTGGTCCACCTGGCTACCGGCCGTGAGGCTGCTCTGACCGAGCAGTTCATCAAGGGCAACCTGATCGCCGACATCACCGACATGCTGAGCATGACCATCCCCGGCGAGAGCGCTAAAGTCAGCGAGAAGATCGCCGGCGGCTTTACCGACACTTCTCTGACCAATCCGTACGGCGACGGCAAGACCTACCTGGCCCCCATGTTCTACAGCCCCTGCGGCCTGTTCTACAACGCAGGCTACCTGGAGGAAAAGGGCTGGACCGTGCCCACCACCTGGGACGAGATGTGGGAGCTGGGCGATAAGGCCAAGGCAGACGGCAGCTACCTGTTCACCTACCCCACCACCGGCTACTTTGACGCTTTCTTCTATGCTCTGATGTACTCTGCTGGCGGCCCGGACTTCTTCAACAAGGCCACCCGTTACGAGGAAGGCATCTGGGATACCCCGGAGGCACAGACCTGCTTTGACATCGTCAACAAGCTGGCTTCCTACACCAACCCCATCACCCCGGCACAGGCCAACGATCAGGACTTCACCCAGAACCAGCAGCTGGTGCTGGACAACAAGGCCATCTTCATGCCCAACGGCACCTGGATCGTGGGCGAGATGGCAGAGGCTCCCCGTGCTGACGGCTTCAAGTGGGGCATGACCGCTCTGCCCGCTGTCAAGGCTGGCGGCGACAGCTACAGCTACACCTGGTTCGAGCAGGCCTGGATCCCCGCTGGCGCCGAGCACATCGACGCTGCCAAGCAGTTCCTGGCTTTCTTGTACAGCGACACTGCCTGCAAGCTGTTTGCTGAGGCTGGTGCGATCCAGCCGGTGCTGGGCGTGGCCGACACCCTGGAGGGGGACAACAAGATGTTCTACTCCATCTACGACAACGGCGCCAAGGCTGCCATGGGCAACTTCGCTTCCTTTACCGCTATCCCCGGCCTGGAAGTCCGCACCGTGTTCTTTGACCCCGTCAACTCCCTGGTCTCCGGCAGCATGACCGAGCAGCAGTGGGTGGACGGCATCAAGTCCGCCAGCGATCAGATGCGTGCCAACATCATTGAGTAAACCGGCGACAACCCGCGATCCTGCAAACCGCAGCATTGGCTGCGTCACCTGAACCGCCAGGAATAAGATCGCACGGCTTTGCCGAAACCCTGCCCTATCCGGCGGGGGCGGTTCGTCCGCCCCCGCCTTTTTTATCCGCTGCGCCGGATAAGGCGCGTCCCTATTTTTTGAAAGGAGCGGTCATCCCAGATGAACAAAGATAAAAACCGCAAGCGGTTTCTGGTGCTGTGCGTTGCACCTGCCACCATCCTGTTCTTTATTTTCATGATCCTGCCCACCCTCAACGTGTTCCGTATGTCGCTGTATGAGCGTGGCGCCTACTCCCCCAACGAGACCTTCGTAGGGCTGAAAAACTTCCGGCAGCTGCTGCACGACACGCAGTTCATCCGCTCGATGCAGAACATGATCCTGCTGGTGGTGGTGGTCACCATCGTCACCTTTGCATTTGCACTGGTGTTTGCGGCCATCCTCACCCGGGAGAAGCTGCGGGGGCAGAACTTCTTCCGCATCGTATTCTACATCCCCAACATCCTGTCGGTCGTCGTCATCTCGGGCATCTTCTCCGCCATCTATAAGCCGGAGAATGGTATGCTGAACAGCATCATCGGCCTGTTCCGGGATATGACCGACCCCATCCTTTGGAAGGGCGAAAAACTGGTCATCCCCTCTCTGATCATCGCCATGGTCTGGCAGGCTGTAGGCTACTACATGGTCATGTACATGGCCTCCATGTCCTCGGTGCCCGCCAGCCTGTACGAAAGCGCCAACCTGGACGGCGCCGGACGTCTGACCCAGTTCTTCCAGATCACCATTCCCCTGATCTGGACCAACATCCGCACCACCCTGACCTTCTTCATTATCTCCACCATCAACATGGCCTTCCTGTTCGTCAAGGCAATGACCAGCGGCGGCCCCAACGGTGCATCGGACGTGGCGCTGAACTATATGTACAGCCAGAAGGACGCTGGCCTGTACGGATACAGCATGGCCATCGGCGTAGTGATCTTCCTGTTCTCCTTTGCCTTGTCCGCCTGTGTCAACCGGGCCACCAGCCGTGAGCCCCTGGAATTCTGAGAGGAGGGTATTGAACTATGCAGGAAACAACTACTCAAAAGACCCCCCGCTCTGCTGAGGGTCTGTACAAATTCTTCATCTATCTGGTCCTGATCCTGCTGGCAGTGACCATCCTTGTGCCGGTGGCCTGGGTCTTTATGGCATCCATCAAGCAGAACTCGGAGTTCTACGGCAACCCCTGGGCGCTGCCTGCGGGCTTCTACTGGCAGAACTTTGTCAACGCCTGGAACGGTGCGCAGATGGGCCAGTATATGCTCAACTCGGTCATCGTCACCTCTCTGGCCCTGATCCTGCTGCTGGTCATTGCGCTGCCCGCAGCCTACTGCCTGTCCCGGTTCAAGTTCCGTGGCCGCAAGGTGCTGAACACCCTGTTCATGGCGGGCCTGTTCATCAACGTCAACTACATCGTCGTGCCCATCTTCCTGATGCTGCGGGACGGCGACGTGGCGCTGAAATCCATCTTTGGCAGCGGCTTTTTGCTGAACAACCTGTTTGTGCTGGCGGTGGTTTACGCTGCCACGGCGCTGCCCTTTACCATCTACCTGCTGTCCGGCTATTTTGCCACCCTGCCCCATGATTTTGAGGAGGCCGCCTACATCGACGGCGCAGGCTACTTCTCCGCCATGGTCAAGATCATCTTCCCCATGGCAAAGCCCTCCATCATCACCATCATCCTGTTCAACTTCCTCTCGTTCTGGAACGAGTACATCATCTCCATGACCCTGATGAGCTCCACCAAAGCCCCCCGCACCCTGCCGGTAGGTCTGCTGAACCTGATGCAGGCCCAGCAGAGTGCCGCGCAGTACGGCACCATGTACGCTGGCCTTGTGCTGGTGATGCTGCCGACGCTGATCCTGTACATCTGTGTGCAAAAGCAGCTGACCCAGGGCATGACCGTGGGCGGCCTGAAAGGGTAAGGTGAGCCGGAATGAAACATAACGAGTCTAACTCCATGGTGCGCGTGATCCTGATGCTGGTGCTGTTTGTGCTGGCGCTGGTGCTGGTGGTGGCTGGCTGGAAGATGACCGGCCAGCTGGCCGGCCTGGGCATCATGATCGTGGGTGTGGCGCTGCTGCTGGCTGTGCTGTACATTTATAATAGTAAGTACCAGGACTGACCCCCGGTCGGGACCTGAATTGGATTTGAAGGAGCAAACTATATGGCTGATATCAAAAAGACCGGCCGCGTGACTATCCCCACGGACCTGGACGTTGTGCCCCAAACGCTGGACATCCTGCAGCAGTGGGGCGCAGATGCCATCCGCGACTGCGACGGAACGGATTTTCCCCAGCAGCTGCGAGATGCAGATGCAAAGATCTACTCTACCTACTACACCACCCGCAAGGACAACGCCTGGGCCAAAGCCAACCCGGACGAGGTGCAGCAGTGCTATATCATGACCGGCTTTTACACGGCTGACGGGGACACGGTGACCATCCCGCTGATGAAGGGCATCAGCCCGGAGCTGATGATGGTGAACACCAACGATGATATCACCCGCTGGTGGGAGGTAGTGGACCGCACCACCGGCCAGGTGGTCTCCCCTGACCGCTGGAGCTATGCCGATGGCTGCGTGACCGTGCAGGCCGAGCCGTTCCATGAGTATACGGTGAGCTTTTTGGCCTACCTGATCTGGGACCCGGTGCATATGTACAACGCCACCACCAATGGCTGGACCAACTTTGAGCATCAGATCACCTTTGACGTGCGCCAGCCCAAGACCCACAAATACTCCATGGAGCGTCTGCGGAAGTTCATCGCCGAGCATCCGTATGTCAACGTGATCCGCTATACCACCTTCTTCCACCAGTTCACCCTGGTGTTTGATGAGCTGAAGCGGGAGAAGTATGTGGACTGGTACGGCTATTCGGCTTCGGTCAGCCCCTACATCCTGGAGCAGTTCGAGCGGGAGGTGGGCTATAAGTTCCGCCCGGAGTACATCATTGACCAGGGCTACTACAACAACCAGTATCGTGTGCCCAGCAAGGAGTTCAGCGACTTCCAGGCCTTCCAGCGCCGGGAGGTGGCGAAGCTAGCCAAGGAGATGGTGGACATCACCCACGAGTGCGGGTGCGAAGCCATGATGTTCCTGGGCGACCACTGGATCGGCACCGAGCCCTTTATGCCGGAGTTCCAGACCATCGGGCTGGATGCCGTGGTGGGCAGTGTGGGCAATGGCTCCACCCTGCGTCTGATCTCGGATATCGAGGGCGTCAAGTACACCGAGGGCCGCTTTTTGCCCTACTTCTTCCCGGATACCTTCCACGAAGGGGGCGACCCGGTGCGGGAGGCAAAGGAAAACTGGGTCACGGCCCGGCGCGCCATCCTGCGCAAACCCATCGACCGCATCGGCTACGGCGGCTACCTGAAGCTGGCTTTGGATTTCCCGGAGTTTGTGGACTACGTCCAGAGCGTCTGCGATGAGTTCCGTGAGCTGTACGAGAACATCAAGGGCACCACCCCCTACTGCGTCAAGCGGGTGGCCGTGCTGAACTGCTGGGGCAAGATGCGTGCCTGGGGCTGCCATATGGTCCACCACGCACTGTACCAGAAGCAGAATTACAGCTATGCCGGCGTCATCGAGGCATTGTCCGGCGCACCGTTTGATGTGAAGTTCATCAGCTTTGCGGACATCCAGGCTGACCCCTCTATCCTGAAGGATATCGATGTGCTGATCAACGTGGGCGATGCCGACACCGCCCACACCGGCGGCCGCTGGTGGGAGGAGCCCACCGTGGCAGCTGCCATCAAGCAGTTCGTCTGGAACGGCGGCGGCATCATCGGCGTGGGCGAGCCGGGCGGCCATCAGTACCAGGGCCGTTTCCTGCAGCTGGCCAGCGTGCTGGGAGTGGAAAAGGAGACCGGCTTCACCCTGAACTACGACAAGTACAACTGGGAGGAGCACCGGGATCACTTTATCCTGGCAGACTGCCCCGAGCACACGGTGGACTTTGGCGAGGGCAAAAAGAGCATCTACGCCCTGGAGGATGCCCAGGTGCTGGTACAGCAGGACAAGGAAGTGCAGATGGCCGTGCACAGCTACGGCCAGGGCCGCGGCGTGTACATCAGCGGCCTGCCTTACAGCTTTGTCAACAACCGTGTGCTGCACCGCGCTATCCTGTGGGCCAGCCACAGCGAGGAGCAGCTGCACACCTGGTTCAGCGAGAACTGCAATGTGGAAGTCCACGCTTATGTCAAAAACGGCAAATACTGCGTGGTGAACAACACCTACCAGCCCCAGGATACCACGGTCTACCGTGGCGACGGCAGCAGCTTTGCCCTGCACCTGGAGGCCAACGAGATCAAATGGTACGAGATCTGAGCTTATAACAGAGGTTTGTGACCACAAGGGGGCGCTGTTCGCAGCGTCCCCTTTCTTTTGCCCCGGGCAGCCCACAGACACCGCTGCCGAACGAGCCGGGCATTGCTTTTTTCCGCACTTCATGGTTAAATACAGTGGAAAAAACATAGCACAGACAGAAAGGAGTGGAACAGATGCTGCGCATTGCCATTGTGGAGGACGATCCCTCCACCCGGCAGATCCTGCAGGGATTTGTGGAACAATACGCTGCAGAACAAGGGCTGGAATGTACCGTCACCCCTTACGAAGACGGCGCACAGATCGCGGCAGGGTATCACCCCGGCTACGACATTATTTTTATGGATGTGGAAATGCCCGGCATGGGGGGATTTTCCGCCGCAGCGCAGATCCGCGCCGTAGACAGCGAGGCGGTGCTGGTATTCGTGACCAACATGGCACAGTATGCGATCCGCGGCTACGAGGTGGATGCGCTGGACTATGTGCTGAAACCGGTGGATTACTACCAGTTCAGCACCAAGCTCTCCCGGGCCATCCAACGGGTGCAGCGGCAGCGGGGCGGACAGATCCTGCTGCAATGTGCAGGCGGCGGTGTGCAGCTGGTAGAGACCTCCCGCATTTACTATCTGGAGACCCACAGCCGGATGCTGCATTACCATACTGCCGACGGGGAGTTCACGGTGCGTTCCAGCCTGCAAAACGCAGAAAGCCAGCTGGCCCCCTATCACTTTGCCCGGTGCAACCAGTGCTACCTGGTGAACCTGAAGCACGTCAAGGCCGTGGAAAATGATTTTGTCCTGGTGGGCGAAGCACGGCTGGAGATCAGCCGCCGCCAGCGGGCAGCATTTTTGACGGCTCTTGCCTCCTACATCGGAGGTGTACTGTGACTGCACTGCTGATCTGTTTATGCCAGGTATTCTCCAGCTGCTGCGCAGTGCTGGCTTTCTGCCTGCCGCTGCGGCCCCGGCCCCACCTGCCGCTGCATCTGCTTGGCTCTGAGCTGGCGATCCTGGTCTTTTCGCTGGGCAGCCTCTATGTCCTTACCCCAAACCCGCCCCACTGGATGGTGCAGATCTTCGGGCTGTTCGCACTGGAGGCGCTGCTTTTGGGCGCTTTGATCCATACCTGCGTCCAGCTGAACTGGACCGATAGTTTTTACTGCGGCGTGTGGTGTGTCCTCAGCTCCCGTGCCTTATATGAGATCGGCTGTCTGGTTCTCTGGCTGGCCGAAAGCCAGGGTCTGCTGGCCATCCCGCTTACCGCAGCGCAAAGCTGTCTTTGGCAGCTGTTCATTGCCGCGTTTGGTTTTTTGCTGATCTATCTCACCCTGGCTCGGTCCATGCCGTACAACGACGGCGCCTACCATGCCGGTCCCCGCCAGGTGGCCAGTGCTGCGCTGTTCGGCGCTGCATTCATGCTGCAGGCCGCCGTGCTGGACGGCAGCTCCGACGACATGCTCCCTTCCAGCCTGGTGATCACCGTATTGCTGTGCCAGTTTTATTTTTTGACCCTGCTCTACCTGCAGACCGAGCTGTTCAAAAAATCTGCCATGCAAAAAGAGATGGACACCCTCAACCTGCTGTACGAACGCCAGCGCCAGCAGTATCAGGTGGCCCGCCAAAACGTACAGATCATCAACCGGCGCTGCCATGAACTCAAGGTGCGCATTGCCGAGCTGCGGCATCTCAGCCCTGCCCAAGTGTCTGCTGAAAGCCTGGACGAAGCCGAGCGCACCGCCCGGCTGTACGATGCAGGCGCCAATACCGGCAACGAGGTGCTGGACATCGTCCTGACCGAAAAGACCCTGCTTTGCCAGTCCCGCAAGATCCAGCTGAATGCTGTGGCAGACGGCAGCCATCTGGGCCGGTTTGAAGCTGGCGACCTGTACGCCCTTTTTGCCAACACGCTGGACCACGCCATCGAGAGCGCACTGTGCGCCCAGCAGCCCCATCTGCGGATGATCGACCTGCTGGTCTGCGTGCGGCAGAATTTTGTGGTGATCACCGTCACCAGTCCGGCCCGGCCGCCGCGGCCCACCCCTTCCCGCACCGAAGCCATCGAGCTGCGGGTGGTGCGCCGCATTGTACAAAAATATCATGGCACCCAGACCACCGATTCCGAAAACGGATTCTTCTCTGTCAAGATCATCTTCCCCTTAGAGGCCGAGTGCTGAGCGCCTTGCCCCCCAAAGCCCCCGCAGAATATCTCTGCGGGGGCTTTTTTGCGCACAAGTATCCATCTGTTTGTGCAACTCCAACAAATAAATCGCCAAATATTTGGTCATGCAAGACCGAATATCCACCAGAATGACCGCTTATCGCAATCATCTTGTCAAAAAAAGATGGTTTGATAAAATTGTTACTATAAGATGAACGAATACCGAACAGAGGAAAGGAACGCAGTGTATGCGCACCATCATAAATCTTATGGACCATTGGCGGTTTACCGGCCCCGATGGCAAAACTGTCCCGGTGCAGCTGCCCCACACCTGGAACGCACAGGACGGCCAGGATGGCGGCAACGACTACTGGCGCGGCAGCTGTACCTACCGCACCAGCTTTTCCTGCCCGGATTTTGACCCGGCTTCTCAGCAGGTCTGGCTGCAATTCGACGGCGTAAATGCCAGCGCCGAGGTGCTGCTGAATGGCAAACCGGTCTGCAAGCACGACGGCGGCTACTCCACCTTCCGGGCACAGGTCACCGACCTGCTGGCAGAGGAAAATGTGCTGACCGTCCTGGTGGATAACAGCATCAACGACCGTGTTTACCCCCAAAAGGCCGACTTCACCTTTTACGGCGGCATCTATCGGGATGTCAGCCTGCTGATCGTCTCCAAAGACCATATCGCACTGGACCACTTCGGCGGCCCCGGCGTCCGGGTCACTCCGGTGGTCCGGGAGCTGCAGGCCAAAGTCAAGGTGGACACCCTGGTAGAAGGCAGCGGCGAGATTGCCGTTTCTCTGCTGGATGCCAGCGGCCGTCTGGTTGCACAGGGCAGCGGAGCCAATGCCAGCCTGGAGCTGGAGCATCCCCATCTGTGGGACGGCGTCCGTGACCCTTACCTGTACACCTGCGTGGTGCAGCTGCAGAAAAATGGGCAGACCGTGGACGAAGTGAAGATCCCGGTGGGCATCCGCACCTTCTCTGTGGATGCAAAAAAGGGCTTCTTTTTGAACGGCAGACCCTACCCGCTCCACGGTGTGTCCCGTCACCAGGACCGCAAGGGCCTGGGCAACGCCATCACCCCGGAGATGCACGAAGAGGACATGGCTCTGATCCAGGAGATCGGCGCCAACACCATCCGGCTGGCCCACTACCAGCATGACCAGTACTTCTATGATCTGTGCGACCGCTGCGGCATGATCGTCTGGGCCGAGATCCCCTATATCTCCGAGCACCTGCCCCACGGCCGGGAGAACACCATCCAGCAGATGAAGGAACTGATCACCCAGAATTACAACCATCCTTCCATCGTATGCTGGGGCGTTTCCAACGAGATCACCATCTCCACCAAGGACAAGGCGGATATGCTGGACAACCACCGGGAGCTGAACGAGCTGTGCCACAAGATGGACAGCTCCCGCCTGACTACCCTGGCCTGCTATGCCATGTGCGGCCCCTTCAACCCGGTAGCCCATATCACCGATCTGGTGAGCTGGAACCTCTATCTGGGCTGGTATGTGCCGGGCCTGTTCCTGAACGACCTCTGGATGGATTTCTTCCACCTGATCTACCCCAAGCGTCCGCTGGGCTTCTCGGAATATGGTGCCGAGGGTATGCCCAACCTCCACAGCGCACATCCCCGCCGCGGCGACCATACCGAAGAGTATCAGGCAAAATACCACGAGTATATGCTGAAATGCTTTGCACGGCACAAGTGGCTGTGGTCCACCCATGTGTGGAATATGTTTGATTTTGCAGCCGATGCCCGGGATCAGGGCGGCGAGCCGGGCATGAACCATAAGGGCCTGGTCACCTTTGACCGCAAGATCAAAAAGGACAGCTTCTACCTTTACAAGGCGTACTGGGCTGAAGAGCCTTTTGTACATATTGCAGGAAAACGGTATGCCGACCGCACCGAATCCACCACAACGGTCACCGTGTACTCCAACCAGCCCTCCGTTGCGCTGTATGTCAACGGCGAGCTGAAAGAGATGCAGACCGGTGAGAAGGTGTTCCGGTTCCGGGTGCCAATGTCCGAAAAAACCACGCTGAAAGCTGTGGCTGGTCCGTGTACGGATACCGCTGATCTGCGCAAGGTCAGCCAGCCCAACCCGGACTACCGTCTGCACAAGACCCACAGCACAAGCGCCAACTGGGTTTAAAATAAAAGGTAGAAAGGAGGATCGCATACTTTTCCCCTATCGCAGGAATCTTTTAGAACCATGAGCATGAGGAGGATTTACACACCATGAAACAATCCGGCAAAAAGCTGTTGTGGCGTGGCCTGAGTGGAGTTGCTTGCTTCAGCCTGTGCTTCTCCATGATCGCTGGTGTCGCTTTGGAGACCAATGCTGGCACCATCGACACCTATCTGGGCACCCACAGCGAGGTGCTGACCTCGGAAAACAACGAGGAGAACCCGCTGTACGACAAGTTCAACCCGCCTGCTGAGCTGCTGAACGAGGATGGCACCGGCAACTCCAAGGCACTGATCACCGCAGCTATGGACCTGGGCCGCCGCGAAGTGGCGGAAGGCAGCGTTCTGCTGAAGAACAACGGCGCCCTGCCCCTGGCCAGCGGCTCCAACGTGACCCTGCTGGGCTCTAACTTTGGCGTTGGCGCCAAGGGCGTTTACGTCAGCCTGGAGCAGGCTCTGAGCCAGAACCGCACCGACTTTGCCCACACCATCGTGTCCACCCTGGGCAGCGGCAGCTACGGCGAGGACGTGCAGATCAAGCCCACCATCAGCGAGTGGAAGGGCGACGAGTTCGACTTTGAGGGCGCAGGCTTCAACCTGAACCCCACCATGATCGAGATCTACGAGACCCTGGGCAAGACCTACCCCCACGCCGAAAACGAGGGCGCTATGGAAGTTTACAACCCCGGCGAGCCTTCTGTGGAGGAGATCGCTGCGGTGAACGGCAGCTACCAGGACAGCTTTGCCCAGTATGGCGATGCCGCCATCGTGGTCATTGCCCGCCCCAGCTGCGAGTCTCACGACTACCTGCCCGGCGGCATTGCAGAGGGCCTTGGCTTTGAGCATGACGAGCCGCTGTCCCTGACCCAGAATGAGCGTGACGCTATCGAAATGGCAAAGAAGGCCAGCGATAAGGTCATCGTGCTGATCTCCAGCTCCACCTCGGTCGAGATCGGCACCCTGAAGAATGACCCCGACGTGGATGCCATCATGTGGATCGGTGCTCCTGGCTGCTACGGCATGCTGGGCGTGGCTGACATCCTCTGCGGCCGCGTCAGCCCCTCCGGCGGTCTGTTCGACATCTTCACCGCTTACAACATGTCTGCTCCTGCTATGCAGAACATGGGCCAGATGTACTACTCTAACACCGCCGATGTCATCACCCGTAAGGGCGGCGTCCTGGGCTTCAACCCCGGCGCATATGCCATCGAGGCTGAGGGTCTGTACGCAGGTTACCGTTACTACGAGACCCGCTACTACGATTCTGTAGCAGGCACCGGCAACGCTACCAGCCCTGTGGGCGCTTACGGCTCCACCACCGAGTGGAACTACGACAACGAGGTCACCTACGGCTTCGGCTACGGCCTGTCCTACACCGACTTTGATCTGGAGATGCAGGGCCAGCCCACTTTTGATGTCACCGTCGATCCCGAGACCGGCGCACCCAATGCTTACGCCACCTTCAACGTCAAGGTGACCAACACCGGCAAGGTCCCCGGCAAGACCCCTGTGCAGATCTACGGCCAGGCTCCCTACATTGCCGGCGGCGTGGAAAAGGTTGCTGTTCAGCTGCTCAACTTTGACAAGTCCAGCCTGCTGGCTCCCGGCGAGTCCGAGATCGTGCCCGTCAAGGTCGATCTGCAGTACATCGCCAGCTACGATGAGTCCTACGAGAACGCTGACGGCACCACTGGCGCATACATCATGGATCCCGGCAGCTACTACTTTGCTGTGGGCAACGGCGCACACGATGCTCTGAACAACATCATGGCTGCCCAGGGCATGGATGCCGAGAAGATGGTCGGCACCGGCGACGCTTCCAAGGTCTTTGTGAAGGAGATCACCGAGGACTTCATCTCCAAGACTCTGTTCTCTGTCTCCAAGACCGGCTACAAGATCTCCAACCAGCTGCCCTACGCTGACTGGAACTACTACCAGCCCGGCGAGGTCACCTACCTGACCCGTACCGACTGGGCAGGCACCTTCCCCAAGCACTACGGCGACATGACCCTCACCAACGAGCAGCTCATCAAGAACCTGAATGGTGAGACCTACACCCTCAAGACCGACGACGACACCTCTGACATCCTGTGGGGTCAGGACAACGGCATCCAGTTCTACGAGATGTTCGGTGTCCCCTACGACGATCCCAAGTGGGACAAGCTGCTGGATCAGCTGACCCTGGAAGAGGCTATGTACATCTTCAGCTTCGGCGGCCCCACCATCCCCGGCGCTGAGTCCATCGGCACTGTCGAGACCTACATGACCGAGAACGCTGGCAACGGCGTGGCTGTCAACCTGAACGCTTCTAAGGACCCCAACGCTCCTTGGGCTATCCCCGCAACCGATCCCAACGGCAACTGGCATCCCCAGGTGTTCGCCAATGCTCCCATCGGCGCTTCCACCTTCAACCCCGCTCTGATGCGTGAGCTGGGCGAGTTCACCGGCATCGAGTCCCTGTTCACCGGTATCAACATCCTGTGGGGTCCCGGTCTGAACACCCATCGTCATGCTTACAACGGCCGTAACGGCGAATACTACTCTGAGGACCCCATCCTGTCCGGTGTTGCAGCTATGGAATTCTCCATCGGCGCACTGAATTACGGCCTTGTGGCTGCTCCCAAGCACTTCGCTTTCAACGACCAGGAGACCGAGCGCGGCGGCATTTCTCCCTACATGACCGAGCAGCGTGCTCGTGAGCTGGAGCTGCGTGCTTACCAGTATGCATTCGAGGCTACCAAGTACGATACCCCCGAGTACAACGCTGGTATGCGCGGCCTGATGACCTCTTTCTCCAAGATCGGTTCTGTTGAGTGCACCACCAGCGAGGGCCTGATGACCGAGATCCTGGCCAACGAGTGGGGCTTCATCGGCTACGCTGTCACCGATATTTACGATGACGTTGACCTGTGGAGCGCTGTTCTGAACTCTGGTACCACCTGCTTCGATACCCGTGGCGAGTCCGGCTTCTACGGCGTCACCACCCTGAGCAGCTCTTTCCTGTTCCAGAACCTGATCGAAGGCAAGGTGCTGGACGCTCACTTCATCGACGGCGATGCTAACCTGCAGCGCAAGCTGAAGGAGGCCGTGCACAAGAACATCTATGCATGGACCGAGAGCCACCTGATGAACCGCTACAACGCTACTACCCACATCCAGGACCAGATGACCTGGTGGCGTGCTACCTACTATGCTGGCATCGGTGTGTCTGGCGTGGTTCTGGTGCTGTCTGCTGCGATGTATGTCCTGTCCGGCAAGCGCAAGAAGGAGGAAGAATAAGATGAAGAACAAAAAAGGCACTGCTTTCTACCTCAATCTCAGCGCCCTGATCCTGGGCATCGTGGGCGTTGTGCTGGCCATCTACAGCAGCATGATGACCGTTGAGAATGCTCTCACCAACCTGCCGCTGGTTATTGCAGCTGGCGTGGCAAGCCTGGTCCTGGTGGCCGGTGCCGTGCTGCTGCCCTCTCGTCTGGGCGAAAACAGCCCCGTCCTCATGGTCTGCTCTCTGGGCGGCATTGCACTGTACAGCTATGTGTATGGCCAGTGCATCCTGCAGCGTATCATGATGATCGCCGGTCTGTTCTCCTTCAACTCCGGCAATGCGCAGGGCTGGCGTGTGTTCTACATTGTTGTGGCAACCGTTGTCTGTCTGCTGGTAGCCAGCATCCTCCTGGTGGTGGGCGGTTTCTTCCGCTCCGTCAAGCAGGCGGATTGATCCAGCAAGCCACAACCTAACAATCAAAAAGGGGGCCTGCCTTATGAAATGGGCAGGCCCTTTTCTTTTTTTCCGAAAGGAGTTCATCCAAATGGGCGAACAAACCACAAAAGCGCCTGGGATCAATCGCGCCAAAACCTACCAGCTGGTGCTGTTCCCTCTGAATAACGGCGCTACCAACGTATACTATGTGCTGGTACTTTCCTACATTGCTACCTTTGGCAGCAACGTGCTGGCGCTGGGTCTGCTGTTTGCCTCGGTCATGGTCACCGGCATGCGTCTGTTCGACGCCATTACCGACCCCATTATCGGCGCTCTGATGGACCGCACCAACGGCCGTTTTGGTAAGTTCCGGCCGTTCATGGTCCTCGGCAACCTGATCATGGCTGTCAGCATCCTTCTGCTGTACGCCGCCACTCCCCTGATCCCCGCCCATATGATGGGCCTGCGTTACGCTGCTTTCGTACTTCTGTACGCCGTGTGGGTCATCGGCTATACCTTCCAGACCAGCTGCACCCGCTCTGGTCAGACCGTACTGACCAACGACCCCTCGCAGCGTCCGCTGTTCACCATCTTCAACACGGTGGGCAGCCTGATGGGTATGGGTCTGATGCAGTTCTTTGCCCCCATCCTGGCAAAGCGCTTCCCGGGCGGCTACTCTGACGCTGGTTTCTACCGTCTGCTGGCCCCCATCGGCATCCTGATCTCCATTGCCCTGACGGTTCTGGCCGTGATCGGCATTTGGGAAAAAGACCAGCCCAAGTACTTTGGCATCAGCGGCAGCACCCAGCAGAAGCTCAAGCTGCGGGAGTATGTGCAGATCGTCCGGAACAACCAGCCCATGCAGCGGCTGATGGTGGCCGGCGCCGGCTGCAAGCTGGCCCTGTCCATTGCCACCAACACCACCGTGCTGTGCATGCTGTACGGCTGCATGATGGGCAACTACGACGGACTGTATCTGCCCATGATGATCCTGGGCTATGTGTTCAGTGTTCCCTTCTTCCTGCTGACCGTGCGTACCAGCCAGAAAAAGGGCCAGAAGGCCAGCCTGATGAAGTACGTCACCGTGGCACTGGTGTGCTATGTGGGCGTGCTGGTCCTGCTGCTGCTGTGGGGCCGCAGCGATGCCTTTACTCTGTCCATCCTGGGCGAGAACGGGCTGTCTCTGAACCTGTACACCATCCTGTTCATTGTATTCTTCGGCATTGGCTAAGGTGCCTACTATGCCACCGCCGATATGCCCATCCCCATGGTCGCCGACTGCTCGGACTACGAGACCTACCGTTCCGGCCAGTACATCCCCGGCATCATGGGCACCCTGTTCAGCCTGGTGGACAAGCTGGTCTCCAGCCTGTCTGCTACCGTGGTCGGCATTGCGGTCAGCCTGATCGGCCTGTCCGGTCTGCCCACCCAGTATGACCCCTATGTGCCCGGCATGAACACCGTGGTCATCGCTCTGTTCTGCCTGGTTCCCATGGCAGCCTGGACGGCTACCCTGATCTCCATGAAGGGCTATACCCTGACTGGCGAGAAGATGAAAGAGATCCAGGCCGTCAACGCCTGCCGCCGGGACGCTGTAGCACAAGGCATGAAGCTGGAAGATGCTATGGCCAAGTGGCAGACCATGGACCAGCTGCCGGCCGAGTACCGGAGCTGATCTCTCCTCCCCTTATCATTTCCTCGCTTTCATAGACAATTCCCCAAAACAGACACCCCCGTCCACTCTGGTGCAGCGGCCAGAGCGGACGGGGGTGTGCTGTTTTATGATGCCTTTATTTTGCCAAGGTAAGATGCTGGATGCGATCCGCCTCGCCGAAGTGCTCGTTGGGCACCCACAGAGCGGTTTTATCGGTCAGGTCATACACCACACTGTGGACGGTGCAGCCGTTGCCGTCGTCGTTTTTCCAGCTGCGGCGGCCCACCTGCGCCAGCAGGGCCAGGGCAACATCCGCATCCGGCAGAAGACCGTCTGCCTGATCCAACTGCTGCTGCAGGTGCTGGTAACGGTCCACGCCCTTGCGGTCAGCCTCGTTCTCATAGTACTCCGGTACCACCACAAAGTTGGTGACCACCTGCCACTCAGGAGAGAGAGCCAGCGCATCCTGATCGTTGTAGGTCACCCGCAGCTGACGGGCCGAGCCGTCGGTATCGGTGGCATCGGTCCCTGCCACCCATTCCAGAATGGCGCTGCGGCCAGAAGCATCCGCCACCATATAATGATAGGAGCTTGTAGCAGAGTCATGCAGGTCGTAGGCTTCCGCCAGCTCCACCGCTTCCTCCACAGTATCCGCATAATCCAGGATCAGCCGCAGCAGTGTGGTAGAGGTGATATCCGGCTTTTCCGTATCCTGTGCCGTAGCCACGCTGGCATCCGGCCCCTGATAGGTCATATAGATGCCGCAGCTCACGCCGGCCTCATTCATGCCGTCAAAGGGGATGTAGGGGGCCGCCAGACAGGTGATCTTGTCCATCAGGCCGGTCACATCCTGATCCACATCCAGCCCCAGGAACTGCAGATCCACCGTAGATACCGAGGCATGGCGGCCCTGACCGGGGTCCGTATAGACGATGCAGGTGTTGGTCTTGGCGTAATCGTAGTTGCGGGCAAACACCTGGTGTCCGTTTTCCAGCTGCGCAGTAAAGGAGGCGCAGGCCACATCCGGGGGCGTGAACTCCAGATCTACCAGACCCTTGGTCAGGTTCTGGGTGATGAAGGCGATCAGGTCTGCATCGGTGGAAACACCACCCTGCGCCAGAAAGTCCTCAAAATAATAGTCTCCGGAAACGGTCATCTCGTATACCGCTCCATCCAGATGGGCGTCGTTCCGGTCCAGAATTTTGCGGAAGGAGCCCAGAGTGCGCAGCTCCGGCCCCCAGATCATCCATACCGCACCAAAAGCGGCCAGCAGCAGAGCCAGCACGCCTGCTGCCAGACCCACCATCAGCTTTTTGACAGAAAATTTTGATTTGGTCTTGTTCATTCTAACGGATCTCCTTTCGATCCAGCCATTTTTTTGCGTGTTCGGGCAGAAAGACAACACCGCCTATTAAAACATCAAATTCTTGAGATGTCAATGTATCTCAGTAATTTTAGCTATAAAGTTTGATGCAGCTGCCCTGTCTACATTCTTTTTTTGTGAAAACGCAAACTTTTTGCATTTTAGTCTTGCACTTTGGCCCAAAATCGTGTATACTCTATCCCGCACAAAACGCAAACTGATTGCAAATTGCCTGGCGCAGGCCCGGCTGGATAGGTGGAGGAACCTTTCGTATGGAACTGTTTTTTGAGGTGCTGACCGAAGCGCTGGTGGACAGCGTCAAGATGCTGCCTTTTCTGTTCATCGCTTACCTTTGTATTGAATATGTAGAAGTACGCCACGGCGAGCGGATCGAGCGCCTGCTGGCCGGCGGCGGACGGTGGGGCGCCATTCCCGGTGCACTGCTGGGCTGCGTGCCCCAGTGCGGTTTTTCTGCGGTGGCCTCCAACTTCTACTCCTCCCGGGTCATCACCCTGGGCACCCTGATGGCGGTATACCTGGCCACCAGCGACGAGGCGATCCCCCTGCTGGCTTCCATGCCTGCCTACTGGGACAAGCTGGCCATCCTGATCGCGCTCAAGGTGGTGTATGCTGTGGCCATCGGCTTCATCCTGGATTTTGTGCTGCGGGGGCTGCTGCCCCGCTCTCTGCGGGGCGGGTACACCGGCCGGGCCGATGAGGTGGACTGCCACGAAGACCACGCCGACGCCCAGGGCAATCCCCCGCCGCTGTGGAAGGCTGCCGCCCGCCACACCCTGGAGATCTTTGTGTTCATCTTTGCCTTCAGCCTGCTGTGCGGGCTGGTGGTGGAAAGCGTTGGCGAGGACGTGTTTGCCGATGTGCTGGGCCGGATGGGCTTCTTCCAGCCGGTGGTAGCCGCCGCTGTGGGCCTGATCCCCAACTGTGCCGCCAGCGTGCTGCTGACCCAGCTGTATGTGGAGGGCGCACTGCGTTTTTCCAGCCTGGCAGCCGGCCTTTGCACCGGCGCCGGTGTGGGCCTGGCCGTGCTGTGGCGTGCCAACCCCTCCTGGAAGCAGAACCTGTTCATCTCCGGCCTGCTGTGGCTGTCCGGTGCGGCTCTGGGTGTGGGCATCCAGGTAGCTGTCGCTCTCTTTGCGTAAAAAATTGAACGCTGCGCCCCGTCTGCGGACTGGGGCGCATTTTTTATACCGGTAGGGAAAGACTGTGTCTTTACATGGTACTTTTCTTTTGCGGGCAAACGTGGTAAGATGAAGAAAAACCCTTGGGAGCGTATCTCCCGGAAAGGACGTTTTGTATGAAATTCAGCGAGATGCATTATACCCGCCCCGATATCGACGCTCTGCTGGCCCAATGCGCCCAGCTGGCCCAGAAGGCCGCTGCCGCTTCCAGCGGGGAAGAGCTGGTTGCCCTGTATTATGAGCAGAGCGCCGCTTTTGCGGATTATACCACCGCCGCCAACCTGGTGAACATCCATTATACCTGCGACACCCGGGATGACTACTGGCACGCCGAGCAGGACTTTTTTGATGCCAACGGCCCTGCTGTGGAAAATGCCCATACCGAGATCAGCCGCGCCTTTTTGGCCAACCCCCACTGCGATGCTTTGACCCAGGCCTTTGGCTCCACTTGCGTGGCCGGTATGCGCAATGCCGTGCTGAGCATGGACGACCGCACCCTGGAGCTGCAGAAGCAGTACAACACCCTGGTCAGCGAATACCAGCGCATCTACGGCGGCGCTATGGTAGAGCTGGACGGCAAGCAGCTGACCATCCCGCAGCTGGGTCCCTATAAGGAGAGCCTGGATGCCAAGGTGCGCCGCAGCGCCTACGAGGCCGAAGCTGGCTACTTTGACGCCCACCGGCAGGAGCTGGACGAGCTGTATACCAAGATCGTCAAAAACCTGAACGCCCAGGCACAGGTGCTGGGGTACAAGGATTACAGCGAGCTGTCCTATGTGCGGATGAACCGCATCGGCTACGGCCCGGAGGAGATCCGCCGCTTCCGTGACCAGGTGGCACGGGATGTGGTGCCGGAGCTGCAAAAGGTGATCGAGCTGAAGAGCCGCCGCACCGGCATCCAGCACCCCACCTTTGCAGACCTGCCCATTTATTTTAAGGATGGCAACCCTAACCCCATCCCCGGCTACCAGGCCCGCATGGACGCTGCCCGTAAAATGTACCACGAGCTGAGCAGTGAGACGGCAGAGTTCATCGACTTTATGCAGGACAACGACCTGTTTGACGTCGAGAGC
>ULQI01035648.1_pt1 | contig 24895 bp, 19 predicted proteins | sample 1954261 | NCBI WGS metagenome assembly ULQI01 (sample SAMEA4835650, study PRJEB28245) | human gut metagenome | biome: gut microbiome; material: fecal sample | place: Denmark | collected 2008 | reverse complement strand
TAAATATTGTATAAATATATTTCGATAATATAAACAACTATCTGTATATTATTGCAGAATAATAGCATAACAAAAATTTATTTTTACAATATGTTTATAAAACCGGAAGAATAGGGATTTTTTCATTACCTTTGCATGGTTTTCACGATAGAAATCCACAATATTTATTCGAGCTAATTACTAATACAAAATATAATTCTATCGTAATGCAAACAAAAAGAAAGGCTTCTCTAATCCTTGATGATGGAACCGTATTCGAGGGGAAATCATTTGGCTACGAAAAACCTGTTGCTGGCGAGGTTGTCTTTAATACGGCTATGATGGGTTATCCCGAAAGTTTGACAGACCCCTCCTACTCCGGTCAAATTTTAGTTACTACTTATCCGCTCATCGGGAATTATGGCGTACCTCGTCGTGAAGAGGAAAATGGATTATCTCGATTTTATGAATCGGAAAAAATCCATGTCGAAGCGTTGGTCGTATCGGATTACTCGTTTGAATACAGTCATTGGAATGCTGATAAAAGCCTTGCCGATTGGTTGAAAGAAGAAAAAATCGTAGGAATTTACGATATCGATACTCGAGAGTTAACCAAACTATTGCGAGAGCATGGTTCCATGAAAGGGAAAATTGTTTTCGAAGATGGTGAAGATATTGATTTCGTCGATCCTAATTTAACTAACTTGGTCGCCAAAGTCAGTTGTAAAGAAGTAATTCGATATGGTAACGGTAATAAAAAAGTAGTATTGGTAGATTGCGGTGTAAAACACAATATTATTCGCTGCCTGCTCAAAAGAGATGTTACAGTCATTCGAGTGCCGTGGGACTATGATTTCAATACGATTGAATATGATGGGCTGTTTATCTCTAATGGCCCGGGGGATCCTGATATGTGCGATGTTACGGTAGAACATATTCGTAAAGCCATGAATGGGACAAAACCAATATTTGGAATATGCATGGGGAATCAGCTTTTATCGAAAGCCGGAGGTGCTCGCACCTATAAACTTAAATACGGTCATCGAAGTCACAATCAACCCGTGCGGCAAGTCGGGACGAACAGGTGTTTTATCACCTCTCAGAATCATGGCTTTGCAGTCGATAATTCGACTCTTGGATCCGATTGGGAACCGTTGTTTATCAATATGAACGATGGCACGAATGAAGGAATACGGCACAAATCGAAGCCTTATTTCTCAGCACAATTCCACCCGGAAGCGGCTAGCGGGCCAACCGACACGGAGTTTTTATTTGATGAGTTTGTAAATATGTTGTAATCCGGAAATAAAAAGCCTTATGAATCAAACTGAAATAAAGAAAATCAAAAAAGTATTATTGTTGGGCTCCGGAGCCTTGAAAATAGGTGAAGCGGGTGAATTTGACTATTCTGGGTCACAGGCATTGAAAGCGCTCAAAGAAGAGGGTATCACGACTATTCTTATTAATCCCAATATTGCGACGGTACAAACTTCGGAAGGAGTGGCAGATAAAATTTATTTTCTGCCAGTTACCCCCTATTTTGTAGAACGTGTCATTCAAAAAGAAAAACCCGAAGGGATACTTCTGGCTTTCGGGGGACAAACAGCTCTCAACTGCGGTGTTCAACTCTATCAATCTGGAATATTAGAAAAGTATAACGTACAAGTTTTGGGAACTCCGGTTCAAGCGATTATGGATACCGAAGACCGAGAACTTTTCGTTAAAAAGTTAGATGAGATTGATGTTAAAACCATTAAAAGCGAGGCTGTCAATTCGATAGAAGATGCAGCGAAGGCAGCTTCCGAGCTGGGTTATCCTATTATTATCAGAGCGGCCTATGCATTAGGAGGATTGGGCAGTGGTTTCTGCGATAACGAGGAAGAATTGCGTGTAAAAGCAGAAAAAGCGCTTTCCTTTTCCCCACAAATACTGGTGGAGAAATCGCTGAAAGGGTGGAAAGAAATAGAATATGAAGTCGTTCGAGATCGTTACGACAACTGTATTACAGTATGTAATATGGAAAATTTCGACCCGTTGGGGATTCATACGGGCGAAAGTATCGTTGTAGCGCCTTCTCAGACATTAACCAATAGCGAATATCATAAATTGCGCGAATTAGCCATACGGATTATACGCCATATCGGTATTGTCGGAGAATGTAACGTACAATATGCGTTCGATCCTAAATCGGAAGACTATCGGGTCATCGAAGTGAATGCGCGGCTAAGTCGTTCGTCTGCTTTGGCTTCTAAGGCTACCGGATATCCTTTGGCTTTCGTTGCAGCAAAATTGGGATTGGGATACGGGTTGTTCGATTTGAAAAACTCGGTCACCAAAGAGACCAGTGCTTTCTTTGAACCAGCTCTTGATTATATCGTATGTAAAATTCCTCGTTGGGATTTGGGAAAATTTCAAGGTGTAGACAGGGAGCTCGGATCAAGTATGAAATCGGTCGGAGAAGTGATGGCTATCGGCAGAACATTCGAGGAAGCCATTCAAAAAGGACTCCGTATGATTGGACAAGGAATGCACGGATTCGTTGAAAATAAAGATTTGGTTATTCCTGATATCGACAAGGCATTGCATGAACCGACGGATAAGCGGATATTCGTGATCAGCAAAGCCATGCGTGCAGGGTATACCGTCGATCAAATACATGAATTAACGAAAATAGATCGCTGGTTCCTGCAAAAATTAATGAACATTGTTCGTACAGCTCAAGAGCTGGAAACTCTCGACGAATCGATCGCACAATTCAAAAGCGATAAAAAGGCCGGGGCGGAATTGATACGTCGGGCGAAGATACAAGGGTTCTCCGATTTCCAAATAGCACGAGCCATTTGGAAAGATAAAATGGAAGATTGCCATATGCAATGGGTGCGTAAATATCGTAAATCATTGGGGATTGTTCCTGTTGTAAAACAAATCGACACGTTGGCAGCCGAGTATCCGGCTCAAACCAATTACCTTTATTTGACTTATAGCGGTATTGCCAATGATGTGAAATATCTCGGAGACAAAAAATCTATTGTCGTATTGGGGTCAGGCGCTTACCGTATAGGTTCCTCGGTGGAATTCGATTGGTGTGGAGTCCAAGCGTTGAACACAATACGTAAAGAGGGCTATCGGAGTGTAATGATAAACTACAATCCCGAGACTGTTTCGACAGATTACGATATGTGTGACCGACTCTATTTCGATGAATTGACCTTTGAACGGGTAATGGATATTCTCGAATTGGAAAATCCTCATGGGGTTATTCTTTCGACCGGAGGTCAAATACCGAACAATTTGGCTACCCGTCTTGACGAACAGCATGTTAATATATTGGGAACGACAGCCAAGAGTATTGATAATGCAGAAGACCGTCACAAGTTCTCTTCTATGCTCGACTCGTTAGGTATAGACCAGCCCCGTTGGCGAGAACTGACGTCGTTGTCAGATATTTACGATTTCGTGAAAGAAGTCGGTTATCCGGTATTGGTTCGACCCTCTTACGTGCTTTCCGGTGCGGCAATGAATGTTTGTTCGAACAATACGGAGTTGGAGCAGTTCCTACAACTGGCAGCTAATGTTTCTAAAAAACACCCTGTCGTTGTGAGTGAATTTATTCAGAATGCCAAAGAAATAGAAATGGACGCTGTTGCCCGTAATGGTGAAGTCCTGATTTATGCCATATCCGAGCATATTGAGTTTGCCGGTGTTCACTCTGGTGATGCGACCATACAATTTCCACCTCAAAAATTGTATGTCGAGACTATGCGGCGTATCAAGAAGGTTGCCGGACAGATTGCTCAGGCGCTTAACATATCGGGGCCTTTCAATATTCAATTTTTAGCCAAGAACAACGATATCAAGGTCATCGAGTGTAACCTGAGAGCTTCTCGGAGTTTCCCTTTTGTATCGAAAGTATTGAAAATTAATTTTATCGAGTTAGCTACCAAAGTAATGATGGGGCTTCCAGTGGAAAAACCGAATAAAAACGAATTTGATTTGGACTATGTCGGGATTAAAGCATCTCAATTCTCGTTCTCCCGGTTACAGAAGGCCGACCCTGTATTGGGTGTGGATATGGCTTCGACCGGCGAGGTCGGTTGTATAGGGCTCGATACGAGTGAAGCTGTATTAAAGGCTATGCTTTCGGTCGGATATCAAATACCCCAAAAGAATATTTTACTCTCAACGGGAACAACAAAGCAGAAAGCCGATATGCTTGAAGCAGCGCAATTATTGTATCAAAAGGGATATAATTTATTTGCAACAGGAGGGACTCACCAATTCCTTACCGATAACGGTATTCCTGCGGTGAAAGTATACTGGCCGAGTGAAAGTGACCGTGAGCCTCAGGCATTAGAAATGTTGCACAATAAACAAATCGATTTGGTAGTCAATATTCCCAAGAATCTAACTCAAAAAGAGTTGGATAACGGATATAAGATACGCCGAGCCGCCATTGACTTTAATATCCCGCTTATTACAAATGCCCGATTGGCATCGGCATTTATTCAGGCATTTTGCAGTTTGAGTATCGATGATATACAAATCAAAAGTTGGGACGAATATAAATAGCAATAAAAGAGTGATGATCGATAAAAAGAGGGTGTCCGTAAAGGATACCCTCTTTTTTATTTACTCAATGTTTTATAAGAAAGAATATGCCAAGTTATACCTATCGCTAAAACTATAAAAAGAGATGCTAACCATATATTTCCAGACATGAAAAATGAACAATACAGCAAAGTCAGCCAAACTAATGAAACGGAGATAACCTTTACTCGTAGAGGGATAGCTTTGTTTTCCATGAAATTTCGAATGTATGGCCCTAACCGTTTATGATTCAATAGCCACTTATATAGTCTCGGGGAACCACGGAACCATAAAATACTAGATAACAAAAGAAATGGTGTTGTAGGTAATAAAGGTAGAAAAATCCCCATAACTCCTAAACACAGAGAGATACTTCCTAAAACGATATATATGACTTTCACATCACAAAAATACAATAAATATCGAATATGCTTTATAAATAATAAGAAAGGGAGTATCTTTTCAGATACTCCCTTTCTTATTATTTGTCAGGAAATCGAGGAATTACATCATTCCACCCATGCCGCCCATTCCGGGAGCCGGCATAGCGGGTGCAGGATTTTCCTCTTTCTTATCGGCAATCACACATTCTGTTGTCAAGAACATGCCTGCGATAGAGGCTGCATTTTCCAGAGCTACACGAGTTACCTTAGCTGGGTCAATAACGCCTGCTGCAAAGAAATTTTCATAGGTATCTGTACGGGCGTTGTATCCAAAGTCTCCTTCTCCGTCTTTAACCTTTTGAACGACAACAGCACCTTCCACTCCGGCGTTAGCGGTAATTTGGCGAAGAGGTTCTTCTATGGCTCTTTTTACAATTTCAATACCTGTCGTTTCATCTTCATTTGCTCCCTTTAAACCATCTAATGCGGGGATACAACGAATGTATGCAACACCTCCACCCGGAACGATGCCTTCGGCAATAGCTGCTCTTGTAGCGCTTAACGCATCGTCTACACGGTCTTTTTTCTCTTTCATTTCGACTTCGGAAGCGGCTCCAATATAGAGAACTGCGACTCCACCAGCTAATTTGGCTAAACGTTCTTGCAGTTTCTCACGATCATAATCGGAGGTTGTCGTTTCTATTTGGGCTTTGATTTGGGCAACGCGTGCAGCGATGGAATCTTTGCTTCCCATACCGTTGACAATCGTGGTATTCTCTTTGTTTACCGTAATCTTTTCAGCACGACCTAACATTTCGATTGTCGTCGATTCCAATTTCAATCCTTTTTCTTCAGAAATAACTACACCACCTGTCAAAACAGCTATGTCTTCGAGCATTTCTTTACGACGATCCCCGAATCCGGGAGCTTTTACAGCACAGATTTTGAGAGACCCGCGCAAACGGTTTACAACCAAAGTTGCCAAAGCCTCACTATCGACATCTTCTGCTATAATCAGTAAAGGACGACCTGTTTGTGCCGTAGCTTCAAGAACGGGAAGCATATCCTTCAAGGCAGAAATCTTTTTGTCGTAGATCAAAATATACGGAGTATCCATTTCGCACTCCATTTTCTCGGTATTCGTAACGAAGTAAGGAGAAATATATCCCCGGTCGAACTGCATACCTTCTACAATATCGACAGTCGTATCGGTACCTTTGGCCTCTTCTACCGTGATAACACCTTCTTTCTTTACTTTTTTCATAGCCTCGGCAATGAGTTGGCCAATCTCGCTATCGTTGTTGGCCGAGATACGAGCGACCGATTCGATTTTCTCAAAATCGTCGCCTACTTCCTGAGCCTGAGCCTTGATGCCTTCTACCACTTTGGCTACGGCTTTGTCGATGCCTCGTTTCAAATCCATGGGGTTGGCTCCGGCAGCTACGTTTTTAAGGCCTACGTTTACGATGGCTTGTGCCAATACTGTTGCTGTCGTTGTTCCGTCACCGGCATCATCGCCTGTTTTAGAAGCAACTTCTTTTACCAATTGAGCACCCATGTTTTGAAATGGGTCTTCCAATTCTATTTCTTTGGCAACTGTCACACCATCTTTTGTAATATGAGGTGCACCAAACTTTTTCTCAATAATTACATTACGACCCTTAGGACCGAGAGTGACTTTAACGGCATCTGCCAATTCATCGACTCCTTTTTTCAATTCTTCACGAGCTTGAATATTGAATTTAATTTCTTTTGCCATAGTTTTTTACCTAATAAAGTTAAACATTAAACACATTAAAGAATAGCTAAAATATCGGATTGTTTCATGATCAGATATTTCTCACCATCTAACTCGATTTCGGTACCTGCATATTTGCCATATAAAACAGTATCGTCGGGTTTTACCACCATTTCTTCGTCCTTCGTACCATTACCAATGGCGATCACTTTACCTTTGAGGGGTTTTTCCTTTGCCGAATCGGGGATAATAATACCACCGATTGTTTTTTCTTCTGCGGGAGCTGGAAGTACCAATACTCTGTCTGCTAATGGTTTAATCTTCATCGTTTTTTATTTTAGTTAATGTTTCGTTTTATATATAATGTTCTCGCTTTCGTGAGAACATTATATATATATCCAAATCTATGCCAAAAGATTTATTTGCTTAAAATCTGACAAAACGTCACCTGAGAATTGTGGCGTCGAAATAATTACTGACAAAGATTCCTCCTCTTTTCACTTAGAAAGAACAGGTGTCATTGTCGAAAATTTATTCAAGAAGGAATGGCTATTAATGGAGTGTCGGTGTGAAATAACATTTTGTGAGCGATACTCGGATTGAAAAGACGTGCAAATATATTTCGTTTACGATTGGGAACAACCATAACATCTATGGCCGATTCATGAAAAAGTTTTTCTACGTTATCTAAAAAATTTTCCTCACCGATAATCTTATAATCTATTTCTCTTCCCGGATAATGAGATTGACAGTAGTCTCGAATACCTGCTAATTTAATTTCTGTCCATGCATCGCTTTTTTCCGTTAAGTGTAAAAACATTATACCAAACGAATAGTTTTCGAATAAACGCATGAACGTGTCCAGAGAGATTAAATCCTGTTGATCGAAATTAGTAAAAAAAGCAATGTTTTTTATTTCGTTCATACAAGTATGAGTAAATCCTTCTGGGACAGCGAACACCGGGAAATTACCGGAATCTACTACTTCTGCCGTGACACTCCCTATTAGATCGATCTCTTTACGAGTTTTTCCCCTTGAACCCATGACTATGAGCGATGGATTCAATTCCTTAGCCATTAAGATTATCGTATCTTCAGGGACACCTTCACACACCCTATAAATGAATGGTGCAGAAGGAAAATCTCCATCTGTCATCAATCGCTGCAATTTTTCGCAAAAGTTTGCCATCTCCCGATTGGCCTTTGCGAATAATAGTTTATGTTCTTCACTCTCTTTTAACTCATAGGAGATTGTCTCTGTCAAGGAGAGTGACCCTGTGGAAAAAGGAGATAAAAAAGTATGTAGTAATACGACTTCTGCTTGATGGGTAGCTGCAAAATCAAAACCTAATCGACATGCTTGTAAAGAATAATCAGAAAAATCAATCGGTATAAGAATCCTATTTTTCTGTGGTTTGTCAGAAACTTCTGATTTCCCAAACACCGGATCGGTTTCTAAAATCTCGAGGGCGTGAGGCAAATCTTTCTCATGAATTCGCACTCGCACCCCCGGAGATATAACTGGTTTTAATAAATTGACATTCTGAATTACGACAGCTATTCCTTGACTTTCCAAAACGCCCTTTAAAATAAGAGCCTTTGGATAAGTATGAATCGCCAACGTTATCAACCTGTCTTTTTTCATTGTCAATTTATCCCTTTTATTTTTTATTTTCTTCTTCAAGAATACGAATTGCCATATCGTATATTTGCGTATTATCAAGGACTACGATTCCCCCGTCGGGCCCCGGTTCTATGTGAAGGCCGCAATTTTTCCCAAATGAATAATTACTGCCTCCGAAATAGTTACGTACGGTCTGTGTGGTAACATTCAACTCATCTGCTATTCTATGCATTGAACCATCTGGCAAACTGTCTTTGATGCGACGAAGTTCGTTAAATGTGATTGTCTTAGTCATAAGGGTAATGTTTTTATGGTTAATTATTTGGTTAATTGTACTCTATTGAATACGCAATAAATTTATGCTCTATTTTCTTTATATCCAAATTTTGTGAGTAAAATTTTATGAAGCATCAAGAATATGTTGCAATCAAGGCATAAACAGCTATGCAGAGTACACTTAAATAGATTACTCCCGTCGTTATTCGTATATCGGGATCTTTTATGTATGGCGATTCCCTATTGTTCAAGAATTTTTTATTTAACAAAAAACTTCGGAATCCATTTAATACAATACAAATTATGACAGCAATAATTGTTCCCGAAATTATCCCCGCTAAGATATCACCCGGATAATGAACGCCTAAATATATGCGTGAATAGCAATTTACGATAGCCCAAATGAGCGATGTGACTGCAAAAAATTTATTCCGAAAAATCATGGATAACAGGACCACTGCTCCGAAACTATTCGCAGCATGGCTGGATATGAATCCATAACGTCCGCCTCTATAACCATTTACTATTTGCACAAATTCGGATAATTCAGGATCACGGGCTGGTCTCAATCTGGCAAAGTAAGGTTTACACAAAGTAGAGGCGAACTGGTCGCAGCATGTAATGGTTATTGCGAGAGCTACACAGACCAATAGAGCTTCTTTCCAATTTTTTCTGAATAGGACAAATAGAAGAGATAATATCAAAGGTATCCATGTGTATTTTCCTGTATATACCCACATGAATTTATCTCCAAACGGGGTATGCATACTATTTAAAAATAGTAATAATTCTTTATCCCATTCTATTAATTGTTGGAGTATCGACATAGAATTAGATAATTTCTATTGACGAAGAGGGTAACCACCCGCGATTTCCGTCACTTATCTTGACCTCGGACCAGTCTCCCAATTTACTTAATATAGAGACCTTAGTCCCCTCATGTAAAATAAAGAGGTCTGTTCCACTTTCTGCCGGAGAACTTTTTACCGGAACAGTCGCAGCAAATACGATGGCTTCACTACGGGCTTTTAACTTACTATTCAGTCCCCATGCAAACCAATTGGCAAGAACAGCAATCAAGAAAAGTATAATTCCTCCAAAAAAACCGAATTTCTTTGCTTTGACAGACTTGGAGAACAGATATAAATATAGACCTCCGATAAACAATAGAAATGAAACTATTCCTATGACTGCCCATGTATTCGATGACAAAAAATTGCGTAATGAATCTATCCATACGGAAAGAAAGAACTTACCTACCGGGTCGATTTTATCAACGATGTGGGTATTGGCCATCTCTAAATTAAAACGGGCATCTTCATTACCGGGATTCAGTAATAGAGCTCGTTCGTAATTTAGTATTGCTTTCGCAAACTCATTGTGTTTATAGTAAGCATTGCCTAAATTATAATATAAATCGGACGATACGCCTTGTTCTCTTAATGTCTGCTCATATAATTCTATTGCCTTAATGTAATCTTCCTGCCCATAAGCTTCATTGGCTTGTGTCAAAGTTGTCTGGCTATATATAGGCGATATTCCTATAACTACAAAAAGTAAATAAATATATATCTTTTTCATTTTTCCCTATTTTACTTTTTTACTGTATTTTCCATTCTGCTTATAGCATCGAGAGTTTGTGAATATAACTCCTCCATAGTTTCATTTGATTGTGCCGGTGCATATTGAGCGAACTCACATCGACTCAGGATATCATTGAACGTAGATATTAGATCTTCTCCTGCCCCATATTTTTCCAGCTCAGTTGCAACATTGTCCTTAGTAAGTTCAGAAAGCGGCAGACTGAGTTTATCGCTCAAATATCCCCATATGGCTTTGAGTACTTCGTCGTAAAAATGTTCTTTGTCATGATTTTTCAGATATTTCCCTGCAACTTTCAATCGCTTCAATGCGACCTTATTGGCCTTTTTGTTTTTCATCAGAGCGACATTGGCATTCGCTTTTGCTTGTTTGCGATTTATAAGTACAAAAATACAAAAAGCTAATGTCGGTAAAATATACCAGAACCAATATTTCCAATTATCTACATATATCGAAGGAGTCTGCACCAAGTTCATCTTGTTTAATTTAATGTAGTGAATGTCCCGGTTCAGTAATTTTAAATCTTCTTTGTTGGAAAAATTAGAAACGGTTTTTCCTCCCTCACCAGAAGCACCTTTTTCGACTGTAATCTCGTACTCTTCTGTATGTAAAGTTTTATATTGTTTGGATTTTGTATCGAAATAGGAGAACTCTACTGCCGGTATTTTGAATTTACCCGCAAAACGAGGAATCGTAGTATATTCTACCGTCCGAGTACCGCTAACTCCTCCTGTCGTAGCTTTTACCGAAACATCTACTTTGGGGTCGTAAGTATCGAAATCGTTGGGTAATTTCAAATCGGGATTTTTCATATATTTCAAATTTCCCGAACCCTTGAATATCAATTTTAAAGTTATTGCTTCATTTGCTTTCACATGTGTAGAACTAATCGAGCTACTCAATGTAAAATTACCTACTCCTCCCATAAATGAGACCGGTTTACCCGCCGGTAGAGGCATTACTTCGACAGAAGCAGCATTCGAACTAACAGATCGACTTACCCCTTGTGGGACTCTCATCGGGCCGAACGGTCCATTAACGAGTTGGTATGTTTCTACTTGAAATTCGAATTTTCCCGGATTTATAGTTATTTTCCCGGTACGTTGAGGGAACAAAAGGCATTGTTTCAAAATCGCCATTTTATAGTTCACCCCATTGTAATTTTCCAATTCGAACGACGTGTTTTGAGGTAAGTCTATATCCTGTACCACAAATCCTTCGAATGAAGGGAAGCTATAATTCTCTGCTTGTACACCCGATGCCCGAGTGTATAATTTTATCGTTGCCAGCAATGCTTCTTGTTCATATACTTTTGTCTTCGAAAGTACAGTCCGAATAAATAATTCCGTATTTCCAGCTTCTTCTCCCATCGACTGTCTCGAAGCACCGCCTGCCGAGGACGATGTTTTATCGGGAGGAAGTATCGTTAACTTCCATGTATTGGTAGAAAAAGTACGCCCATCGGCCGAGATTGTAGCCGGTGCAAAAGTGTAGCTACCTTCTTTTTCCGCTCTCAAAGTAATTACATGTGTTTCCGTTGTTTGTCTATCGACATTACCGTTTACAACAGATACACTCGTGCCTGAGCTCGTTTCTTGATATAATACTTTACAGCCAGAAAATTCAGGTAACCTCAAATCTTTACCTGATGCATTATACAAAGTATATTCCAATTGGAATTGTTGCCCTTGTATCACTTGTCTGGGTCCATCTACTGCAAACCGCACATTATCGGCCCACAGAGTTGCCATACAGACCAAAGCCCCAAACATTATTAAATATTTTCTCATAACTATTTATATAACTATGTTATATGATTCTACCATTCTTTATCGGTCTTTTTACGTTTTTGTTGCTGCATCAGCGCTTTTTGGACTTTTTCTTGTGTATCTCGTTCGTCCTGTTGAATCGCATCGAGAATTTGTTGTGCATTCTCTTTCGACATTTGAGATTGTTGTGGTTGTTGCTGCTGTGGTTTATTTTGTTCTTGTTGATCTTTATTTTTATCTTGGTTATTTTGATTGTTGTTTTGCTCTTGTTGATCTTGCTTTTGGTCTTTTTGTTGATCTTTGTTCTTATCTTGCTGGTCTTTGTCGTCGTTTTTATCTTGATTTTGTTGCTCTTGTTGTTGTTTCTTTAACAGCAATTGTGCCAGTCTGAGGTTGTAACGCGTCTCGTCGTCCTTCGGATTTCGTCGGAGAGCATTTTTATATTCTTCTATACTTTGAGCATAATTTTTTTCTTGGAACGATATGTTTCCAAGATTATGCCAAGCGTGTGCTGCTCGTAAAGAATCGGACGATGCTTGTACGATTTTTCTATATTCGTTGCGAGAATCATTCCATTTCTGCTGTTTGTAAAGCGCCGCACCTAAATTGTATGTTGCAATTTCCGACGAAGGGTTAGCTTCCAGAGCTTTACGGTATTCGATCTCAGCTTCGGTATATTTTTTATCGTTAAATAATCCGTTTCCTTTTCTAATCGTATTGCGTTCGACTTTTTCATCTATTTTATTTTCACCTTGCGCAACAGCCTGTGCATTCTCTTGTGCGAGCAAACTCATTGTCATGCTCATCAACACAAAATACATTATATATCTGATAGATTTCATATCTCAACATATTTATGAAAAGAAAGTTATCTTTTTTAACCAACTGTTCTTTCTGTCTACAATAAACACATCTACTATTAATAATAACAATGCTATCCACGCCAGCCCCTGAAATTGTTCATCATATTGCGAATAGACCTTACTCTCAATATCGGCTTTTTTCATTTTCTTTACTTCTGAGGTCAAGGCTCTCAATGCACTATTGGTATTATCGGCTCGAACATAAATACCAGTTCCTGCCTTTGCTATTTCTTGGCCGAGAGACTCGTTCAATTTCGAAATAACTACATTACCGTCTCTGTCTTTAATAAAGTTATTTTCACTGTTCCCGGTCGGGATAGGAACACCTTCCAACGACCCGATACCGATTACATCTACTTTGATATTTTTTCCGGCCGCAGCTTTTGCCATTTGAACAGCATCGTCTTCATGATTTTCTGCATCGGTTATGACAATGATTGCTTTATCTACCCCTTCGTTGGGTGTAAATGAATTCATCGCAGTAGAAATAGCCCGACCAATAGCTGTACCTTGTGTCGGAACCATATTGGGATTAATGGTATTCAAAAACATTTTAGCAGACACAAAATCCGATGTAATCGGTAACTGAGTATAAGCATCTCCTGCAAAAACAATAAGACCTATCTTGTCGTTGTCCAATTCATCTACGAGTTTGGACAACATCATCTTTGCTTTTTCCAATCGATTAGGCGCTATATCCTTCGCCATCATCGAATTGGAGACGTCTAGCGCTATCATAATTTCGACTCCTTGTTTCTTTACGGTTTCGAGTTTAGAACCGAACTGGGGGCGCGCCAACATAAATACAATGACAATAAACGCCAATTGTTGAATAATAAATTTAATCCACGGTTTATATTTTGAGACATCGGTCATCAAAGGAGCCAGCACCGACGGATTGCCGTACTTGGCCAAATTACGTCGGGACCGATAACGCCCATAGATAAACAGTCCCCACAATATAGGAACAATGATCAATAAATATAGGTATTCAGGTTGTGCAAATCGAAACATAATCAACTTCTGTTTAAGGAATATTTTTCAATAACGTATGACGAAGAACAATTTCCAAACCTAAGCATAAGAGAGCCATTAATGCCCAAATAGTGTATTCTTCCTCTTTTACGCTGAATTCTTTAACTGTTAGCTTCGTTTTCTCCAATTTATCTATTTCCTCAAAAATACCTTTGAGGACGTTTTTGTTCGTTGCCCTGAAATATTTTCCATCTGCTGTCTCTGCAATTTGCTTCAAGGCCTCTTCGTCCATTTCGACCGGCATATTCTGATATGTAATGCCATACGGTGTCTGAACCGGTGTAGGCGCTAATCCTTTTGTTCCCACCCCTATCGTATAAACGTGGATTCCAAACGACTTCGCTATTTGTGCCGCGGTCGCCGGCGCAATGTCACCGGCATTGTTCGTACCATCGGTCAGCAGTATAATTGTCTTCGATTTGGCTGGTCCGTCTTTTATTCTGTTAATAGCGGTTGCCAAACCATCACCGATTGCTGTTCCATCGTCGACCATACCGCAATGGACATCTTTCATTAAATTAAGAAGGACGGCATGATCTGTTGTCATCGGACACATGGTAAAACTTTCCCCGGCGAAGATCACCAAGCCTATATTGTCGTGTTCTCTCCCGGAAACAAACTGTGCAGCTACATCTTTTGCCGCCTCTACTCTATCCGGTTTGAAATCGCGGGCTAACATACTTCCAGAAATGTCAAGGGCAAGCACTATATCCACTCCTTCGGTAGAGGAATTTTGCCAGCTATCGGTAGATTGGGGACGAGCTAATGCAATAATCAAAAGAACCACTGCCAAAACACGCAAAACAAAATTGAAATGCCGCAGGTAAATTTTGTATGTACGCGGCATTTTATCGAATGGCTGTGTCGTAGAGACTTGTAGTGCAGCCTGCATACGCTTCTGTTTAAGAATATACCATGCTATTACCGGTATAATCAATAACAACAGAAGTAAATATAAAGGATTTGCAAATACCATTTTCAAATTATTTTAAAGGCTGTTATCAACCTTCGTTCAACATCTCTTTTTATTCCGTTTTTTCGGAAGCCTGATTCTCGGATTCAGGAGCCTTTTCTTCCGGTTTAGTCTCTTCAACAAAAGTCTCGGCATAACGCATTACCTGCTCATTGTCGTCCGGCAGAGGTCTCATTTTTGCGAACTTCACGAAATCGGCCATTTCAAGAATATCTCGTAATTGCCGATTGACAGCTTTTGTCTCTTCGTTACGATGCAATGTTTCAATAATTTGAGAAGAAGTCATTTCCATTGCATTGATATGAAATCGTTCGTCGATATACTCTCTAAGAATCTCCGTTAAAGTCGTATAATAGGCCTTCTCCTGACCTTGTTGCCAAAGTTTAGAGTCTTTTAATTCGTGTAAAGCTTGTATTGCCCGGTCATAAGGCGGAACCAACATTTTTTCATCGATAATTTCTTCGCCTTTTTTCCGCCGCCCCCAACGCCAATATGCATATATTCCTGCCGCTATGACGATTAAAGCGACCAATAAATATATTACCCACGACGGAATGTAATCCATCAATACGAAAGGTGGTGCATCTACTCCTTTTATATCGAACTCTGCATGAGTTGTATCAACCGGAACCGGTACTACTTTGAGACTCAACGCCTGAGTCTCGAAAGTATCGTCTTCTATGACATATTTGAACGGAGGTAGGTAATAAAGTCCCGAATCGAACGAGGTGACAAGAACTTCATTATTTATTTGTATCCGATTGTTTTTCAAATCAATCGTATCGGGTTTAGATACCTTCAACACTTCTACGCCTGTAACAAGCGTATCTTGAATAATGGGTAACTTCACAAATTTATCTTTATCCTGAGAAACCTCTAATCGTACCGTAGTTTGATCTCCCATCATAATAGCGGCAGAATCCATTTGGGCTCGCACGACTATATTATTCTGGGCAGATACAGTTGCCATAAATACCGGCAATACAGAACAAAGACCCAACAACTGTAATATTATATACCTTCTTTTCATATATACATAGATTTTTAATCTACCCTCTTCGCTTGAAGAGAGTCATAAGGGCTACGACAAAATCATCGTTTGTTGCGATAGTCGCTAAATCGACTCTACTTTTACGTAAAGTCGCAAGCATTCTTTCTTGTCTCGAATTCCACCAAGCGGCATATCGGTTTCGCACGTTTGCCGAAGACGAATCTACCCACTGCTCACACCCTCGCTCGGAATCTTGGAGTTTAATCAATCCTACATCGGGTAATTGAGTTTCACGTCGGTCATATACTTGTATTGCCACCAAATCGTGACGACGATTTGCTATCGATAAAGCATTTTTATAGTCGTTCCCGTCCACGAAATCAGAAATCAAAAACGTCGTGCATCGTTTCTTGATCGCGTTTGTCATATATTCCAGAGCCAAACTTATATTAGTTCCTGTACTCTCGGGTTGGAAGTCTATAAGTTCTCGTATGATATACAAAATATGCTTGCGGCCCTTTTTAGGAGGTATGAATTTTTCTATCTTATCGGAAAAAAATATCATACCTATCTTATCGTTATTTTGTATAGCCGAGAATGCAATGGTTGCAGCGACTTCGGCCATCATCTCACGTTTGGCCTCTCCTACCGCTCCAAAATTTCTACTGGCAGAGACATCGACCAAAAGCATGACTGTCAATTCCCTTTCTTCTTCAAATACTTTCACGTAAGGTTTATTGTAACGTGCCGTCACGTTCCAGTCTATATCTCTTACGTCATCGCCATATTGATATTCTCGAACTTCGGAGAACGCCATACCCCGACCTTTAAAAGCCGAATGGTATTGCCCCGCAAATATATTACGGGAAAGACCTCTCGTCTTTATCTCGATATGACGAACTTTTTTTAACAGCTCACTGGTTTCCATAAATTATATCCCGAACATCGTTTAGGGAACTTCTACCTTATTGAGTATTTCACTAATAATTTCTTCTGCGGTCATATTGTTGGCCTCGGCTTCGTAGCTCAACCCGATACGATGACGCAATACATCGTGACAAACGGCTCGCACATCTTCGGGAATAACATAGCCCCGTTGTTTTAAAAATGCATAAGCCCGGGCTGCTAAGGCCAGACTAATAGATGCACGAGGAGAGGCCCCGAATGATATCATTTCTTTCAGCTCTCCCAAACCATAATCTTGGGGGAAACGTGTTGCAAATACGATATCAACAATATACCGTTCTATTTTTTCATCTATATAAACTTTTTGGACAATCTCTCTCGCTTCAATAATCTCAGACGGTTGCAGAACGGGTTTAATATCTATTTTTCGTCCGCTTATATTCTGACGTATAATGAGTTTTTCTTCTTCTTTTTTAGGATATCCGATAATTACTTTAAGCATAAAACGGTCCACCTGTGCCTCCGGTAACGGATATGTACCTTCTTGCTCTATCGGGTTCTGAGTAGCCATAACCAAAAACGGATCGTCTAATTTAAACGTCTGCTCACCAATGGTAACCTGACGTTCCTGCATGGCCTCTAATAGCGCACTTTGTACTTTTGCAGGAGCCCGGTTAATTTCATCTGCTAAAACAAAATTGGCGAAAATAGGACCTTTCTTGATTTGAAATTGCTCTTTTGCCTGACTATATATCATCGTACCCATGACATCGGCAGGCAGTAAATCGGGCGTGAATTGTATTCGGCTATATTTTGCATCAATGAGAGAAGCCAATGTTTTTATAGCCAAAGTTTTTGCCAGACCCGGTACACCTTCAAGCAAGATATGTCCGTTGGATAACAATCCTATCATCAGTGAATCCACCAAATGTTTTTGACCGACAATAACTTGATCCATGCCTTGTGTTATCATATTCACGAACGAACTTTTACTGGCGATCAGATCGTTCAACTCCCGAATATCTACTGTTTCACTCATACGTTTTATCTTTTTGTATTTTTAATTTATACGTTTTTTGACTTTCTCTGTCGCAAAATTAGCCATACACTGGTTCTATATATACCCAATCGCGTTAAAAATGGCTAACTATTCACTTAAAAAAGACTAAGTCGCTAACTTATTCAGCTAACGACTCTGTTGATATTTATTCATAACGACTCTGTATTTTCGCGGCTAATGCCTTAGCGTTCTCGACAGAAGTCCTATTGTTTGCATCAATATCATATTTCGATGCACTTGGAATGGTTAAACGAGTCCCAATCGGAACTTGATTAGGATTTTTAATCACGTCCTTGTTTTCTTCATAAATATACACCCAAAATGCCTTATGCCCAAAATATTTTCGAGCCAATGTCGTCAGAAATACTCCTGATCGAATAGTTTCTATAACCGGCTTGACCTCAGGTGCTGCGAGGGGAGAAACCGAGATTACCGAGTCTTTAAGGACAGAATCCTTTTCCATTTCTGAAAGTGTATCTTTATTTTCCGGTAGAACAACCGATTCGGGATTGTTGTTCATGGGTCGCGAATCGATCGACTGCTTTCCCAAAGACAGAGTATATTCTCCGATTTTCACAACATAAGGGCTATCATTTCCCATAAAAAATATACCTCCGGCCAAGCATATTATAATAATGCCGAATGCGGACAGTACACCCCACCAGAATGATTTTCGAGAAGCCGATTTCCGCAAATAATCTTCATAACAATCTTCCTCTTTTTCTTCTACTTTCGTCTCTGATTCGGGTTGAATAATTTCCTCTTGAAATTTCTCTATTTCCTGTGATGATACAGTAGATTCAGAAGATTCTTCATCGGCTGATTTATCTTCCTGAATATATTCATGAGCCGGTTCTATGGGTTCATCTTCCTCTTCTTTTTCTCGAATTTCTTTTGAATCTTGTAGTTCTACATTTTCGGTATTACAAATGTCGTTATTTTCATCTATATCTTGACTTGGAACGGCCGTCATATCCTCAATCGGCACATGATCATTGAGGACTTCGACAGAAAAGCTGGAAAATGGGGCATTAACAGCTTCACGCAGTACTTTATCAGGAATAAAAGACAGTTTATAGTGCCCCGGTATCTCCACAGGTTCTCCGGTTTGAACATTGATACTTCCTCGGGCTTCTACCCATATAGGTTTAAATAAACCTAACCCGTTTATTCTCAACTCTTCACCAGAAGTTATGACTTCTGTTGAAACAGTAAAAAATTCTTTCAAAAAAGTTTCAGCTTCTTTCTTCGTGATATTCATCTTTGAAGAAAGCAATCCAACCAAATCGGGAAAAGATATTTTTTCGTTCATTTGGAAGACAACATTTTAAGTTTAGTTTTAATAGCACTCCCCGGTTTAAATGACAGAATCATCTTGGGAGGGACAAGCATACGCTTACCGGTTGACGGATTCACGACTACTCGTTCCAATTTCTTTTTGGGCTCGAATAACCCGAATCCTTGTATTGCCACAGTGTCCATCTGAGAACAACGTTCTTTCAAAATTTGAAGGAATGCAGACATATAGCTGTCAATTTCTCCTTTATCTTTGCCCAATCGGGATTGTAATTGTATCAAAAAAGATTTATGATCCATTCTCTATTATTTTTTATTGAGAGAAGTTTGTTCGTACCATTAATAGCCTATGTGCAAATTTAGAAAAAAATTTGTACAAACGTACATTATTTGTATATTTACCGTTACTTAATCAACATAAACCACTATGGAAAATGTTCGAAAATATTTTAAACGCGATATAAGTTGGCTTTCTTTTAATTACAGAGTATTAATGGAAGCTATGGATCATACGGTTCCGTTATTTGACCGAATAAAATTTTTGTCTATCTATCAGTCCAACCAAGAAGAATTTTATAGAGTGAGAGTATCGGAATATCACCAAATACTATCTGATCCACTGCAAAGCATCGAGGATAAACGACAGGCCGAAAATACACTGAGCGCAATCAATCAAGAAGTAAATCGACAAGTAGATATTTTCAATAAGTTCTTTTTCAACGAGATTATACCTGAACTTGAAAAAGAAGGAATGGTATTGTATCACAACGAACAAATAGAAAATTGTCATCAAGAAGAGATTCGTAATTTCTTTAAAGAAGAGGTATTCCCTTTCCTACAACCGGTCTTGATCCTAAAAAACGATATTGTATCTTTTTTACGAGACAATCGACTTTATTTGGCCATAAAAATGTACAAGAAAGGAGATCCCGATAGACAACCGTTTTATGCCCAAATAAAGATACCATTTAGTAAAGTACCTCGTTTCATAAATCTCACACCTCACGATGGCAAAAATTATCTGATGTTTATCGACGATATGATCGCCTTAAATTTAGACGTCGTATTTCCCGGATTTATTATCGATTCTCACTATGCGATAAGAGTCTCTCGCGATGCAGATTTTTCCATAGAAGCCAAAGAGGTAGCGAACATCGTCGATGCGGTACGCAAGCGCGTAAAGAAGAGGAAAATAGGGAATGCCAATCGATTGGTTTACGATGGCTGCATGCCCTTAGATATGCTGCAATACATTTGTGATGCCTATGATATTCCTCACGGACAGTGTATTCGATCAGGGAGATACCTTAATTTGGAAGATTTATCGAAGTTACCGAATCTAACCGGAAAAGAATTAAGCGAAGTACTCCCCTCGCCTATGCAGATACTGGCATTCGATAGTGCACCAACCATGTTCGAAGTTATTCGGCAACGGGATTTTCTAATTCATTTTCCATATCAGTCGTTTAGTTATTTAACCCGTTTTCTTACCGAGGCTGCCGATAATCCTAACGTTACCGACATAAAACTCACCCAATACCGTGTCGCTGAAAATTCCGAAATCATAGATCGTTTACTTTATGCTGCACAAAAGGGAAAACAAGTAACTGTATATGTAGAGATAAAGGCACGGTTCGACGAGGAAAACAATATCATAACTTCCGAACTGATGCGAAAATCTGGGATTCGCGTGGTGTATAGTACTCCCGGATTAAAAGTACATGCAAAAGCATTATTAATCAAATGTTCTACACTTCACAAAAATCAGCCACAAGCTTATGCTTTTTTAAGTACAGGGAATTTTAATGAAAATACGGCTCGAATTTATTCGGATATGGGCCTGTTCACTGTAAATAGGGAAATTACCAGCGAATTGGATAAATTATTTTCCATTTTAGACGGCTCGTCAAATGACCGATATTTCCAAACTTTATTGGTCGCTCAATTCAACATGGTCGATGTGTTGAAACAGAAAATAAATTTTGAGATCGAAGAGGCTCGTCAAGGTCGGAAAGCCCATATTATATTAAAAATGAATGGACTGCATGATACGAATATGATAAATGCTCTTTATGATGCCAGCGAAGCGGGTGTACATATAGATTTGATCGTAAGAGGTATTAATTGTTTAGTTCCCAACCAACCTTACAGTCGCAATATCCGTATGATTCGCATAATAGATTCTTATTTGGAACATGCGCGTATTTGGTATTTTTACGCTGGTGGACATGAGGATATATACCTTTCTTCGGCAGATTGGATGCGACGGAACTTGAACAGACGCATTGAGACTGCTGTTCCCATATTCGACCAAAGCATAAAAAATGAAATATTATCAATTATATCTCTTCAACTGCAAGATAATGTCAAGGCTTGTTATATAGACGAAAATTTAGAAAATCACTATGTTCAAAGTCGGGAAACAAAGCTCCGTTCTCAACGCCACTGCTTTCAACTGTTAGAAAAATATTCTATTCCCGACACTCAGTCTGTGATACCCGAAATTTTTATCAGTTGATTGGGATTTACTAATTTATCATTCGGTAATTTCGACATTGTTACCTTCCGGGTCGAGTATAGTACTCTCATAAAATCCATCACCGGTAAGCCGTGGTTGTCCTATAACCGTATATCCATCGGTTTGCAAACGTCGGGTAAGCTCGTCGACAGCTTCTCGACTACCTACCGATATAGACAAATGGGCCAAACCTTTCACTTGGCCTCGGTTGAAAGGCATATCTAAAATATCAGGACGATTCATTAATTCAATACAAGCTGTTCCCTCATCAAAAGATAAAAAATAAGAAGTAAATTTCTTAGATTCATTGACATATCTGTCATTGCATAAAGCGCCGAAATATTTCATATAAAAAAGACGAACCGATTCGATATCGTCTGCCCATAGTGCAACGTGATTAAGTCTCATATGAATGTGTAATTTTTGTACAAATGTACATTACTTATCTATATTACAAATTCTCATCGATTAAAAAAAATTAAAAGAATAACGATTATCATGTGATTTTCATTTTGTTTTTTATTATTATTTTTGCAGAAAAATCTCAAATCATGAAAAAGATAGTATTTTTATTTCTAATTTGTATGCCGATATGCCAGGTTGTATCGGCTCAAACCTTAAAGAAGCAGAACCAAATGCTGAAAGATTCCATCGGTATTATGCACAAAGTAATCGATGAAAAGTCTTCGGTAAATAGTGCTTTATCGAAAGACAACAGTACACTTAAAAATCAAAATGTATTACTAAAAGCCAGTAAAGACTCATTGATTAAAGAGCAGAAAACACTTCTCGGTAAATATAAAAATTTATCAGAAGAAAACGATTTATTAAAAGATTCGCTTTTTATATATCGGGGCCAAAATAAAACATTGAATTTACAAGTAGATAGCCTTAATACAAAAATTGAGAATCTTACCGAAGAAATGAATACAAAACTTGATTACATGGCTAAACAAGAAAAAATTTGGGGAAGAAAAAAATACTTCAATATTTCTTATGGTATGCCTTCATTAACCCGGGGTAATGGCTTAGAAAAATTAAATAGTGATTTTGCTGTGGCTATAAACCGAGGGAATACTTATTATTTGCACAAAAAGCCTCTTTTCGGAATGTTGAAATTCGGATTGGATTGGACAGTCTTCGATATAGCAGCAGCAAAATATACCGTAGAAGAAAGTGATTTTGAAGACGGCGGAGATATTTATAAAGCTGAAATCGGAATGCAGTTTGGTCCTTCTATCACGATTAATCCGGTCGATTTCTTAAAAATAAACGTATATTTCCGTTATGATCCGACTTTCTCCGTCGCATATAATCAAGACAGTGATTTCCTGATGAACTATGGATCTTATTTTAATACAGGTTTAGCAGCTTCATACAAAGTTATATCTCTTGGTGCTGAATATCGTTGGGGTACGACTTCGTATAAGATAGATGAAGAAAATCAAGATTGGAAAGTATCAGGCGCATACCTATATGTTAGTTTCCGATTCTAATCTGTATAATTTATTATAGAGGCACAGCCGATAGGATTCCTTCTTATCGGCTGTGAATTTTTCGAACAATTTGCCAATATATAGATTTTATATCTGTATCTTGGGCAGATATAGCAAAACTACCGGTCTCTATGCGGCAATTGATACAGGGAGTACAAATAACTTCATCTTGAAAAACAAATCCAATTCGTTTCCCTATCGAATGCTCTGTTGCGTCTGCCCACTTTTCTACACAATCAGCAGCTACATGGCCCGTAATTTGATATATGAACTTACCTTTTAAGTTTTCTGCCGAATCTAATTTTATTTCTTCAAAATCATTAATAGTTACGATAGGTTCTAAAGAAATACTGTCTTCTACACGATCGGTGATATAATACCACCCATTTGGTCGCTCGTTTTTTTTCGGATTGCAGACACTCAACAAAAAGAGAGATAAAGGAATACAAATAAACCTATTCATCATACAAATTGTAATCGAGGTAAAAGTACGTAAAACTTGGTTTACACCAAAGCATAAAATTACATTTAGTACAAATGTACTATATTTCTCTGAATAGCTTTACCTCGTATTTCAAATTATTGGCAAAACAATTTAGAGATAAAGAATGTTTAAAAATAAACTGACATTTTATAGCCAGCTTTATACTCATAATAACAAAGATATCTTGTTAATATTAAAAAATTAAGTATATTTGAATTCTGACAATTATAAATGCATTTCTTTTTATACTTTATTCCCATCTCAATTAAACATAACAAAAAAATGAAAAAATTACTTTCTTTATGGATAACGGTTGTTATCATTCTATTTCAAGTTCATGTCTCAGAAGCTTGTACCGGCATTACTTTAACAACAAAAGATAATTCTATGATTCTTGCCCGAACAATCGAATGGGGCGGCAGCGATTTAAATAGCCAATATGTTGTCGTTCCTCGTGGTTACGAACAGTATTCCTATATTCCCGGAGGAGAGCGATCGGGAATGAAATTTACAGCTCGTTACGGTTATATCGGGTTATCCGTCGAACAAAAGGAATTTGTGGCAGAGGGACTAAACGAGGCTGGACTATCTGCCGGATTATTTTATTTTCCCGGATATGGTCGATATGAAGACTATGATTCCAAACTGAAAGATTCCAGTATAGCCGATTTACAGTTAGTATCATGGATATTGGGAAACTTTTCAACGGTAGACGAAGCTATGAAAGCTATAAAAAAGATACACATCGTGCCGATTGACCCGAGAGCCTCAACCGTTCATTGGAGAATGGCAGATATTACAGGAAAGCAAATCGTATTGGAGATTGTTGATGGTCAACCTAATTTCTATGAAAATACATTAGGAATACTTACCAATTCTCCCGGTTTTGAATGGCACATGACCAATCTGAATAATTACATCAATCTTTATTCCGGGACTACTAATCCGAGGACACTCGGAAATATAAAACTTTCCTCATTTGGTGCAGGCAGTGGTTTCCTCGGCATTCCCGGTGATGTCACTCCCCCATCAAGATTCATACGTGCCGCTTTTTACCAGACTTCTTCTCCACAAAAAGAAACAGCGATAGAAGCTGTTATACAGAGCTTTCACATTTTGAACAACTTTGATATATCTATCGGTATAGAGTTTTCTGAAAGTGAAACGCCTACCGATATACCGAGTGCCACACAATGGACATCATCGACAGATCTTACACACAGAGTTATCTATTATCGTACTATGTATAATAGCGACATTCGTTGCATAGACTTGAAAGCCATCGATTTTAATCGTGTAAAATATCAAGCGGTTC
>ULQI01020178.1_pt1 | contig 25004 bp, 19 predicted proteins | sample 1954261 | NCBI WGS metagenome assembly ULQI01 (sample SAMEA4835650, study PRJEB28245) | human gut metagenome | biome: gut microbiome; material: fecal sample | place: Denmark | collected 2008 | reverse complement strand
ATTGACTAAACTTAATCCCCCAAGAATTACAACTGAGCCCGTTTTTGTATATCCTTATAAAATTGAAGTATATAGGGGATCAGCGTATATAGAATTCATTAATCTTATTTTATTCGTTATATTGACTATTTTAATGCTTATCGTGTTGGTCGTTGAATAGCTTGTATTTTATTATAGAAGGTTCAAACTGTATTAGGTAGAAATCTCTCCCAAATCGTATTATAGTTCGTTAAAAAAGTGTACATTGCACAGATTCTGGACATTTTTGGTGGATAATTGGAACAAAATTGCAAGGTAAACCCGTTTTCTTTTGCTATTTTTGCATCGTGTACGTAAACGAAGTGCACGTAGAAAGAGAACTTATTCAATAACTATAAATAAATAAGGTATGAAAACGAACTATGAAATTCGCTATGCTGCGCATCCTGAAGATGCAAAAAGTTATGATACTACAAGAATCCGCAGAGATTTCTTAATTGAAAAGATATTTGTCCCCAATGAAGTAAATATGGTATATTCCATGTACGACCGTATGGTGGTAGGTGGTGCGCTGCCGGTAGGAGAGGTGCTGACGCTTGAAGCAATCGATCCGCTGAAAGCTCCGTTCTTCCTCACCCGTCGCGAGATGGGTATTTACAATGTCGGCGGTCCCGGTATTGTGAAAGCGGGCGACGCAACCTTCGAACTGGATTATAAAGAAGCTCTTTATCTGGGTTCGGGCGACCGTGAAGTGACTTTCGAAAGCAAGGACGCTGCTCATCCTGCCAAATTCTACTTCAACTCACTGACTGCACATCGCAATTATCCCGACCGTAAGGTGACGAAAGCCGATGCCGTAGTAGCTGAAATGGGTTCTTTGGAAGGCTCCAACCACCGTAATATCAATAAGATGCTGGTGAATCAGGTGTTGCCCACCTGCCAGTTGCAGATGGGTATGACGGAACTGGCTCCGGGAAGTGTATGGAACACGATGCCGGCCCACGTACACAGCCGTCGTATGGAAGCCTACTTCTATTTCGAGATTCCCGAAGAGCATGCTATCTGCCACTTTATGGGTGAGGTAGGCGAAACACGCCACGTATGGATGAAAGGCGATCAGGCTGTTCTTTCGCCCGAATGGTCTATCCACTCGGCTGCTGCTACCCACAACTATACCTTTATCTGGGGAATGGGTGGTGAGAACCTCGACTATGGCGATCAGGACTTCTCGTTGATTACAGATTTGAAATAACAAATCCAATAGTTTTCCTAATTTAATAATAAAAAGAATTATGAATCAGTATTTGAATTTTTCTTTGGAAGGTAAAGTAGCGCTCGTTACAGGTGCTTCTTATGGTATCGGTTTTGCTATTGCTTCTGCATTCGCAGAACAAGGCGCTAAAGTTTGTTTTAACGACATCAATCAAGAGTTGGTAGACAAAGGAATGGCAGCTTATGCAGAAAAAGGTATCAAAGCTCACGGTTATGTATGCGACGTGACAGACGAACCGGCTGTTCAGGCTATGGTGGCTACGATTGCCAAAGAAGTAGGTACAATTGATATCCTTGTAAATAATGCAGGTATTATCCGTCGTGTTCCTATGCACGAGATGGATGCTGCTGATTTCCGTCGTGTAATCGACATCGACTTGAATGCTCCGTTCATCGTTGCTAAGGCTGTTCTTCCTGCTATGATGGAAAAACGTGCTGGTAAAATCATCAACATCTGCTCTATGATGTCCGAACTGGGTCGTGAAACTGTATCTGCTTACGCTGCCGCTAAGGGTGGTCTGAAGATGCTGACTCGCAATATCTGCTCTGAATATGGTGAATACAACATTCAGTGTAACGGTATCGGCCCGGGTTACATCGCTACTCCGCAAACTGCTCCTCTTCGTGAGAAACAAGCAGACGGAAGCCGTCACCCATTCGATTCATTCATCTGCGCTAAGACTCCTGCCGGTCGTTGGTTGGATCCAGAAGAACTGACAGGTCCTGCTGTATTCCTTGCTTCTGAAGCTTCTAACGCTGTCAACGGCCACGTTCTTTATGTAGATGGTGGTATCCTTGCTTATATCGGAAAACAGCCGAAATAATGTAAGATAGAAGAGATTCCGATAAGGTGATAGAATGGCAAAGAGCATCCTCTTTTCATCTGTCACCTTATTTTTTATCATTCCCTTTGCAGGAGCTATAGGACCGACTTATTGGACATATATGCCCAATGTGTTGAACATATATATCCAACACGTTGGATATATATAGCTGATGCGTTGGATCTATATATCCAACAGATGCGGATATAATAGCCTCTATTTGCAAAGTATATATTATTCATTCAATGTAGACTAATTATGAAAAAGATATTAATTCTGTTTGCTGTAGTCTTGATAGGGTTTGCTTCTTGTGCCGACAGTAAACAGTCAATGACAATCACAGTGACCAATCCGCTGGCTCTTGAACGGGTGGGGGAGATGGTTGAAGTGCCGATGAGCGATGTTGTTGCCAAGTTGAAACTGGCAGATACAGCGCAGATTGTAGTACTTGATGTTGACGGTCAGCAAGTGCCTTATCAGGTGACGTATGACGAAAAGGTTGTTTTCCCCGCTACGGTAGAAGCGAACGGAACGGCTGTTTACACTATTCAACCGGGTACGCCGGCACCTTTCGATGTCGTTGCTTGCGGTAAATATTATCCCGAACGTCTGGACGACGTTGCCTGGGAGAATGATCTTGGCGGATTCCGTGCGTATGGCCCTGCTTTGCAAGCCCGCGGAGAGCGTGGTTTTGGCTACGACCTTTTCACGAAGTACAACACAACGGAACCGATTCTGGAATCTCTGTATGCGGAAGAACTGAATCCTGAAAAGCGTGCCAAGATAGCTGAATTGAAAAAAACAGACCCTAAAGCTGCCTCCGAACTACAAAAAGCTATCTCTTACCATATCGATCATGGATATGGCATGGATTGCTATGCCGTAGGACCTACGTTGGGTGCCGGTGTTGCTGCTCTGATGGCGGGTGACACTATTATCTATCCTTACTGCTATCGTACACAGGAAATCCTTGATAATGGCCCGCTGCGTTTCACGGTGAAGCTGGAATTTAATCCGCTGGTAGTTCGTGGAGACTCTAATGTAGTGGAGACACGTGTAATCTCACTGGATGCAGGTTCTTATCTCAACAAAACGATTGTTTCATATACCAATCTGAAAGAAGCAATGCCGGTGACTACCGGACTGGTTCTGCGTGAACCGGACGGTGCGACTGTGGCAGATGCTGCCAATGGCTATATCACTTACGTGGATCCTACAACAGATCGTAGCGGTGCAAACGGCAAGATATTTGTCGGTGCTGCATTTCCTGCACAGGTAAAAGAAGCGAAAGTGGTTCTTTTTTCTGAAAAGGAAAAGAAAGAACGTGGCGGGGCCGACGGTCATGTTTTAGCTATCAGCGAATATGAGCCGGGTTCTGAATATACTTATTATTGGGGTTCTGCCTGGGATAAGGCTGCTATCAAGACTCCGGATGCCTGGAATAAATATATGGCTGAATATGCGCAGAAGTTGCGCACACCGCTGACAGTGGCATATTGATGTGTTGAATTGCTTTTCCAATAGATTAAGCAAAGGTTTCTTTTCACCAAAGAAACCTTTGCTTAATTTTATCTTCCTGAAAAAGAAAGAAAGTTTTTATGTTATAACGCCTTTGAATTATCTCGTAAAAGCGTGTTGTTCGTAATATTCGTATGTTGTTCCGTCTTCTTTCTCTTTTTCACGAAGTTCATAGACTAATTCATTTTCTGTCATTGTGGTCACTGTCCACACTTCTGTGTAATTATTCTCTTCAGTGTCGATGAGAGTCAGCTTATTACCGGAGTAGCTCCATGTACCATGATAATAATTAGTACTTCCGGAGGAGTTATAGACATCTTTTTCTACATACGTACCGTCTTCCTTGAACTCTATGGAATAACGGTTGGTTCCATTTACAAAATCTTCTTTAGAGTCACTTACCTTTTCACCATCTTCCCATTCTTGTGAAAGATAATACACTCCATTCCATGTTCCTAACAATAAATCACGTGAACCGACAGCGTCGTCATCGTCGTCGCCACAGGAATAAATGCTGAACGACAGTAATACTGCAACTATGCAAACAGTTGCTTTCCAGATTGTTTTCATAATAAATTGTTTTAATTGTTTGATTTTGAGATGATTCGTTTTTTAGACTCTATTTGATAATAGTTTCCACATGTCCGTTCTTGAAGAACAGGTAGAACGAGCTGGAATACATCCATTGCACTTCTCCATTTGATTCTTGAATAGTCTGCGGTTTGCCGAAAGCCAGTAGACATTCATCTTCCGTCATGCCTTTCACCGGCTTGTTGATGTTGATTTCATTCCAGTGAGTAATCGGTGAAAGCTGGTTCGTTATGATGAAGTCGAACATTTTGTTCAATACTTGCGATTCAACCTGTACGAAATCATCCATGATTTCTTTGTGAGATGCTTTCTTGTCCGGTTGTAGCTTCTCCATAGGAGTGATTTTTTTCATTATCACTGCTGATGACTCTATCCGTATATTGGAAAGATAATAAACCAGTTTGCCGTCCTTTACTTGAAACAGGGCCTTGCAATAGTAAGTATTCTTTTGGCTTGAGTCTGCCTGCGAGGCAAGTATCAGATCACAACTGAAGTTTTTAGCCGGTACGTTGACCTCCGCTATTCCTTCCCGTAACTGTGGACAGACATTCTTGACAATCCATAGCAGTGCATTAGCGTAGATGTTTTCGTCTTGCATATCGCTGAAAGGGGTAAATCCGCTGACCACATATTTATTGCCGTCTGCACTGACAGGATAGTTCTTTTTCTGTTCGGTGAAAGTCTGTGCTGTTAGTGGGATAATTCCTACCAGTAGATACAAGATTACCAGAAATTGTCGTTTGGTCATCATATTCCGTTCTTTTTAAGAAAACAGCATCCACGGCCCTTTTTGTGAAAAGAAAAGATCGTGGACGCTGAATAAATAATATGGTTTATTGAGGTTTGGTTGTCCTTAGAAGGCAATACCCAGACGAATCATAAAGTTACTGGTTTTGAATCCGTCGGCATCGCTGAATGCATCTATAAATCCGCGTTGGTAGGTGAGATCCAGATTGAAACGGTCATACCAGACTCCTACGCCGATATTCATACCGGCATCAAAATGATTGTAGTCAACCTCCATATAATCTGCATAATCACCCCAACTGATGCTTTCTCCATCTTCTTTCATTTTGCTTGTGTAATCGTAACTAGCGAAGACTCCTACATGCGGGTCGATACGGACGTTGTCCGCCACAGCAAATTTCCATCCGAATGTGAACGGAGAATATTGTATGTTGTGAGCCATACATTTCGTGTCGTCCACTTTGAAACCACGGGAGCCAAGTCCAAACTCCATCCCCCAGTATCCTCCTGTACTGCCTAAAGGCTTCTGATAACCAAATGTTGCGTTATATCCGATGTTTGAATCAGCTCCTTCGCCCCCGTCACCGGAGAAATTCATGATATTCAAACCTGCACGCAAGAACCATTGTGTGCTGCTGGCTTGCTTCTCTGTTTTGACGATTGCGCTTCTGGATGATACGATTTGCGCTTGAGTTCCTACGCACAATAAAAGTGCGGCAACCATTGATAGTACTTTTTTCATTGTTATTGATATTTTAGTGATTAATTCTTATTCTTAACGACGGGCGCTATCTGGCTTTTTCCATCTGTGGGTGATAACTTTTGCAGATGTATCCATTCATAATCCTCTTTTGTGGCCGGATGCCAGTTGACGAAGATGCCGGGATAACCTACTACTGTGACTGTGTATCCCCCTGTTTTTTCATTATCTTCCACTTTGAAAGTGGCTCCCATGATGACATCGCAGTTGTATTTGATGGTGGACAGATACGTCCCCCATGCACGGATGTTGTCAAGTTCTCCTTTCATGGCGATTTCCACTTCCTCTTTGCTTAGTGTCCATTCATCCTTGATCCGTCCCTTATCTTCCAGTATTTTCACCTCGACAACTGTAGGTTTGACACAAACTTCAGTAACTGCATCACCTGCACGTGCCTGTGCGTCGCGAAACTTGAAGACCGTTTTTTGCGCATGGGCTCCGACGGCACAACCGATAACCAGAGCAATAATCAGAAATAGTTTTTTCGTTTTCATGTCCTTTTGTGATTATATGTTAATATGCCTGCAAAGGTATGCGAAAGGAGTATACTACCGGGTGAAAACATAGTTCCAAGAACGATACGAAATTGTATCCTATTTGGATACACTGGGGAAGCTTCCGGTGTTGATACTGTCGGACAGATCACGGAAGAAATCGTGGCCGAGGATGTAGGAGATGCGCCAGAGCAGGTGGATGTCGATATTCTCTTTCCGGAATATCTTGTAAACATTGGGGCGTGTGCAGCATAGTTGGGTAGCGAACCAGGTGACGGTGCGTCCCTGTTCGTGAAGCGTGCGTTCAATAAGTTGTCCCGCATGAATCATGTGCCTATTCTGCTTATGTGTGTCCCCCGGATTCCCGTTGGGCGGACAATTCAATCTATTGTTGACAGGAATATATAGAAAAGGGAATCTCTCACCTTCGTCCGTTCCATGTTCAAGGCCTTCGCAATGCCAATTATCGGGAACGAACAACGCAGAAAGCCCACGCCGATATGTACAACACCCGTAGCCCCCTTTGTTTATCAAAGTGAGGCACGGATGTATATAAATACACATCAGGAGGACGTCTTTGTTGCTGTTAGTCATTCCGATAGGTCAAAGTTTGCGAAGTTTTGAACATAAATGACAAACGCTTGTAAACGTCTTCTCAATATAAACATCTCTCCCTCGCCACCCGGAGGCTTTCTGCGGAAGAGACCGTTGCAAATGTATAAAAAAATACGGATGGAAAGGGTAATGTGAATCAGAAACTTTTTGAATACCGGTTATTTTGCCCTCTTTTTTCCCTTTGCCGGGCGAAATGCGCTTGTACTGACATCTTATAAGAAAGAGGAGTGATCTCCCAATTTCGGGCACGAAACAGGCCTTAAACTACAAAAGCCGGGGCGCAAGACCTCGGCTTATATTTTTATCTTCTTATCAGGGAGCTTTTGGGCTCATTGGAGACTTTTTTTCAAAAATCTCTGTTCTTTTCGAAGTTCCTGTTTTCTCAAAGGTTGTTTCTATAACATCTTGAACTCATACCCTTCCTCTTTCAGGAATTCAATGGCACGAGGAAGTGCATACTGCAGGTTACCGTTATTCCAAGACTTCAGCGAATCATGGAAAGTGATGATGGAACCGTTGCGTGCATAGCGCTTCACATTGTTCAATACCTGTTCCGGGCGCATCCGTTTACTATAATCACGAGTCACGAGATCCCACATGATAATGCGGTAATGATAGCGCAAGGTATAATACTGCCGGAACCCCATGTGTCCGTGTGGCGGACGGAAGAGATCGGAATGAATAATTTCGTCTACCTTTCTGGCGTTTGCGAGGTAATCCGGATTAGAATATTCAAATCCACGGATGTGGTTGAAGGTATGGTTACCGATGCGGTGTCCGTGTTCTACCACCATCCGGTATTCATCCGGGTGCTTGCGTATATTGTCGCCTACCATAAAGAAGGTAGCTTTAATATGATGCTTTTCCAATACTTCCAGTACCCAGGGAGTTACTTCAGGGATGGGACCGTCGTCAAAAGTCAGATAGACTGCCCGTTCATTCGGATCCATCCGGAAGATAGCTTGTGGATACAACGCCCGGAAAAGCCAAGGTGGTTGTTCTATAAACATGAGAGTCTGTGTTAAACAAGTATTAAGTAATAAGTATTAAGTATTATCCATGCGGAAAACATATCGGAAGCTATGGTAATACTTAATACCTGATACTTAATACTTACTATTTATTTCCCTTTCATTCTTGTCACGTACTCGTTATAAAGTTGGTCGAGTTGCGTGGAGTAATGTTTCGCGAGTTCTTCTGATTTGTATTTTTCCATTAAGCGGACTTCGGCGTCAAGCAAGCTGGCGTTGTACACGAAGTTTTCACCGGCGATGGCAAGCTGGTTATCGTTCAGGCTAAGATACCAGATCATGTATTCGAGCGATTTGTTGGCAAGCTCGTCGATGATCTTGTTGGCTTTCTCGTTCTGTCCCAGCTGGTAATAAGATTCTGCCATTTGGAAGGCGCCGTTTGCCCAGTCGTACGGTACGTTGTATGACGGCATCATCTTTTCGGCGTAGTCGAGTGCGGCGAGTGCCTTATCCTTCTTGCCTTCTTTGATAAGCTGGCCTACGAGTTGCGTGAAGATACGGCGGTGCGTGTAGCACATACGCATCACGTTCTCATCGATATAGATACCCGGTTTGTCGATACCGCCGAACTTGAACTTGTTCATCAGGTTGTCGTACATCTTTTCGCTGTCTATCTTGCTGTCCAGTTTGTCCGTATCGAACGGTGTGAAACGATAGGCAAGACCTTCCTGCATAAAGTGGTTGCCCATGCCCAGATGGTTTTCGCTTCCTACGGTGATTGCCATATAGATAGGACGTTCCCAGTTGGCATTGGCAAGCATTTCAAGCATCATCAGTTCACTCTTGTAGAGGGCGCGTTTCGGGTTGCCGTTGGCGTCTCTAAGGGTGATTGTCATGTATTCGGGGATAGAGTCGCCCAGAGCTTCCGGTATCTTCATGCCGGAGCGGCGTACGGCTTCTTTGTCCACCTTCATTACGATGCTATCCGTAGGGATAAGCGGCAGTTGGATATCTTTTCCAGTCTTTTTGAGAAGCTCTTTCAACTGGTCGTTCTTACCGAGCATCCAACGGTTGATGATTTCCTTCAATTCGTATGGATTCTCACCGAAAATGGAGTGAACGAGTGATAATATGGTAGTGTCTCCCTGTGCAGCCAGTTCGTTTGCCTGTTTGAAATAGCTGTCGATAAAGGCCTTCATTTCCGTACGGATAGGGATATATTCATTTTGTCCTTCCACATATTCCACACGGTCCCAAGTGATAGGAAGCGATGGGGAATCGTAGGCCGGACGTTTCATTTGGTCGATATACCAGTCTGTTTGCAAGTAACTTAGGTTACAGGTGCGGGCATCTGTACGGAAGCCTTCCGTTTCCTGGTTGTACCACAATGGGAAAGTATCATTATCACCATTGGTATAGATAATCGGATTTCCTTTTTCCTGTAAGGTCATCAGGTAGTTCTGTCCGAAGTCGCGGGCAACGAAGCGTCCGCTACGGTCGTGGTCATCCCAGGTCTGTCCCGCCATTTGGATGGGGACGAACAAACAGAGTACTGAAGCCAGTACAGCTGCCGGAAGTTCCTGCATCTTACAGTATTCTCGCAGCATACGGATGATACCTGCCACTCCCATACCTACCCAGATGGCAAAGGCGTAGAACGAACCGGCATACGCGTAATCTCGTTCACGGGGTTGTGCAGGAGTTTGGTTGAGGTAGAGCACGATAGCGATACCTGTCATGAAGAACAGGAAGAAGACCACCCAGAATTGCTGGATACCCCGCTGGCTATGATAAGCTTGCCAGAAGAGTCCGATTAAGCCGAGAATCAGCGGCAGACAGTAGAATACATTGTGTCCTTTATTGTTTTTGAGATCCTGCGGAAGCAGTTCCTGATTACCTACCAGCAAGTTGTCGATAAACGGAATACCGGTGATCCAGTTGCCGTGTTCAATTTCTCCGCTACCCTGTATGTCGTTCTGCCGTCCGGCAAAGTTCCACATGAAATAACGCCAGTACATGAAGTTCAACTGGTAGGAGAAGAAGAATTTGATATTTTCCCATTGGTTAGGCATGTTCACCATTACCATTTCTCCGCACTGGTCGTAAGGAACGTCGTGTCCTTTGATGTCTACCCATTGCTTGTAGAGTGGTGCGTGTGACGAGCTGTACATACGCGGGAAAAACATATTCTGTGCATATTCGTATTCCACACGTCCGGGAAGTTCGATATAAGAGTCTTTTTCGTCGGGAGAAGTCTTTTCCTTGCGGACAAACTTGCTTCCTGCTTCCGACTGGCGCGGAATACAATAGCCGTCTTTTACGTCGAGTGCCACTTTCGAAGAGAAAGCAGGGCCGTAGAAGAGCGGACGGGTTCCGTATTGCTCACGGCCGAGGTATTCGCCCAGGGTGAATATATCCTCCGGTGAGTTTTGGTCCATCGGAGTGTTGGCAGTAGAACGGATAACGATCAGTGCGTAAGAAGAATACCCGATTACGATCATCATGGTGCACAGCAATGCTGTGTTCATGGTGCGGGCGGTGATACGCCATCTCTCTTTGATTTTAGCCTGTACACTCGGAGCAAGATAAAGTCCCAGTGCGGCAATAACCAAAATACCGATGATGATACTGCTGGCTCCGTGTCCGTAGAATGGAATACCCAGCAAAGCGATCGTCAGGATAAAGGAGATAGCCATGCGCGCTTTGTTCTTTTCGGTGTAACTTTCGTATACACCCCAAATCAGAGCGGCTGCAAGCAGAATGATATAAACCACTACGCCCGAATTGAATGACATTCCGAGTCCGTTGACGAACAACAGTTCAAACCAGCCGCCTACTTTCACGATACCCGGTACGATGCCGTAAAGCACGGCTGCAACGAGTACCATTGAACCTAATAGCGCTATTAACGAACCTTTGGCGGTAGCATTCGGTGTTTTCTTGTAGTAGTATACCAATACGATGGCAGGCAGACAAAGCAAGTTCAATAAGTGCACACCGATACTCAATCCGGTCAGATAGGCGATGAGGATAATCCAACGGTCGCTGTGCGGCTGGTCGGCTACGTCTTCCCATTTCAGAATCAACCAGAAAACAACAGCGGTAAAGAGGGAGGAGAAGGCATATACTTCACCTTCCACGGCCGAGAACCAGAATGTGTCACTGAATGTATAAACCAGTGCACCGATCAGTCCGCTACCCATCACCGTGATAAGCTGTCCTTTGGTGATATTGTTTTCGTCAGTGATAATCAGTTTGCGTACCAGGTGGGTGATGCTCCAGAAAAGGAACAGGATACAGGCGCCACTCATGAGGGCACTCATGTAATTCACCATTTTAGCAACAGTTGTTACGTCGGAAGCAAATTGAGAAAACAGATTCGCCACTAGCATGAAGAAAGGCGCGCCGGGCGGGTGTCCGACTTCCAGTTTATAGCCGGTGGTTATGAACTCCGGGCAATCCCAGAAACTTGCGGTCGGTTCTATTGTCAGGCAGTAGACGGTTGCCGCAATGATGAATGTAAGCCAACCCATAAGGTTGTTTACGGTTCTGTACTGTTTCATTAGCACTATCGTAGTTTATTCGTTAAAAACAAATTATGAGGTCGCAAAGATAGTGATTTGTAAGGATAATGAGGAAGAAAGTAAGAAATATTAAGTAACGGAGGGGTGATTTACTATCTCTTTCACTCTTCCGGAAGGCGGGAACTTGTGTGTTGGCAAGTAAGGAAATTATTTTTAGTCCTTTAATAAATAAGCTCTGGTGTATTAGAGATAAACTTCCTTTATCCTGTTAGTGAACTTCTTTTGCCTTAATAACAAACTTCCTTTTCATTAGTCATAAACTATAATTGCAAGTTTTGTTTTTATAAATGAAACTTGCAATTATAAAAACAAAGCTTTCAATTTTATAAACGTAACTTGCGTTTATAGATTATCCTTAGTCAATCATAACTTTCCTGTTAGAGAAGAACAAGTTTACTATTAATACAACGGAAGTTTACTATTAATAGCTTGGACGTTAGGTGTTAACACTTGTAATATCAGCTGTTAATGGTTGAGATTTCAGGTATTAATACTTGGGTTGCTGTATATATATGTTTGGGATATTGAATATGTGTATCCTTTAATGATGGTGATGATGTTCCCCTAAAACCCGATGAGGCAGTGTGCCGTGTCCCAATAGCTCGATGGGGCAGTTGAAGTTTCTTTCCAGCCATTCGGTAGTGACGCCCGTGTCCGGATGGTAATCCAGTGTTTCATTGACACAGGCGATGGATTTTACCTGTTGCAATACAGTGCCAATGTCGTGACTGACAAGGATAATGGCACATTCTTTATTGATTTCAGCCAATAACTCATAAAGGCGTGCTTCGAAACGTTTGTCGATATACGTGCTGGGTTCATCGAGAATCAACACTGCAGGGTCCGAGATGATGGCACGTCCTAACAAGGCACGTTGCAGTTGTCCACCGCTTAATTGTCCGATAGAGCGGCTTTCAAGCCCTTCAAGCCCCATGCGGGCGATAATCTGTTTGCCTTTCTCTCTCTGTTCGGGAGTGAACCGGGAGGTGAGCGACTTCTGTATGCTCAATCCGGACAGGATCACTTCTTCCACGGAAATAGGGAACTTTCGGTCTATGGTGCTATATTGCGGTAGGTAACCGAGGAAAAGCTGGGATTTCGCGGAAGAACTTTGGTGGGAGTTTTTGGCAGATGTTTCTGTCGAAGTCCCTTCCGTAGATGTTCTTATGGGAGCCTTCTCGGGAGTATGGAATATAATTTCTCCTCCGGTTGGTTTTAACAGACCGAGGATGCACTTTATAAGCGTTGTTTTGCCGCCTCCGTTCGGACCTATAATACCTAGAAAATCCCGTTCGTAGATGCTTAGATTAACATCGTGGAGAACAGTGTGACCGTCATATCCGGCGGAAAGATTCTTTATTTCGATTATTGGTTTTATCATTGGAAAGGGCTTGATTGGTTCTTTCTTTATACGTTTATTTGGTAGCAGCTTGCGGCGCAAGGGCTTTGGCTACATTCAGCATCTCTTCCTCCCAGTCATAACTTAACGGGTTGATAGGGACCACTTTCGTTCCGGTTTGCTGCGCGATGGTTTCCGCATTGCGTTTGTCAAACTCCGGTTGAACGAAGATAACGCCTACATTTTCCGCCTGACAGACGTCTATCAGGTCTTTCAGATGAGCGGGAGAGGGTTCTTTGCCTCCTTCTTCGATTGAAATTTGATGCAATCCGTAGTCGCGGGCGAAGTAGGAGAGAGCCGGATGATAAATCATGAAGGCTTTGGCTGCTTCGGGGACAGAGAGTTGTCGGCGAATCAGGCTGTCGGTGTGCTGGATGCGCTGACAGAGAGAATCGTAACGGTTTCTATAATATGGTTCGTTTGCTTTATCCAGTTGACTAAGGGCTTTGTAGGTGTTACCGGCGATGATTAAAGCATTACCGGTAGAATTCCATACGTGTGGCTCTACGGCGTGGATATGGCCGTCGTGACTGTTGTGGCCGTGGGCATGGCCATGGTCATCATTATTGAGTATGAGGTCGATTCCTTTCGAGGTGTCGAACACTTGGATATGGGGAGTATTGTTCATCAGGCGGTCCATCCAGGTTTGTTCGAAACCGATGTACCCGATGCGGAAATAGGCTTTGCTGTCTCCTAAAGAAACAAGTTGCTGGGGGATAGGATCGTATGTCTCCGGACTGGAACCTTTGGGCACCATGCTGACTACTTTGAATTTATCTCCGGCAATGGCCTCGGTGAAATAACGTTGCGGTTCCAGTGTGACGGTTATCACCGGCTTTGTCTCGTCATCGTTACTTGCTTGGGAGGAGCGTCCTGTGCAGGCTGCTATCAGGAGGCAGGTACCAAGAAGGAAAAGTGTTCTCATATCTTTTAGTTGTTGTTTCATGATTTCTTCTGTTTCGGGGTTTCAATCTTATCTTGTTTCTACTCTTGTTTCCGGGCCCGTAATATTTCCCGTTTACCACCCGGAGGTCCGGGGAGACGTTCTACTGTGAATCCGGCTGTCTGCAACATTCGGCGTACTACACCTTTGGCACAGTAGGTAGTCAGAATTCCGTCTCTATCTAATAAAACATAGAGACGGTTGAATAGTTCTTGCGACCACATTTCCGGTTGCTTTTCCGGGGCGAAGGCGTCGAAATAGATGGTATTAAACGGAGTATTGGAAGTTGAGTATTGAGAAATGACTGCATTGTTGTTGGTGCTGTTCATTTTTGACTCTTCCTTCTTTCCCGTTATCCATTGATTGACGTCCGTTTCTATTTTTCGTAAGGTGAAGTGTGGCGTAAGCTGCACGTCTTTCTCCCAGGGCGATGTATGAAGTTGCTTAAACAATTCGATAGCCGGTTGTTGTTCTTCTTCATCATTCGGGGTAAATTGCTCATCGGTTGCTGTCTGCTTCCGATGTATGGTAAGCTGCTCATCGCTGGAGATATACCCTAGCTGTTCTACTGTCTGCCAGTCTAGTGGATAGAGTTCCAGTCCTGTATAGTGTATATTTCGTCTGCTTCTTTCTGCTTCTTCAAGGGTGAGCCAAGCGTTGAGTCCTGTCCCGAAACCGATTTCAAGAACACGTGGAGTAGCGGCAGGAGAGGCTTTCAGCCCCATATTGATGAATATATGTTGAGACTCCGTGCGTGCCCCTTTCGTCGAATGATAATGTTCATTCAATTCCGGAACAAACAGAGTAGCGCTTCCGTCATCGGTTCTCTCAATTATTCTTTCCATCACTCAATCTTTAATACTTAATACCTAATATTTAATACTTAAAAAAGGCCTCTACCCCGCCATAGCATCCCAGGCACTTTCGAGCACATACAGGAGAAGGATATAACGTATCAGTTTGCCGACAAACATGGAAATAATAGTAAGCCATGTGTTACTTCGCATAAATCCTAGTGCAATGGCGATCACTTCGCCAATGGCAGGAAGAAAGGTGAAGAATGCCATCAATGCCCCTTTCCCTTGCAGGAATTTCACCATTTTGTCTACCTTTTCTTTCTTTACCTTGAAGTATTTCTCAATCCAGCTGACTTTACCCAGACGTCCCATGTAGTAACAAGTCATTCCGCCCACTGTATTGCCCAGAGTGGCGGATATCAGACAAGCTATCGGGGGCAAGCCGAGCTTCACCAATGCCACCAATACCAGTTCGGAACTGAAAGGCACGATGCTCCCAGCCAATAAAGCCGAGATGAATAATCCCGGAAGTCCCCATTCTATGAGGAGTTGTATCATTGAATCTACAAAAGCGTCCATATATTAAAAGCAAATAAGAGGATGAGGCCGACCAATGAAATGATAAAGAACACATTCGAACTTTTACTATTGGTCAGTACAAAGAAATGTCCGATCAGGATGCTGTTGCTTATGATAAGCAAAGGCAGCAGGGCACTGCAATATATCGGTTGCAAGGCAATCAGCAGGAACAGGAAGAGCGTCAGGTCTATCAAAAACTGGAGATAGGCACGTGTGCGTATCTTATCCTCAAATCCGGCAGCGATGCAATGGACAGCACTGACGATAAACATCACGAGCAGATAGCCCAGTATAGCCAATTCCCAGGGTTGAAGGATTTGTAAGTTAAAGACTTCTCCGAAAGCTAATAGCTGGTTGAAAGGGCGGTAGAACAACTCCATCTCGTTATAGAAGAAGGCGTGTCCGAACAGCATCCAGTAGGGCAGCATCCATCCGAGCAGCGCGCCGCAGAAACTACGCGGAGTGAGCGACTGGAAACGGTAGGCTTCGAGCAACCAAAGCACCGAGAGGATGGTGAGCTGTGGGAAAAGAATACTTCCCGCTCCGATAAAGAAGAAGGAATAGAATAGATAGCCCGCAGCTTGAGCTTGCTGATAGCTTTTAAACAGAAAATAAATGGAAATAAGAGAACCGAGGGCGACAATGTCTCCTATGTATAGTAAATGCATTCCCGGACAAACGGTGACTAGCAGGAAATAAATAGCTGTCTGCATGGAAGCCCTCATGCGGATAATGCTGAACTGGTTGTTCAATTCTATTAGAAAGTAGCCGATGATTGCGTAAACCAGAAAGCTGACAATTCGTTCTGCCCATCCCGGAAGCAGTAAATCGCGGGTGGATTGCAAGAAAGAAGAGCTCTCCTTGGGTGTTGTTGAGGCTATGGAGTCGGGAAATAAAAAGTAAGTCAACACCCAGCATAGGGCGCAGATAAAGATAACGGCAGGCAGGGTCCACCGTCCTGCCGTCACTTGACTTTGTAGTCTTTTATTTCTCATTGGTCTGTCAGTTCTTTTGCCGCCCGGCGGGCATATATCATCGCTTTGTAGGATCTATATGCTGTGCAAATAGGGGATTTATGCCTGCCGTGGCGTATCATTACAGGTTGTTTCTTACAAATCGAATCCGATGTCGCGGCGGAAATACTTCTTGTCGAAGTCGATCATGTCTGCCACTTTGTAGCTCTGTGCCAGTGCTTCTTCTTTCGTTGCACCGTAAGAGCAAACGGCAATCACACGTCCTCCGTTCGTCACCACTTGTCCGTCTTTCATGGCTGTTCCGGCATGGAAAATGATGCTGTCGGTGGCGGCAGCCTGTTCCAGTCCGCTGATAGGGAATCCTTTTTCGTAGGCTTCGGGATAACCGCCACTGACAAGAGTGACGCAGCCGGCCGAACGTGGGTCCATCACTAGTGTTTTCTCGTTCAGATTGCCTGCCGCTGTGCCTTCAAGTAACTCTACGAAGTCGCTTTGGATGCGCAACATCACGCTTTCTGTTTCCGGGTCGCCCATGCGGACGTTGTATTCGATAACCATCGGTTCACCTTTCACCTTGATAAGACCGAGGAAGATGAAACCTTTGTAGGTGATCTTTTCTTCTTTCAGACCATTGATGGTCGGTTCGATGATGCGTGTGCGTACTTTCTCCATATATACTTCATCAGCAAACGGAACCGGAGTTACGCTACCCATACCGCCTGTATTCAATCCTTTGTCGCCTTCACCGATACGTTTGTAGTCTTTCGCTACAGGGAGGACTTTGTAGTTGTCTCCGTCTGTCAGTACGAATACAGAGCACTCGATACCGCTCAAGAACTCTTCAATCACAACGGTTGCCGATGCGGAACCGAACATGCCGCCGAGCATTTCTTTCAGTTCTTTCTTCGCTTCATCCAGCGTAGGAAGGATGAGAACTCCTTTCCCGGCACAAAGGCCATCAGCCTTCAGTACGTAGGGAGCTTCCAACGTTTCGAGGAAAGCGAGGCCCTCTTCGAGGTTTTCGGAAGTGATGCTTTTGTAGCGGGCTGTCGGGATGTTGTGGCGCATCATGAAGCCTTTGGCAAACTCCTTGCTGCCTTCCAGTTGCGCTCCTTGAGCCGAAGGACCGATCACGGCAATATGCTTTAGCTCCGGACGGTTTTGGAAGTAATCGTAGATTCCTTTTACCAACGGATCTTCGGGGCCTACTACTATCATTTGGATGTTCTCTTTTAGAGCAAAAGCACTGATTGCTTCAAAATCGGTTGCTTTGATGTTGACATTCTCGCCTACGGCAGTTGTTCCGGCATTTCCCGGAGCAATGTATAGTTTTTCAACTTTCGGACTTTGGGCAATTTTCCATGCCAGTGCATGTTCGCGGCCGCCCGAGCCTAGTAATAATATCTTCATCTTTGTATTGTTATGGATTTATACTGTTATCTATGATTCGTATGGATACGGTGGTGTCTTTGTCAGTTTTATAAGTTCTGCTCAAAATACCGGGTGATTTTCTCATGCAGATGTACACGGTCGCGTCCTGCTACGTTGTGCTTGTGGCACGGGTAGATAAACAGGTCGGGATAAGTGCGGGCATCTACACAGGCTTTCATGAACGACAGGGTGTGCTGTGGCACGCAGGTGTCGTCGTGGTCGTCGTGAATAATCAATAGGTGACCTTTCAGTTGGCCGGCAAGGTTTTTCAGATTACATTCTTTGTAGCCTTCGGGGTTGCTTTCCGGTGTATCCATATAGCGTTCGCCGTACATCACTTCATAATAACCCCAGTCGATTACCGGGCCTCCGGCAACGCCTACTTTGAATATTTCCGGGTAACGGAGCATCAGGGCGGTAGTCATGTGTCCTCCGAAGCTCCATCCGTGTACGCCGATGCGTTCGCTGTCTACGTAGGGGAGGGATTTCAGGAATTCAACGCCTTTTACCTGATCTTTACCTTCTTCGATGCCAAGACGGCGGAAGGTGGCATTTTCAAATGCCAGTCCACGGTTGCTGCTGCCACGGTTATCGATGGTGAACATGATATAGCCTTTACCTGCCATGTATGTGTCCCATCCGCGTGCGCCGTTTTGCCATCCTCCGGTGACGCATTGCGCGTGAGGACCTCCGTAGACGTATACGATGACAGGATATTTTTTGGCCGGGTCAAAGTTGGCCGGTTTCATCAGGCGATAATGCAGGTCGGTGGTGCCGTCTGCCGCTTTGATTGTTCCGGTTTCGATGCTTGGCATTTGGTAGCCTTCGTAAGGGCTTTCAGCAGTCAGCAGATTGGCTGTTTCTTTGAAGTTTTTGGTGTCTACCAGGTTGATGATGCGAGGCTGGTCTTTTGTTGAATAACGGTCGATAAGATAAGTGCCGGAAGCGCTAAGCATGCCGCTATGTTCGCTTTCTTTGCAGTTCTCGAACGGTTGGCTTATTTTTCCATTGCTCACGTTTACAGCGAAATGTCCGCTTCTCAAGCCTTCTACGGCTGTGAAGATGATTTCTTTACGCTTTGTGTTGAATCCCAGGACGTCGCTGACCAGCCAGTTGCCTTTGGTCAGTTGTTTGACTTTGCCGGCCTGGAAATAAGTACCACCGTTGGCACTGTTATAAGTTTCACCTTTCATGTTAGCTGCATCGGCATCAAAGAGATAAAGATGATTGTAGCCGTCACGTTGACTTTGATAGATGAACTTGGTAGGGTCCCACGGCAAAAATACGATTGCGTTTTGTGGCTCCACGTATTTAGGATGCATTTCTTCGTAGAGAACGCCCATCGGCTCTCCTGTCTCTGCGTTGTACTGGCAAAGTTTGGCGTGGTTCTGGTCACGGTTTACTTCAATCAGGTAGAGGCTTTTTTCATCCGGTGACCAGCTGATATTGGTGAAATAACGGTCTGTGGGATCACCTGCATTCAGATAAATGCTTTTGCCTGTGGCAGGATTGTAAATACCCACTTTTACCTGATGGCTCGTCATGCCTGCCATCGGATAACGTACATTGTTCACTTCGCCTACGCGTGCAGTGATGTCTACAAGCGGGTATTGTGTCACCATGCTCTCGTCCATGCGGTAAAAAGCGAGTAGGTTGCCTTTCGGGCTCCAGAAAGTGCCTTTGTTGATACCAAATTCATTCCGGTGTACAGTCTGTCCGCAAACGATGCCTTCGGGTTCATTAGTTACCGCTTTCTCGTTTACATACAGATTGTTACCTATCGTGTATGCCACGTTTCCACTGGCTGCGCAATAGTCTTCATTATCAGCTCCGTCTTTGGGTTTGAGAGTGCTGACAACTTGATTGCTCTTGAAATCATATACAATGAACTTTCCTGCTATCTTGAATAGCATTTGTGGCTTGTCGGCCCATGGGAAACTGACGGAATACAGGTGTGATAACTTTCCTGCCTTGTTCTCTTCAAGCACTTTGTTGATCTGTTCACGAGTGATAACCATTGTTTCTTTCCCCGTTTTGGGTTGGATAGAATAAAGGGTATCTACGCCCGGCTTGATACATTCGTCACCCCACCATTGCAGTCCGTACAGGTTGTCTGCATAGCGGTAACTCTCGCCACCCGGAATCAATTCTTCCAGTGTCGGCTTTTTGGTTTCTTGTGCCATAACATTGAATCCGATTGGTAGTGCCAACAATAAAAGCATGGCTCTTTTTCCAATTTTACTCATTGCTCTTTTCTTTATTATTTGTTTTTAAATCCTTCTATTTTTACTCTGTCCAAAGGGGTCTGTCTTGATTGGATAATTGCACTTATTTTAGCAAAGGCATTAAATAGGTCGTCAAATTGTTTTTCGTAACTTTCCCTATCAGAGGTAATATCTTCTTCGAGATATTCGATGCGTTGTTTTAATTCTTCCAACTCCTTTTTAGGTATATTGGATAGAAGATATTGGCGCATACGTACAAAAGCACGGATAATATTGATATTTACTTCCACAGCGGTCTTGGATTTGAGGACGCTGGATAACATAACTATACCATATTCAGTAAATGCAAACGGAAGATATTTGATGTTATATCCTTGTCCTGTTTTCAAGGTCGCAATTTGCGACCTTGAAATTGCAACTTCTTCCTTTGTTAGCTCGAACATGAATTCTGCAGGAAAGCGTTCAATATTACGACGTACTTGTTCTTTGAGGCGTTTAGTCTCAACTCCATACATTTCTGCCAAATCAAAGTCAAGCATAACTTTTTGCCCTCTGATTTCGTATATTTTGTTTTCTATAATGGCTATATCATCCATCTTTTTTTCTTTAGACAGGTTCCAATTTGTGACTGAACATTAGAACTATGGTGTAAACTTGAAGTTCCAAATTGGAACTTCAAGTTTTTAATTAATTATTAACTAGCGAATTACAGGGTGAATAAGTTGTTGGAATTAGAATTGTTTATTCCTCTTCCTTCTTCGGAATCCTCGGCTCCCGGTTCCCCCTAAATTCTCTTGGCCCTCTTGAATCTCTTCCTCCACGAAACTCTCCCCGCGGCTTTTTATCTCTTCCATCGCCACCTTTGAACTCACCACCTTCTCTGCGCGGCTTGTATTCTCCCTCTCTGCGAGGCCTGGATTCACCATCCCGACGCGGTTTGAACTCACCTTCGCGGCGTGGCTTAAATTCTTTTCTTTCTCTGAATCTTGGAGCTTGTTCTCCTTCAGCCTCTTTCTTTTCTTCTCCCTCTTCCTGGCTCTTGAACTCTTTGTATTTTCCGTCAAAAATCTCATATTTGCGGAACTCACACTCCAACGGTCCATTGAACAAAGGAACTTTCTGACTTGCTTTCAGACCAATCTGGTCGAAACACTCTTCCCGATAAGAAAGCACCCATGCCTCGTTTCCTACAAACGCATGTTTCAGACGTTCACCGATCATCTGATAAAGTCCAAGCAAATCATTAGTGGAAATACGTTCACCGTATGGCGGGTTAGTGATGATAATCGACTTCTCCTGCGGCTGTTCAAACTGTTGGAACGGCTGCAGCTTCAACACGATGTCTTTCGATACACCGGCAGCTTTTATATTATGAGTCGCAATCTCATTAGCTTTCGGATTGTTATCGTATCCGTAAATCTTATGAACAAATTCGCGCTCCTGACTGTCATCATTGTAAATCTCATCGAACATATCCGCATCGAAATCTACCCATTTCTCAAAAGCAAACCCTTTACGGAATACTCCCGGAGCGATATTCTTAGCAATCAGTGCCGCTTCAACAGGGATAGTACCCGAACCACACATCGGGTCGATCAAATCACATTCTCCGCGCCATCCGGTCATTAGAATCATGCCGGCAGCCAATACCTCATTTAACGGGGCTTCTACTGCTTCCTGGCGATAACCGCGACGGTGAAGTGATTCTCCGGACGAGTCCAAAGACAACGTACAGGTAGTCTGTGCAATATGAATATTCAGAAGTACATCCGGATTGTTGATACGTACCGACGGACGTTTTCCTGTTTTATCACGGAAATAATCCACAATCGCATCTTTCACCTTATACGAAACGAATTTCGAATGGCGGAACTCATCGCTGAATACTACTGCATCGATAGCGAACGTCTTGTTCACATCGAGATATTCTTCCCATGGAATAGCCTGTATTTGATTATAAACCTCATCGGCATCTTTGGCTGTAAAGTTTTTAATTGGTTTCAGGATACGGATGGCGGTGCGAAGGCAAAAATTCGCCTTATACATCATACGTTTATCTCCTGCGAATGAAACCATGCGGCGTCCTATTTGAATGTCGTTGGCTCCTAATGCTGTCAGTTCTTCTGCAAGTATCTCTTCCAGTCCCTGGAAAGTCTTGGCTATCATCTCGAATTGTTCGCTCATATAGATTCTTTTGATTTTATTTTTTTGCTTTAGTTTGTACGATTCTTGCTCCTGCAGGAACATTCTCCGTTACCCAGATATTACCGCCTACGGTTGCGTCACGTCCGATGGTGATTCTTCCCAAAATAGTGGCGTTGGAATAAACAATCACATTGTCTTCCAGGATCGGATGGCGGGGGATTCCCTTGATTGGTTTTCCGTCGGCATCCAGCGGGAAACTCTTGGCTCCCAGTGTGACGCCCTGATATAGTTTGACATTGTTTCCGATGATACTCGTGGCACCGATTACAACACCCGTACCATGGTCGATAGTGAAGTGAGTGCCAATCTTTGCGGCCGGATGGATATCAATTCCCGTTTCGCTATGCGCCATCTCCGTGATGATACGGGGAATTAAAGGAACACCCAGTTCCAGCAGTTCATGCGCGATACGGTAATTGCTGATCGCTTTAATGGCCGGATAGCAGAAAATTACCTCTCCATAACTTTCGGCAGCCGGATCGCCATTATAGGCGGCTTCCACATCCGTTGCCAGTATTCTTCTCATGGCAGGTAGCTTACTGATGAATTTAGCAGCAAGACGTGCTGCCTCTTCCCGTTTCGAGTCGGAGCAGACGTTGCATTTCCCCTCTATGGAAGTGCTAAAACACAATCCGGCCAGGATCTGCTCACAAAGTAAGTCAAACAATTTTTCAATGTTGACGCCGATGTGATAATTAATTGTCCGGCTGTTAATAGTAGAATTTCCGTAGTATCCGGGGAAGAGAATGGAGCGTGAAAGCTCAATAATTTCATACAAGACTTTAGCAGAGGGCAGTGGTTCGCCATCTTTGTGCTGATGAAACAGTCCTTTATAAGATTCGCTTTCCGATAGCTCATCGACTGCCTGTGTCAAAATGTGGGTGAAGTTCAGTGGACTCATTAGGTCAGTTACTCATATTTATATGGGCACAAAGGTATTAAAAAAAATAATAAAATTCGCTGGGATTCAGGATAAATAATGTATTTTTGTCACATTCAAAACATGACATGAATAAGGGGACTGATGAATCGGAAGACTGCTATGAAACTATTTGGACTGTTGGGGCTGTTGATGTTGTTGAGTTGCGGATATGCTGATAGACACCGCAATAACTCTTCGTGCGAACAGGTGTTGGTTGATTCTCTGGAAGTTCGTGTACAGGATTCTTTGTTTTCCAATGTGCATTATTCCCGTTCACAGGTGCTTGACGCACTGACACAGGCGCAAGATTCCCAGGTCTATTATCGTTTGCTTGCCCTTTATGGGAAAACATTCTTTGTCTCTTCCGATTTTGATTCTATACTCTATTACAATCGCCGGGTAAAGGAATTTTTCCGCAATGCTTCCCAATCTTCCCAATCTCCACAATGGAATGATGTATTATCCGATGTTTATAATATCGAAGGCAACGTGTGGATGCAACTGAACCGCCCTGATTCTGCAATTACCGACTATAAGAAAGCCTACGAATATCGTCTGAAAGGAAAAAAACTGCACCTGCTCCCGGATATTTGTATCAATACTGCTGATGCCTACCTGCATCGCAGTGACTTGGCACACACTGCTTCGTATTATCGTCGTGCCCTATTTCTCTGTGATTCGCTAAACTTGTCCGAGCACGCGAAATTCCCTGTCTACTACGGATTAGGGCAAACCTATATGGAACTGCGGGATTTCGATTTATCCAATCATTACTATGAATTGGCCGGACAGTATTTCGATGAGATGAACGTGAGCGAACGATGGACTTATCTCAACAATCGCGGTAATCATTATTATTACCGGAAAGACTATCAGGAAGCTTTGAAGTATATGCGCAGGGCCAATGTGCTTGTCTCTTCTTATCCGCAGATGGTGTTTGAACAGAATTTTATCAAAGTAAACCTGGGAGAATTGTACCTGCTGACTGACAAACTGGACTCCGCACAGGTCTGTCTGGACGAGAGTTATCGATTCTTCTCCGATATACAGCATAACTCGGCCGTACATTACATCGAAACCCAGATGATTGAACTGGCATTGAAGAAAGGAAATATAGCTCAAGCGAAAACAATGATTGCCCGGACTGCTCCTGTCGGTCATCTTGACGCCAATATGCTGACTATACGCAATCAGTATCTACAACATTATTTTGAACAGATTGGTGATTACCGTCATGCCTATGAGTATCTGAAACGCGATTGTCATCTGGATGATTCCATTCGTAGCGAACGAGTACAGATGCGTGTTGCCGAACTGGATATGCGCTACCGGCAAGATACAATCGTGCTTCGTAAAGAAATGCAGATTCAGCGACAGGCAGGAGAGATGAGGGTGCTCAAATTGAGCGTATTTATCTGGGTGCTTGTCTGCGTGCTGCTTGTGGCGGGAGTAGTGGTGGTTGTCTGGTATATGCGTAAAAAGAGGGAGTTTCTTCGTCAGCGTTTCTTCCAGCAAATCAACCGGGTTCGCATGGAGAACTTGCGGAGCCGTATTTCTCCTCATTTCACTTTTAATGTATTGGGGCGTGAAATCAACCAGTTTAACGGCTCGGAAGAGGTGAAACATAATCTGATGGAGCTGGTGAAGTATCTTCGTCGGAGCCTCGAACTGACCGAGAAGTTGAGTGTATCTTTGCAAGACGAACTGGATTTCGTGCGTACATACATCGAATTGGAGCGCGGACGTGTGGGGGAGGATTTTGTAGCGACGGTCACAGTGGAGGACGGATTGGATGCAACCCGCATCATGATTCCTTCTATGATTGTACAAATTTCGGTAGAAAATGCGATTAAGCATGGACTGGCGGGAAAGGACGGAAAAAAGGAACTAAGTGTATATGTTTCCCGTGAAACAAATGGGATTCGTATAACGGTTACCGACAACGGACGCGGGTATCTCCCGCAGGTAGTTTCCGCCACACGGGGTACAGGTACAGGATTGAAAGTGTTGTATCAGACCATTCAATTACTGAATACAAAGAACAAGAGTGATAAAATACGTTTTGATATAACCAACAGAAGCGATGGACAAACCGGTACGGAAGTGTCGGTATATATCCCGTTTCGTTTTTCTTATCCTCAAATCCGCGACTTCCCTCACGAAGTGCTACAGAC